>ENA-OQHY01000965-OQHY01000965.1-human-gut-metagenome-genome-assembly--contig:-NODE-965-length-13899-cov-1.714784_pt1 | contig 13899 bp, 30 predicted proteins | sample MGYA00242570_ERZ504733 | MGnify/ENA primary metagenome ERZ504733 (study PRJEB26092, sample SAMD00036219) | human gut metagenome | host: Homo sapiens | study: EMG produced TPA metagenomics assembly of...
GAATTTTTCAAGCATCTGATTCCGTTACTACCCGGACGTAACCCTGGCGCACCTGGATGATCGCAGAAGAATCCACTGCATGGGCCAAAAGTAACGGGCAAACCGGAAGATGATGGTCTTGGATTCAGCCTGAAGTGGAACATGGGATGGATGCATGACTTTACCGAATACATGAAGCTGGATCCATATTTCCGCAAAGGCGACCACTACGGTATGACATTTGCCTTAACCTATGCATACAGCGAGAATTATATTCTTGTATTATCACATGATGAAGTGGTACATCTAAAATGTTCTATGCTCAATAAGATGCCTGGTCTTGGATTTGAGAAATTCGCCAACCTGAAGGTCGGATATGCTTTCATGATGGGACATCCTGGCAAGAAGCTTCTTTTCATGGGACAGGATTTCGGACAGCTCCGTGAATGGAGCGAGGCCAGAGAACTTGACTGGTATCTCCTGGCAGAGCCGGAGCATCAGGCACTCCAGAATTTCTACCGTGACCTGCTGCATCTTTACACACACAACAAAGCCATGTATGAACAGGATACCTGCATGGAAGGCTTTGAGTGGGTCAATGCAGATGACAGCTCACGAAGTATTTACAGCTTCATCCGTCATTCAAAGGGCGCAAAAAAGAACCTTTTATTCGTATGTAACTTCACACCGATCGAACGACCGGAGTACCGTGTCGGCGTACCACGCGGCAAACAGTACCGCCTGGTACTGAACAGTGATGAATTGCAGTATGGCGGAAGCGGAAAAGCCCGCCCGGCAGTATATAAAGCAAAGAAACAGGAATGTGATGGAAGACCATATTCATTTGGTTACGATCTTCCGCCATACGGTGTTGCTGTATTCGAATTTTAACATAGCAAGTCAATGCAATCTGCGCAAAATATTCATCATACGAATAATTGATTCCACCAATTATTTTCTTAACATTTCCCGGATTCGTTCTTCCAGAGTTTCTTCTGGAAGAACTCCGGTTGTATATCCACAGATTTTTCCATCTCTGTACACCACAAACGTCGGTACGATCTCAATGCCTATATACTCTGCAATCTCTTTCGATATATCAATATCAATCTTATAAAAAATCCATTTTCCCTGATACCGGCTGGCAATCCTTTCCACAACAGGATACATCATTCCGCACTTTGGACACCATGATGCGTAAAACTCCACAATTACCGGCATCCTCTGTTTTCCGACTGTATTTTCATAATCCTTCGTGATCAATGCGATACCCATACACTTTCCTCATTTCTGCCATCTCAGGCTATGTAAAAAGGACTGGATTTAGTGGCATCCACATTTCGGGTTTAAGATTTTATAGACTTCCTGAAAAGAATTTCTGAAACAGATCAGCTTTTTATTAAATCTTGGATTCTTATAGCAAAACCCCCGCATACAATTCTGAAAATGATGCTTTTTCCGCATATCTGTTCCTTCCTGATTTCCTCTTTCTACAATATATGCAAAAAGACAGCCGATGTGCGGATTGCTCCGTATCTGCTGTCTCTTATATTGCCAGGAATCATCTTACGCACTCAGCGCCTTTATGATCTGCCTGTTGCATTTTATTCAATTGTCTTACTGGCGCATTGCGATCAGTTTATGGATCGGATGTCCCTGCCCGGAAAATTTCTCCTCGTACTCAGTCATAACATTCCCTCTGCTGAGTGTCGGATCATTGTGAAGATCATAGGTCTTCGCCAGAAGTACCCAGCCTGCCAACTCCACCTGCTCCAGTGAAAAGTCAAACAGCTCTCTGTTGTCTGTCTTAAATTCAACGACTCCGTCAAAGGCAAGGATCTTGTCATACCGCTCAAAAAACTGCTTGGAAGTAAGTCTGCGCTTTGCATGACGTGCTTTCGGCCACGGATCTGAAAAATTCAGATAAATCTTGTCAAATTTCTCCGACAGCAAAAACCTCCGGCAGATTTGTCGCATCCATACAGATAAAACGAATATTGTTGACATCCTTGTATTCCTCGTCATTGTCAAAGCGTTCCAGCGCCCGAAGCAGTACGCTTGAATAACGTTCGATACCGATATAGTTGATGGATGGATTCTCCTTTGCAAACGTCAGAAGAAACTGTCCTTTTCCCATCCCGATCTCAATATGGATCGGATTCTCCGGATTCTGAAAAGTCTCTTTCCAGGTGCCGCGATATCTGGTCTCATTTTTAATTACAAGGGGATGAGCTGTCAGATAAGCATCTGCTCCTGGTACATTTCTTAACCTCATATATCTTTCTCTTCCTTTAGTGAAAATATGTATAACCTTATTTATTTTATACTATTCTGAAATATTTGAAAACCCAAAAATACATTTTATAAGTTTTGTACAGAATATTCTTATGATATTCTCTTATTTTTTAGTAGAATTTTCTAATTTAAAGTAGTAGAATATGTATGCATTATTAAAAATGTATAAATAATTTTTAAGAAAGGAGTCGGACAATGGATCATATTGTTAAAAAGCTCTCCGAAATCGAACACGCAGCCGAAGCTGTTGTGGAACACGCGGAACTGGAGAAATCAGAACTGGAAGAACGCATTCAAAATGAACGCAATCAATTCGACAAACAACTTGAAGATCACACCCAAAAGGAGCTGAACGATATCCACAAAGGATTAAACCGTCAGATGGATGAGATTCTTGCAAGGCAGAACCGCAAGAACCAGACAGCGATCGAAGAACTTAAAAAAGATTTTGAAGAGAAGCATACGGCATATGCCGAGAAAATTGTCAGACGTATCATAGAGGAATAGCATATGGGAAATTTACTTGCATACAGTGGCATCGTAACAAAAGTACGCGCCATGCAGGCGAAACTGCTCACTGATGAAGATTTCCAGAACATCGCCGCATTTCATACAGTAACCGAAGTTGCTGCTTATCTCAAGGAACATCCCGGATATCGGAATGTCCTTGCAGATATGGACGAAAACCGTCTTCACCGCGGTGAGATCGAGAAGCTTCTTGTGCAGTCACTTTACAGTGATTATACACGCCTGTACCGTTTTTCCGGAATGGATCAGAAAAAATTCCTGGAGCTTTATCTGAAGCGCTACGAGATGAATCTGATCAACTATTGTCTGCGTATTGTATTCAACCACTATCAGAAGCCTTTTGATCTGGATCATAAGAAAATATTCTTCGACAAATATTCGGATCTCTCCATCGATAAACTGATCACTTCGGGGAATATCGGTGACTGGTGGAAAATTTAAAGGGCACAGAATACTATGCGCCGTTAAAACGTCTGGAAAATGCGGAGAACCCTACCCTTTTTGATTACGATCTGGCACTGAATCTGTACTATTTTACAACCATGTGGAAGAAACGCAAAAAGATTCTGAAGCATAAGGAACTGGAAATTTTCACCAGAGATGCCGGAGCAAAGATCGACCTACTGAACCTGCAGTGGATCTACCGTGCAAAAAATATTACAACATGCTTCCGCCGGATATTTCCACACTGCTGATTCCGATACACTACCGGATTCATGTAGATCAGCTGAAGGATCTTGTAGAAGCACCGTCTGTCGATGAATTTTTAAAGCTGGTTACCAGAACGCCTTATCTGCGTCACACCGATACTCAGACACCAGCGTCCATCGAAACGATTTACAAAGACTGCCTGTACCGTCTCTACCTGGCAGACAGAAGAAGTAACCCTTATTCCATCGCAACCGTGAATACCTATCTTTTTCTGAAAGAGGAGGAGCTTGATAAGCTTACAACTGTGCTCGAATGTGTTCGCTACGGACTTCCTGCACGTGAGACATTAACTTATATAGGAGGAACAGCGAAATGATTGTTAAGATGAAGTTCCTGAGCATTACCGGACCACGCGCCGACATCGACCGCATGACAAACCGGTATCTTTCCAAATATGAGATGCAGCTTGAAAATGCACTCACGGAGCTCAAGACAGTAGATAATCTGATGCCATTTCTAGAAATGAACCCTTACCGTGATCCACTCGCAAAAGTGACACAGTTTCTGGGATATATGAAAGACATGCCAGCAGAGCCATCCTTTGATCAGAGCGAAGACGAGATCCTTGAGATGATTCGTTCTATCAATCATGACTACATGGATCTGCAGCAGCAAAAGAAGAACTGAAAAAAGAGAGAGAATATCCAGGCACGTATGAAAGTCCTGGAACCTTTTACTTCTCTGGATTTTGACCTGCATGAGATCATGCAGTACAAATACATCCGCACAAGATTTGGAAAAATCAATGTGGATTATTATCACCGGCTGGAAAAAGCGCTTCTTGAAGACATTGATGCATTATTTCTGGAAGGCTCCAGAGATGCCTCTTATGTCTATGGCGTTTATTTTGTATCGGATGCTGATGCAGGAAAGTCGATTCGATCATGCGGTCTCTCCACTTTGAAAAAGTCGATCTGCTGGAAGACTTTGGCGGAACCCCGCTGGAAGCTTACCGGAGCCTGGATAAAGAAGTCCAGAATCTGACCGATGAAATCCAGGCAGTGAAGGATAAACGTCAGGAGATGTTCCGCAAGAACGCTTCCAGACTACTCGGTGCAAGAATTCAGCTGGAACGTTTTTCCGATAACTTTGATATTCGGAAATTTGCGGCACGAACCGAGACAGACGAGCAGGAAGAATACTACATCCTCTGCGGCTGGATGTCCGAAGAAGATGCAAATGCATTTATCAAAGAGGCACAGGGAGATGACAAGGTTTATATCGTAGTAGAAGAGGACCGGGAACAGTATTTTGGAGAACCTCCTACCAAGCTTGAGAATCCAAAGCTTTTCAAACCATTTGAAATGTTCATCAAGATGTACGGACTTCCCAAGAGCGGTGAGATGGATCCGACCATTTTTGTAGGTATCATGTACAGCTTTATCTTCGGCGCCATGTTCGGGGATGTCGGTCAGGGGCTGCTGCTCTTTATCGGCGGTGCGATCCTGTATTTCACAAAGAAAATGAACCTTGCCGGAATCGTATCACTTGCCGGAATCTTCTCCACCTTCTTTGGATTTATGTTTGGAAGTGTGTTTGGATTTGAAGACATTATAGAAGCCAAATGGATCCGACCGATCAATCATATGACCACCTTACCGTTTATCGGAAAACTGAATACCGTATTTATCGTATCGATTGCTTTTGGTATGGGAATCATCCTGATTTCTATGATCTTCCATATTATCAACGGCATCCGTGCCAAAGATACCGAAGCAACCTGGTTTGATGCAAACGGCGTGGCAGGGCTGATATTCTACGGGGCAGCAGTTACCTGCATCGTTCTTTTCATGACAGGTCACTCTCTGCCGGGTGGAATCGTTCTTGCAGTGATGTTCGGAGTACCGCTTCTTCTGATCGCACTGAAAGAGCCGCTGACGAACAAGATCAAAAAGAAAACCGAAAAAATGGAACAAAGCAAAGCAATGTTTGTCACCCAGGCATTCTTTGAATTATTTGAAACCCTGCTCAGCTATTTTTCAAATACGCTTTCCTTTATCCGTATCGGTGCATTCGCAGTCAGCCACGCTTCCATCATGGAGGTTGTACTGATGCTTGCCGGTGCCGAAAGCGGGCATATTAACTGGGTAGTGATCGTACTCGGCAACCTGTTTGTATGTGGATTCGAAGGACTGATCGTTGGAATCCAGGTTCTGAGACTTGTCTATTACGAGATGTTCAGCCGCTTCTACAAAGGCAGTGGCCGCGAATTTAAACCTTATACAGGTACTGCAAAAAATTAGTTTTTCATTTTAGGAGGAAATTATCATGACTTTAGCAACTAAACTCATTCTCATTGCCGCACTGGTTTTAAGCATTTTCATTCCATTCGGATATTACCTGCTCGGAGAAAAAAATAAAGGACGTTATAAATGCGCACTTGCCTTCAATGTTCTTTCTTACTTTGGAACCTTCCTTGTAGCCGGAATCATGCTCTTTGGAAGTGTACCGGTACATGCAGCAGACGCCGCAGCCTCAGGCGCAGGTCTTGCAACCGGTCTTGGTTACATTGCAGCAGCTCTTGTTACCGGTCTTTCCTGCATCGGTGGCGGTATTGCCGTAGCAAGTGCAGCAAGCGCAGCCCTTGGAGCTATCAGCGAGGATTCCAGCGTCCTTGGTAAATCCCTTATCTTCGTAGGTCTTGCAGAAGGTGTATGCCTGTACGGTCTTATCATCTCCTTCATGATCATCAGCAGACTGTAATCATGAAAATGTATCTGATCAGTGACAACGTGGATACTTATACCGGAATGCGGCTTGCCGGCGTGGACGGTGTCGTAGTTCATGAAAAGCAGGAACTGCGTGATGCGCTGGAAACTGCCATGAACGACAAGTCGATCGGTATCGTTCTTCTGACGGAACGCTTTGGAAGAGAATTTCCGGATCTCATTGATGAGATCAAGTTAAAAAGAAAGCAGCCTCTTCTGATCGAAATTCCGGACAGACACGGAACAGGACGTAAAAAGGATTTCATTACCTCATACGTCAATGAAGCGATTGGACTGAAACTTTAACTAGAAAGGCATAGAAGGTGAGACAATGACGCTTGAAGAGAAAATAGCGCATTTACAGGAAACGGTCATGACTGAAGCCCGTTCTGAAGGAAATGCGATCATTGACAATCACAAAAAAGCGCTTGAATCTTTATTTGAAAAGCATAAAAAAGAAGCGACCGCACAGTCTGAGGTCCGTATCAAATCCGAGACCTTAAGAGCCAGAAGGCAGGTAAATCAAGCTGCGGCAAAAGCCGAAACCGAACTGAAACGTGCTCTTGGCAAAACACAGAATGAATTAAAAGTCAGGCTGTTTGATGAAGTAAAGGAGCTTCTTTCTGACTTTACAAAAACAGACGAATATCTGGACTATCTCTGCAGCAAAATCCGCGAAGCCGCACGCTTTGCAGATGGCGAGGAGATGACCATTTATATTTCTCCTTCTGATAAGGAGAAACAGACAGAACTGGAAAAACGTACCGGCATGACGATCACCATCAGTGAATATGATTTTATGGGCGGTATGCGTGCTGTAATCCGAGGCCGTAATATTCTGATCGATCACAGCTTCCAGGCTGCAGTCGATTACGAATATCATCAGTTCAGTTTTGCAGCAGGAGGTGCAGGAATTGAATAAGACAGCAACTATTTATGGAATAAACGGTCCGGTCATCTATCTGAAGGGTGACACCGGATTCATGATGTCGGAAATGGTCTATGTGGGAAAGGAAAAGCTGGTTGGCGAAGTCATTTCCCTGGACAAAGACATCACGACTGTTCAGGTCTATGAAGAGACTTCCGGGTTGAAACCGGGAGAAATCGTAGAGGCTTCCGGAAGTCCGGTATCTGTAACTCTGGCACCTGGAATCCTGAACAATATTTTTGACGGAATCGAACGCCCGCTTGAGCAGATTGCCAATGTGGCGGCGGTGCATTTATCACCCGCGGCGTCAGCGTTGATTCGCTTGACCGCGACAAATTATGGGATACCCACATCACCGTGGCCAAAGGAGATTACCTTCATGGCGGAGATATTATAGCGGAGGTTCCGGAGACCAGTGCGATCGTACACAAATGTATGGTTCCGCCGGATGTGGAAGGTGAAGTAATCTGCTGCGCGTCGGACGGAGAATACCGGATTGAAGATACACTTGTCACTCTGCGTCTTTCCGACGGAACAGAAAAACAGCTCAACATGATACAGCACTGGCCAATCCGTAAGGCGCGCCCGACAAGCTACCGTTTCCCGGCAAGTGTCCCTCTGATCACCGGACAGCGGATCCTGGATACCATGTTCCCGATCGCAAAGGGTGGAACTGCCGCAATCCCAGGCGGATTCGGTACCGGAAAAACCATGACCCAGCACCAGATCGCAAAATGGTCTGATGCCGATATCATCATCTATATCGGCTGCGGCGAGCGTGGAAATGAAATGACACAGGTGCTGGAAGAGTTTTCAGAGCTTGTGGACCCAAAGAGCGGCAATCCGCTGATGGACAGAACCACTCTGATCGCCAATACCTCCAACATGCCGGTAGCTGCCCGTGAAGCAAGTATTTATACCGGACTTACCCTGGCTGAATTATTACCGTGACATGGGCTATGACGTAGCGATCATGGCAGACTCTACTTCCCGCTGGGCGGAAGCCTTACGTGAGCTTTCCGGTCGTCTGGAAGAGATGCCGGCAGAAAGAAGGTTTCCCGGCTTACCTTGCCAAGCCGTCTGTCTGCTTTCTACGAGCGCGCAGGCATGATGCATAACTTAAATGGCAGTGACGGATCCGTGACCATTATCGGCGCCGTATCGCCTCAGGGAGGCGATTTCTCCGAGCCGGTCACACAGAATACCAAACGTTTCGTCCGCTGCTTCTGGGGCCTGGACAAGAGCCTTGCCTACGCAAGACATTTTCCGGCGATCCACTGGCTGACCAGCTACAGCGAGTATCTGACCGATCTCGCCGCCTGGTACCACGACAATGTATCACCCAAATTCGTTGACTACCGCAACCGCATCATGGCACTTCTGAACCAGGAGAGCAGCCTGATGGAAATCGTAAAGCTGATCGGAAGTGATGTACTTCCGGACGATCAGAAACTGGTTCTGGAAATTGCAAGAGTCATCCGTCTCGGATTTTTGCAGCAGAATGCATTCCACAAGGATGATACCTGTGTCTCTCTACAGAAGCAGTACAAAATGATGGAAATCATTTTATATTTATACAAAGCTGCCGCGAACTGGTAGCCATGAATATGCCAATGTCTGTCCTCAAGGAGGAAAATATTTTTGAACGTGTCATTGCGATCAAATACGATGTTCCAAATGACAATCTTCAGCTTCTTGACCAGTATCTGGCAGACATTGATGCTTTCCATGACCGCATCATGGAAAAGAACGCGTAAGGAGGGAAAATAAAATGGCAATTGAATATTTAGGCCTCAGCAGCATTAACGGCCTCTGATCGCGCTGGAAGGCGTTCAGGATGCTTTTTATGATGAAATCGTAGATTTTGTCGTAAACGGCAAAGAACACAAAATGGGACGTATTGTGGAGGTCTACGAGGACAAAGCAATCATCCAGGTATTTGAAGGCACGGAAAATATGTCTCTTAACAATACCCACACCAGACTTACCGGACATCCGATGGAAATCGGTCTGTCCGAAGAAATGCTTGGAAGAACCTTTAACGGAATCGGCGAACCGATCGACGACCTTGGACCGATCACGGTTGAAGAGGTGCACGATGTCAACGGACTTCCGTTAAATCCAGTCAGACGCGAATACCCTCGTAACTATATCCGCACCGGAATTTCTGCAATTGACGGACTGACCACACTGATCCGTGGACAGAAGCTGCCGATCTTTTCCGGCAACGGTCTTCCGCACGACCAGCTTGCCGCACAGATCGTAAAGCAGGCTTCTCTTGGCGGCAGCACGAATGAGGATTTCGCCATCGTATTCGCCGCAATTGGGTGTCAAGCATGACGTAAGCTGATTTCTTCCGCAGAACCTTTGAGGAAAGCGGTGTTGCAAACCATGTGGCAATGTTCCTGAACCTTGCCAACGATCCTGTCGTCGAGCGTCTGATCACCCCGAAGGTTGCGCTGACCGCCGCTGAATACCTTGCATTTGAAAAAAATATGCACATTCTGGTCATTCTTACCGATATGACTTCCTTTGCCGAAGCCATGCGTGAGTTCTTCTTCCAAAGGAGAAATCCCAAGCCGTAAAGGATATCCGGGATATCTGTACAGTGAACTTGCCACCTTATATGAACGTGCAGGAATCGTAGAAGGAGTAAATGGTTCTGTCACACAGCTCCCGATCCTGACCATGCCAAATGATGACATTACCCACCCGATCCCTGACCTGACCGGTTATATCACCGAAGGACAGATCGTACTTGACCGGAATCTTCACGGACAGGCAATCTACCCGCCGATCAGCGTTCTTCCATCCCTGTCCCGTCTGATGAAAGACGGTATCGGAAAAGGATATACCCGGGAAGACCACCAGGACCTGGCAAACCAGCTTTTCTCTGCATATGCTAAAGTAGGAGAGGCTCGGAATCTTGCTTCCGTTATCGGAGAAGACGAGCTTTCTCCGATTGACAAGAATACCTGGAATTCGGAAAGGCATTCGAGGAGCGTTATATCGGCCAGGGACCGAATGAAAACCGTACCATCGAGGAAACCCTGGATCTTGGCTGGGAACTGCTTAGAATCCTTCCAAAAGAAGAACTTGACCGTGTCGATACCAAGATTCTTGACGTATACTACAAAGGCTAAGGAGGGAATTCTATGGATCCACGTTCATTTCCCACCAAGGGAAATCTGATACTTGCGAAAAATTCACTGACACTTGCCAGACAGGGATATGAGCTGATGGACAAGAAGCGGAACATTCTGATCCGCGAGCTGATGGGCTTAATCGACGAAGCAAAGGATATCCAGGAAGAAATCGATAAAACCTTCACCTATGCCTATCAGTGCCTTCAGAGGCGAATATCGAGCACGGGATCAGTACAGTAGAAGAACTTGCCTATACAGTTCCGATCGAGGATTCTATCCGCATCCAGACGCGAAGCATTATGGGAACAGAAATCCCGAAAGTGAAGTACGAAAAAGAAAATACCAGACCAACCTATGCATTCAGTACTTCCAGAGAATCCATCGATATCGCCCGTGATGCATTCTGCCGTGTTAAAGAGCTGACACTCAAGCTTTCTGAGGTAGAAAATGCAGCGTACCGGCTGGCTTCAAGTATCAAAAAGACACAGAAAAGGCAAATGCCCTGAAAAATATTACGATTCCGATGTATGACAATCTCGTATATACGATTACAAATGCACTGGAAGAGAAGGAACGGGAAGAATTTACCCGACTGAAAGTGATCAAACGAATGAAAAACAAATAATATTTCTGAAAAAATCATAAAATATAGAAAATATATTGACACTACACCCGTTTTGTTATATAACTTATAGAACAAATAAGATTACAAAAGCAATAGATTTTACAAATCAGGGGTGAGCATATGACTTTTTGGAAAGTATCCGACACCAGAATGAACTGCCTTATCACAGAAGCAGAGATTGCCGCACTTGGCTACTCACTGGAAGATCTGACACAGGACAGGGAGCGTACCGAAGAATTTTTGAATCTTCTTCTCAAGAAAGGGAAAGAAGTCCTTGGGCTTAACACAGACAATGGAATCCAGGGATTTTACGGTGCATTTCTTCCTGACCGGAGCCTGATGCTGTCGATCTCCTGCCAGGCTGAGAATTCTCTGGAATCCATCCAAAAAGATGGTTCTGAAGCTTCCGGTATGCTGATTGAGCCTGACAGCAGTGAGAAAGAGACCGTTCGCTGGCAGATTCTCTTTCCAAGTCTGGATAATGCAATCGACTTCTGCAAGATCCTTGGATACGGCCAGGCATCAGAAAGCCGTCTGTATAAAGATGACGGTGTCTACTACCTGATGGTAGACTTCCCGAATACAGAAGACGGCAATAAAAAGGCTCAGCGCATCGTATCCGCCGGTGAATTCGGTGGCATGGTCGAAAAAGATGCAATTTCTGAAGCTTATCTGAATGAACATGAAAAATGCCTCCTGAACAAGGATGCAATCAATATTTTATGCAAGATGTAGTAGAAGGGGACTAAAATAGTCCCCTTTTTAGTACACGAAATAGATTTCCCTTTATTTTTCCACAGATCCAGTAACTTTCCACAAATGAAATAAACGATTACTTTTACATATGTCTCCATCTGTAGAAACAGATTCTAAAAAAAGAGCACCGTCCCCGATGCTAATTCATCAAAAACAGTGCTGATAACTGCGCCTTCAGGATTCGAACCCTGGACAAATAGATTAAGAGTCTACTGCTCTACCAACTGAGCTAAAAGCGCATACATTATTCGGTTTTCCGTAACGCAAGATTTATTATATAAGACAGCTATAAAAAATGCAAGCTTTTTTTTCATAAATTTTAAAATTTTTTTAAATAGAATTTTTTTGCTGACAAAGAATGTGCCAAGGCACATATAAAAAGATCATGTGTACCGTCCGAAATTCGAACACATGATCTTTTTTGTGTACCTTTTAGGGTGGTTTTTTTCTTATCCTACATAAATTTACTGATATATCCCTGTACAAAGATAAATAATACAATCAGCGGCAGGATATAGCTTACATAAAATTTCGCCCATTTCGGGAATTTCAATCCTTCTCCGGTATCCGCTTCTTTCAGGAAGTTCTTCCATCCCCATCCATAACGGCTTGTACAGAACAGAAGATAGATCAGACTTCCAAGTGGAAGCAGGTTGTTACTTACCAGGAAATCTTCCAGATCCAGTACTCCGGAACCTTTTCCGAACGGCATAAATCCACTCCATACATTAAATCCGAGAACACAAGGCATAGAAAGTACCGCCACAACCACGATATTGACGATTACAGCCTTTTTCCGGCTGCATCCGGTCAAATCAATGGCAAAGGATAAAATGTTCTCAAAAACGGCGATTACGGTCGATGCCGCAGCAAAAATCATAAATAAGAAGAATAAGGCTCCCCAGATTCTTCCGCCTGCCATGGAATTAAATACATTCGGAAGTGTGATAAAGATCAGGCTCGGGCCTTCTCCCGGATCCACCCCATATGCGAAGCATGACGGAAAATGATCAGACCCGCGATCAAAGCAACAAAGGTATCCAGAAGTGTTACCAGGACTGCTTCTCCTGTAAGACTGCGGGATTTGTCGATATAGCTTCCGAAAATAGCAATTGCGCCGATTCCAAGGCTTAATGTGAAGAAAGCCTGTCCCATAGCGGCAAAAATCGTGTCAAATAAGCCATATTCCACGACTTTGTGGAAATCCGGTGCCAGGTAGAAGCGAAGCCCCTCAGAAGCCCCATCAAGCGTTACAGAACGTGCTGCAAGGATCACCATCAATGCAAGCAGAAGCAGCATCATAACCTTTGTGATCTTTTCCACTCCATTTTGAAGCCCCATCCCACAAATTGCAAAACATCCAACAACAACAATGATCATAAAGAAAGTCATTGCTCCAGGTTTTGCAAGCATATCGGAAAAAAACACCTGCAACAGCTGCAGTATCCTTTCCCTCAAATTCACCAGTCGCCATTTTAATGAAATACTGGACCATCCAGCCTGCAATTGTTGTGTAGAACATCATCAGCAGATAGTTTCCGGCCATAGCTCCATACTTATACCAATGCCATTTCGTTCCTTTTGGCTCCAGACGGTCAAAGGAAAGCGCCGCACTTACTTTACTGGCTCTTCCGACAGAAAATTCCATTACCATGATCGGAAGTCCAAGAATCAGTAAAAATGCAAGGTAAATAAGAACAAATGCTGCTCCACCATATTTCCTACAATATAAGGAAAACGCCAGACATTACCAAGACCGATCGCACATCCTGCAGAAATAAGGATGAATCCGAGTCTTGAAGAAAATTTTTCTCGTTGCATAAAAAATCCTCTCATTCTATTAAATTGTGGATAACTTGCAAAAATGATACTTATCCCCATTTTTCGACAAGTTTGTGGATAACTTTTTTCCAGAATATCCACAGAAGAATTATACTGAATTACTGGGAAATTGTCTATGATTGTTTATATTTTCATTGGCGAAGCACCTGATAATTTTAATTTTCCCCTTTTTAGTACACGAAATCGCCAGATGTGTACCTTTTGGGGTAAAATTTGCATGTATATATATTAAAGATAACAACAGCTTATTAAAATTCCTTTGTTTATATTAGGAGGGCTGAAAAAGCCCGTGGTTGACGCATTTCGGGGCATATTTTGTGTACGGAAACGGGGGAAGTTGTTTACTTCAGAGGGCAAAGAGGTGTACATATATGGGGATTG
>ENA-OQHY01000966-OQHY01000966.1-human-gut-metagenome-genome-assembly--contig:-NODE-966-length-13876-cov-2.057531_pt1 | contig 13876 bp, 18 predicted proteins | sample MGYA00242570_ERZ504733 | MGnify/ENA primary metagenome ERZ504733 (study PRJEB26092, sample SAMD00036219) | human gut metagenome | host: Homo sapiens | study: EMG produced TPA metagenomics assembly of...
CATGCAATATGCGGAGTATGATAAGCTTCCTGCTGTCTTTTATTTTTACCAATGGATTCGTTTCACTCATCGGTTCTTCACATAACACATCAAGACCTGCTGCCGCAATTTCTCCGTTCTCCAGAGCTTCACACAAATCCTGTTCTACCACAATCGGTCCACGTCCTAAATTTAAGAAAATCGCTGTCTTTTTCATTTTTGCAAATGCTTCTTTATTCATCAAATCTTTTGTATATTCATTTAACGGAGCATGAACAGAAACAATATCGGATTTGGAAAGCAGAGTATCAAAATCTACCTGTTCATATCCTTCCTGTGCGCTTCTTCCGGAAGCGAATAATAAATCACATGTGCACCAAATGCTTTCGCAATATCAGCAACCCGTCTTCCGATTGTTCCAAGTCCGATAATTCCCCAGGTTTTTCCGCTGATTTCATTAAAATGCTCTGCAAAATGAGTGAAAATCGTATCATTGACATATTTTTCCGTTTTGACATACTCATCATAATAACGCATTTTTTCCAGTAAATAAAATAACAGTGCAAAGGTATGCTGGGTAACCGACTCTGTCGAATATCCGGCTACATTTCTCCATGCAATTCCACGTTTTTCAAGATATTCCTTATCCAGATTGTTTGTTCCGGTAGCTGTTACGCAGACTAACTTTAAATTTTTTGCTGTTCCAATCGTCTGCTCATTAATCTCAATCTTATTAATTACTAACACATCTGCATCTTTTACACGCTCCGGCACTTCCTCTGATGTGGAAAATCCATATTTCACCACTTCTCCAAGCGCATCATAGGCTGATAAATCAATGTCATCTCCTATTGTCTTTGCATCCAGAAATACAATTTTCATGATCCATCTCTCCCTTAATTAAATTTCTTTACTCATTTCATCATAAGTGCAAAAGTTATATCCTAATCTCTGATATAGCGCAACCGCACCTGCATTTTCTTTTTCTACTTCCAGACGGAATCGTACTGCATCTGTATAGATTTCTTCTACTGCCTCAAAAATTTTCTTCCAATTCCGTGTCCTCTATACTCTGGCTTCATATACAAATCTTCCAACCAGATACACACTCCGCCAAATTCGGTTGAATATCCGGTCGCTGCAATTCCATATCCGGCAATTTCACCTTCGATTTCAAACACATATCCATCCACGTATGGGCAGTCTCCAACGCAATCTGAAATATCTTTCTGTAATGTTTCGTCATCCGCTTTATGAATGACCACATCCGATGCATAAAAGATCTGCATCATTTTTAAGACCTCTGCTCTGTCTTTCTCCTGCATGGAACGAATTATAACCTCTCCCTTTTTCATTTCTACCTTCATTGTTAGTATCCTTTCCTTATGAATCATGCTCTCCTATCACCGGAAGCTTTTTCACATCCATATTTGTAATCAAAATATACGTCTGTGAATTCAAATACTGAATGAGTTGGTCAATTTGCTCTTCTAAACCTTGCACTTCGGCTTCGACCGTCCCATCGTATTTGTTTTTTACCCAGCCGGTTAATCCAAGCTGCCTTGCTTTATGTACGCAATAATATCGAAACCCCACGCCTTGTACATGTCCATAAAAATAATATGTCTGCGAATCATCCATACACTCCTACATCTTTAAAAATAGTAAAAACAATTTTTGGTTAATAAATACATATATCCGTTACGTTCAGAATTTTCTCCCTCAAGTGTTTCGTTGCTACTATCATAGGGTGAGTAAGAGACTTTTGTCAAGTCTAAGAACGTAAGTCAAAAAAAGCTCCCAACAAGCTGAAATTTCATGCCTGTTGAGAACTTTTTTCTAAAAATATTTTAAGATTATTTTAAAATTTCAATATCTGTCTGTATTACCTGTGGTTCTTTTTTTAATAAATATTCTCCATTTCGTACAGAAGCCAGAATTCCGGCTCGTTCGCATACTGCATCAAACTCTGATTTCGCTTCAAGTACAATAAAGTTTGCCGGCTTGCCCTCTTCTAATCCATATTCATCCTGGATATGCATGGTTTTGCTCCATTTACGGTAATTAAATCCAGTGCATTGTCGATTTCTTCAAATGACATCATCTGGCAAATATGAATTCCGTGATCCAGAATCATCATCATGTTTCCATTTCCAAGAGGATACCATGGGTCTGACATCGAATCTTGGGCAAAGCAGACATTAATCTTTGCATCATTCAATTCTTTTACTCTGGTTAACCCTCTTCGTTTTGGATAGGTGTCCTGACGTCCCTGAAGATAAATATTTTCTGTCGGACAGGAGATAAAATTAATTTCTGCTTTCTTCAATAATTTCATCAAACGAAAGGCATAGCTGTTATTTGCAGAACCAAAAGAACAGGTATGGCTGGCTGTTGTTTTACTTCCGATTCCTTCCATGTAGCTTAAAGCTGACAACAATTCCAGAAATCTTGACTGGTCATCATCTGTTTCATCACAGTGTACATCGATTAATTTATCATATTTCACTGCCAAGTCTACTGTTTTATGAATGGATTTTTCTCCAAATTCTCTGGCAAATTCATAATGAGGAATGGCTCCGACACAGTCTGCTCCCATTTTCAAGGCCTCTTCTACCAGTTCATCTCCGCCTTTATAGGCATACATTCCCTCCTGCGGAAATGCCACAACCTGAATCGTCACAATATCTTTTAATTCTTCTCTTAATTCCAGCAAAGCTTTTAAAGAAGTAAAATTCGGGTCTGTTACATCTGCATGAGTACGAATATACTGGACTCCTGCTGTCATTTCTTTCTTAATTCCGGCAATTGCCTCTGTTTACTTCTTCTACGTAAGCTGATTTGGTTTCACTCCATCTTTGGATTCCTTCAAACAGAGTTCCGGTGCCATTTAAAGCACCTTCTTTTCTTGCAGTAAATACATAGTCCAGATGAATATGAGGGTCTACATACGGTGGAACAGTCAGATACCCCTGCAAATCAATCACTTCTGCCTCATCCGGCACAGCAATCTGCTCTGCTATCTTTTTAATTGTTCCATCCTCTACCAGTATCATTTTTAATTCTTTTTGACCCTTTAAACGCACATTTTTAAATAATTTTATCATAACATTTTTCTCCTGCTTTTTGAACCAGCACTTTCTTATCTGTTACCTGATTCGGTTAAATTTTTAAATCTGAAATTCTTTCTTACATATCTTTACAAGTTCAGGAACCACACTGTCCACAATAATTTTTCCTCTCTCTGCACTTGAAGAGACACTGCTTGCCAAAGCTCCGCTTTCCGGCACATCTCCTTTTTTCAGTGGATAACGGAAATATGGAAGTGCTTCTGTAGGAGGAGCTTCCACAGCTCTCTCAAAATGAACCAGTTCCGGTGCAAAATACATCATAAGAGAAGTTTCGGTTACTGCTGCATGTTCAAATGCCCAGCCCGGAAATGGTACTTCATCAAACACTTTATCAATCACATCTTCCGGCATCGGATCCCACCAGTTCGATTCGATAATCGTAGCCACACCATGTGTATCGCGATTAACCAAATCCATCGCTTCTACCACAAACGCTTCATTTTCAAAATGTGCATTCATAATAAAGATTTTTGTAAATCCATCTTTTATCAGCTCCATCAAAATATCATACACTAAATCAATCACGGTTTTTCCATTTAAATCAATCGTTCCCGGAAAAAGTGGACCGCCTCCGCTCAACGGCTTTGATTTATATCCATAAGTTAACGTCGGCATGATAATTCCATCTAATTCTTTTGCCAGATAATATGAAAATTTTTCTGCAATTTTTGCATCTGTACAAAGCGGAAGATGCTGTGCATGCTGCTCCGTCGCTCCAATCGGTAAAATTACTACCGAATCTTTTTTTGCCTGAAATTCAGGCCATGTAATATCGTGCATATAATAGGACATTTTTTTCAACCTCTTCTCATTCTTATTTTTCTACTGCATATTTTTTGCGTATTTTTTCATTTGACAGCTTTCCGCTTTTTTATTGACATAAGCAGAAATTCCAATCATTAAAATTGCGGCAATGACAACTGCAAGCAGGCAGGAAAACCAATAGTTAATTCCAATGACATAATTAAAAATCAGATAGGCAATCGGTCCTGTGATTGAGGATACAACTGCACCTTCTTTTGTCGCACGGTTTGAAATAATTGCTGCAAATAACGGAACTCCAATACATGCTCCAATTCCACTTAATCCCAGATAAAGTACTACGCTCAAAAATTCCGGTGGATTTACAAAGTTAAATGCAAAGCAGATAAATGCAACTGCAACGACTGCAATCCTTGTTACACGTACTTCCTGTTCCGCAGTTGCATTTTTATTAATGGTCTTGGAATAGAAATCACGTCCGACTGCCTGACCTACAACCAGTAAAACAGAGGTTGCTGTAGACATCATCGCTGCAAAAATACCAATCATCATCATTGCTGCTGCCCATTTTGGAAGCATTTCTTTTGCCATTGTAACGGTTAAATAATCGGCTTCTACATCCGGGAATAATACTCGTCCGGTTAAACCACAAAGATAAAAGCTGTTATAAATCGTACTTAAGAGCAATGCGGTAATTAAGAATGTTCCAATTGTTTTTCTCTTTACATTTGGAATTGCAAGAAATCTGGAGCAAAGGTAAGGCTGACTGATAAAGATAATGCACCAGAATACAAAGTTACCAAACACACCAGATAATGACATCTGCGCATCGGAAGATTCTGCCTGTACAATATTTAACATGTTCGGGTCAATCTGAGCCAGTTTTGTTTCAAGTCCGTTAAATCCTCCAACTGCTTTTAAAGATAAAATTACAAGTACCACGGAAATAATCAACATCGGAAGTCCCTGTGCAAAATCAGTCCATGCAACGGATTTTAATCCACCTACAATAACATAGAATATAATAACAACCGTGATGATTGCAAGTCCTGCTTTAAAAGTGGCTAGGTCCACGGCCATGCGCAGCAGGTTGGCGATCACCTTGTCGAAGTCGACGACCTCGTCGGCGGTCTGGCTCAATCCCTCATGCACCATGGCAATGGTCTGCACGCGGCGTTGCGCCTCCTGCAATTCCTTCTTGACCTCATCCGACTTGGTCTTACGAGCCTGAAGCCTCAGCAATGCGGAGACGGCCTGCAGGTTGTTCTTGACACGATGGTGAATCTCGGAAATCGTAGCGTCCTTGGTCTGCAGCTCCTGCTCACGACGGCGCAGCTCGGTGACGTCACGGCATAGCAGAATCGCTCCGATACGGCCGTTGTTGTCATACAAGGGCAACGAGCGCATCGAGACGGCGGAACGGTTGGCGTTGAGTTCGGAGTCGACCGCGGCTTTGCCTGTCAACACCAACGGCAGGGTTTCCGGAACAGGGTCGTTCTCCTTCAATAGCTGTGTGCCGAGTTCGCTGAGGTAATGGCCAGGCATGGTGTCAGCAGACCGAGACGCCTAAAGCAGCTGATGGCGTTCGGGGCTGCGTATCGAACCACGCCGTCCATGGTCAGGATGATGAAGCCGTCCGCCACGCGAGCGATATGGCGTTGGCTCATCACCGAATCCTTGTAGGGGAATTGGCCTCGCGGAATCATCTCGTACAGATGCTTGCCGGCGTTGATGCTTTCCGACTCATATCGGCCGTTGGATTCTCGTGTGGCCATATTGGTCTCACGCACGACCAAGCCCAAGGTCTTGCCATTGTGCCGAACCGGCGCGTACACGTTGCAGACGGTCGCCTTGCCCACGGTTCTCAATACCGTGGAGCGGAACACCACGCTGGAGAGCATGGCGGCGTCCAATTCGCCGACCATGTCGTCCGGCATGACGTTTCCCACCACGTCTTCCGCCCGCAGCGTCATAACGGTGGATGGACGGCATTGCTCGGCCACCACGTATTTGCCATCGCCATCCTGTACCAGCAGCAGCAGATCGGCAAAGCTCAATCGGCGATCACCTGCCAATCGGCGACAAGATGATGCAGCCACTCGCGGTCCTCGTCGTCGAAGTCGGGGCGCGTTGCAAGGATATGTGAAAAATCAAGCCATATCCCTATCATACGCAGACGCACCGCCGCCGTCGCGGCAAGCCACACGGCAAGTACGACGACTATGACGACATCGCATCTTCAATACCGCGCCAATCGCGTTGCACGGCTTCCCGCCCGTGGCCAAGGTGCCGGCATGTTGCTTATCGTACACGGCAAGCATCACGTACAGTTTGATATCCGAAGCCGCCACCATATTGCCGGCATTGCTGTGTCCATGGAACCCATCATCGCGTTTGCCTGCGCTTTGGTGTGATCGACGCCAGGACGCCCGGCGGGAGGTTCAGGAGAAGCAGGGGCCGCCGGATTGGCCTCGGGCTGCTCCAATGGGCTTCCGCACTGCGAACAGAAGGCATTTCCTTGCTCGTTGGCAAACCCACACTCCGTGCAATACACCATCGCCGAGCCCTTTATTGCTGCGACGTTCTCATCTTCGGATTCCATAGTATCGCCGCCATTGGGTGATAGTGTTCGCGCGAGTCGGTATTGACAAGCATAAAAGTTACGCTAACGTAGGTTACGGCAGCGTAAGAAGCGTATCGTCAACTCGTGAAACGGGGGCATCACCATGGCATCAACAACCGGCGACTCGGAAAAGACGATGCATCACGACGCTCATAACAGCGCGACGATTGCAGAGGATGCCACCATCGCATCCAAGCGTCAGGCGGCTATCGAGCGCGCGAACAGGCGTTGCAGGCCAAGGCTGATGCCGTACGGGCCAAGGCCCAGTTCAAGGCCGAGGCCATTCGAGCCAAAGCCGAGGAGAAGGCCCGGCACAAGCTCGCCAAAGCGGAGAACCGTGCGCTGAAAATCGAGGGCATTGCCCCTGCGGAAGTGGAACGCAAGATTCGTCTCGACGTGCACGGACGGCCAAAGCCGTTGATGCGCGGCTGGATTCACGCGATTGCCGCTCCCCTGTCATTGGCGGCAGGCATCGTGCTTATATGCTTGGCACATGGCGCGAGTCTGAAGTGGGCGTGTGCCGTGTTCATGACAGCGTCGCTGATTCTGTTCACCAATTCGGCCTGCTACCATCTGGCGATTGGAGCCCGCGCGTCACCGATGTGCTGCGGCGTATCGATCATGTCAACATCTTCCTGCTCATTGCCGGCACGTATACCCCGGTTTCGTTTGCGCTGGAACCGTTCTGGCGCAATGTGATCATCATATCGATGTGGGCGTGCACGGCCATCGCCATCGTGATTCATGTGATCTGGATCAATGCACCACGCTGGCTGTATACGGTGGTGTACATCATCTTCGGCATCTACGGCCTGGCTTATATGGTGATGTTCTGGAATTCGCCGTATGCGGGGCCAGCCGTGGTGGTGCTGCTGTGCGCCGGCGGTGCCTGCTACATCCTCGGCGCCATCGTCTACGCCTTGCGCAAGCCCGACCCTTGGCCTCGCGTCTCGGATTCCATGAGATTTTCCACTGCGGAACGGTGGCCGGATATGCCTGCCATATGGTGGCCATCTACATGGTGATCGTCTCGCTGTGGCAATAAGCGCTACGACATATAACGTATGCCCCCGGCCTACGGGGCATACCAGTCACTTAACTCAGGCCAGCGGTTGGCGGCCTTGACAGTCACGGACAGCTCGCGGCCGTTCGGTGCGGTGTAGGAAACGACGTCGCCCACCTTGGCGCCCTCGATGGCCTTGCCAATCGGGGAATCCGGGGTCATGATGTCGTAGTCGGTGCCGGCCACGATGTCACGCTGCCGAGCACGTAGGTCATCTCGTTGCCGTTGAGCTCGATGGTCACCACAGAGCCCTCGCCCACGGTGCCTTCCGGAGCATTCTCGATGATCTTGGAATCGCGCAGCTTGACGGTGAGCTCGGTGATGCGGCCCTCGTTCTTGCTCTGCGCCTCACGGGCGGCCTGGTAGCCGCCGTTCTCGGACAAGTCGCCCTCGGCACGCGCCACGGCGATCTTGTGCGCGATTTCCTCACGCAGCTCACCTTCACGATGGGCGAGCTCTTCCTTCATCTTGTTGTATGCTTCCTGCGTCAGCAGGTAGACCTTGTCCTCAGCCATATCGTCCTCCTGAACCGTTGTCGATGCTGAAACAATCTTCGTTATTTATGACAAAACGCCGGCTATGACCCCGGCGTTCGTCATGTGCTGACCTATGGTCAGCGGGTGGAAATGATGTCGATGACGAACACCAGCGTGTCCTCGCCGCCGATGCCGGCCTGCGGGATGCCGCGGGAACCGTAGCCGTATTCCGGCGGAATGGAAACCACCAGACGCGAACCCACGTTATGGCCCGGCACAGTCTGGTCCCAGCCCTTGATGACCTGTCCCACGCCGATGCCGAAACTGGCGGGCTGATGACGGTCGAAGCTGGAGTCGAATGGGGTGTCCTTACCCCACACCACGCCGTGGTAGTTCACGGTGACGGTGTCGCCGCGACGCACGATCGGGCCGTCTCCCTCGGTCAGCTCCACAACCTTGAGGCCTTCGGGGCTTCGGGCGTCGGGAACTCGATAACGGGCGTGGTGCCAAATTCGGCGTTCACCTGAGGCATCTGATCTGTCATTAGTCCTCCTTCAAAGACACAATGCGCCCTACCTTAGCACCATCGGCGAATCGGCGGTAGTCCTTCATCTGTGCGATACGACACGCTGGCCGTATACGTCAATTCCGGTCATCATGCTGGTGAATACCGGACATGTCAATCAGCATTCGACGACATTGACGGCAAGCCCGCCCTTGGAGGTCTCCTTGTATTTGGCCATCATGTCTTCACCGGTCTGCTTCATGGTTTCGATGGCCTGATCAAGGGTCACGATGTGTGAGCCGTCGCCGAGCATGGCCATACGCACGGCGTTGATGGCGGTGTTGGCGGCCATGGCATTGCGCTCGATGCATGGAATCTGCACCAATCCGCCCACCGGATCGCAAGTCAGACCCAAGTTGTGTTCGATGCCGATCTCAGCAGCATTCTCCACCTGTTCCGGCGTGCCGCCTACGACTGCGGCAAGTCCGGCCGCCGCCATCCGAACAGGCCGAAGCCGACTTCCGCCTGGCAACCGACCTTCCGCACCGGAAATTGAGGCGTTGCGTTTGAACAGGTATCCGATGGCACCGGCGGTCAGCAGAAACGTGACCACGCCCTGTTCATTGGCGTTGTCCACGAAATGCCAGTAATAGTGAAGCACGGCGGGAATGATGCCGGCGGAACCGTTGGTCGGAGCGGTTACGATGCGCCCGCCTCCGGCATTCTCCTCAGAGACGGCCAAGGCAAAGAGATCCACCCATGCGGCGTCGGAAGATCGAGCACGGCGTCTTTGCGCCGGCTGTCGCGGCGCAGCACATCGGAATTCGAGGCGAGACGCCGATACATTTTCGGCGCGCGGCGGGGTACGTCAAGGCCACCGGGCAATGTGGGTTCCGCCGAGGTGCATCCGTGGTCCACACAGGCGCGCATAACACGCCAGATGGCATCAATATCGGATCGGACCTGGATGCCCGAGCGTGAAGCGGTTTCGTTGGCCCATACAAGTTCGGCGATGCTGAGATGATGTTCCCGGCATAACGACACCAGTTCAGTGCATGATGAGAACGGGTAGGGTGCCTCGACGCCGAAATCAGTGGATGATGACTCGTCCGCATCGGCAAAGGAGGCGCCTTCCGGAGGGCGTTCATGAATGCCGATCATGGGTCTCGGGAGCGCCTTTGCGCACGAATCCGCCGCCGATGGAATACCAGACCTGTTCGTCGACCAAGCTTGCGGCGGCGTCGAACGCCTGGAATCGCATGCCATTGGGGTGCGCGGCCATGCGCTTCCATTGTTCGAACACCACGTCACGGTCGTAGTCGAAATGGATGCGTTTGAGGCCGGCGAGGTTCAGAGTATCATCCAACGCGCAGATCTCGCGGATGTGCATCATGTGGTCGGTATCCACGGTGGCCGGCAGATTGCCTTCGAGCCCAGCCATCGCAGCACGATCGGTGCCGTGGCCGAGACCGGTCAGCGCCAGAGAACCATAAAGCGTGATTTTGACACGTGCGGTGCGATCGACCAAATGGTCGGCCTGCAACGAGGAGGCGAAAGCATGTGCCGCGACCATCGGGCCTACGGTGTGCGAGGATGAAGGTCCGACGCCGATGGTGAACATGTCAAGCACACTGAACATTTGGCTCCTTCTCCCCTGCTGGTTCGGCATGCCGGTGTTACCAGGCGTCATACCATCACGATATCGTATCCCAGCCCAGCGCCCGGAATCGCTTTCGCCTTGTGCGATGATGGCCGCGCGCGTCATGCCGGCGAGCGATAAGTCAGTCAGTGAGACAGTGCGGAGAACATCATGACCAGTACGATGATACCGATGATGGCCAATACGATCTGCACCACCATCAGCCCGATGGTCAGTCCCTTCTTGGTGGCGATTTTGGCGCGTACGCCTGTGCCAACAGGAAGGCGATGAAGCCGAACACCGCGTAGTTGACGGTCAGGGCCATCACATCGCCGTTCGACAACACCACGCCGTTCAGCGGCTGGTTCAGCGTGTTCATCATCGCGCTCATCACGAACATGCCCCACACGCCGTAGCCGATTAATCCGACGACGCCGTACAGCCATGGCTTGAGTTTGTCGTTGGCACGCAGGGTCAGGGCTTCGGCACACCACAACAGGGCGAAGCCGACGATGTAGGTGAACGCCACGGCGATCAGTATCACGATAGTCGCCCATGGCAGGAGTGCGGCCACATTGCCGATCATGGACAGATAGAATCCCGAGCAGGCGATGGCACCAACGGTGAGTGCAGTGCCCGCAATGACGGCTTGGGCAAGCATGGTGGGCAGTGCGCCTTGTTCGACTCGTTCGACATCGGTCCAGCGTGAAGCCATGTGGATTCCTCGTTTCATCAGGTACATCGTCACAACGCCACATAGCCTAACGGCCTTTTGTTTCGGCTTATAAGCTCTCCACATAGTGAGCTGCGAGCCCCTCTGACGAGGGGGCTGTCGGCGAAGCGACTGGGGAGAGACCACGGCACAGCCGCAAAACGGCATCGGCCACAGGCCGATTTCAAGGTGCCTCCGGTGGGACTCGAACCCACAAGCCGAAGCGATCGATTTTAAGTCGACTGCGTATACCATTTCGCCACGGAGGCCAACTTTTCTAGTATAAGCTATCTCCTGCCCTGAGCATCGCTTGCGGGTTGCTGCACTTCGTGCAGCCGTCGCGGCATAGCCGCTCCCCTCGCCTACAAACAGCCCACCGGGCTGTTTGCTTAACGGCTCAGCCCGCTGGAGGCACTTACCACTTACGCTATTGAGCCAGCAACCGGCGACCATAATCGAGCACAATGCCGTCCAGCAGACCGTGTTCGCTGGCAACGAACGAATCGATGGCTTCACCATGATCGGCCTTGGCGGCTTCGCTGACACGCGCCAGCACACGGCTCCAGACCACAGCGCCGCCGCCGACCACATCGATACGGCCGGGGTGGATGGTCTTGTATTCGCGGCGCTCGGCGCGCGTCATCCTAAGGAACTTGTCGTCCACGGCATAGGCGTCTTCAAGGCTCAGCCGATGCCCGTCGACCACGGTGTGATCGTATTCCTTCAATCCCATGGCCAAGGCGGTCATCGTGGTCACCGTGCCGGACACGCCAATGATGGTACGGGCCTTGCCTGCGTCCACGGTGCGGAAGGCTCATCGATATGTTCATCGACGTCCACAACGGCCTCATCGATCTGTGTCTGGGTCGCGGATCATTGGTCAGATGACGTTCGGTCATGCGCACGGAACCGATGTTCATGGAAAACGCGCCCTGAACCTGGGTAGTGGCGCACTGACGCCGTCGCACCGATGACCAGCTCGGTGGACCCGCCGCCGAGATCAACCACCAGATAGGGGGCGGGCAGATCGTCGCGATTGACCACGGAAGTGGCACCAAGGAAGCTCAGGTCGGCTTCTTCGGTGCCGGGAATGACTTCGGGGCGCACGCCGAGGATACGTTCGATCCCATCCTCGAACTCCTCACGGTTTTCCGCGTCACGAGTTGCAGAGGTGGCAACGAAACGCAGGCCGTCGATGGGATGTTCGGCAATCACACCGGCGAATTCCCGAGCGGCCACATAGGCGCGTTCCAACGCTTCGTCGGCAAAACGATGGATCTTGTCCACATCCTGGCCGAGACGGATCACACGCAGGATGCGCGGCACCACCTCATGCATGCCATCGGCATCGACACGTGCGATTTTCAGTCGAATGGAGTTCGTGCCGCAATCAATGCCGGCGACGGTTACGGATTCCTTGCTCATTGCCTTCTCCTCGTATCCCTTAGTGCGTATGAATGGACTGTTCGCGCTGGCTCATCTGTTGATCAATCGTCCAGCGTGCAGCGGCAGACGGTCGGATCGAATTCGTCTTTGACGCGTTCCAGTACCAAATCGCCAATGGGGTTGACGCCCGGCCCCATAACCAAGGACTGGGCCAGCAGGGCATGCAGGCACTTGACGCGCACCGGCATGCCGCCGGCCGAAGTGCCTTCAATATGCTCCTCACTGTCGCCAAGACGTCCTGCCAGTTCGTGGCGGAATGCCAGATACAGGTTATGGGCCTGCTCATATGCGGCCTTGAGCTCCTCGTCCAAGGCCAACATGTCGTTGTATTGCTGCATCACGCCGGCGGCCTCGACATGGGAGGCGGCCTTGACGGCTTCCGGACCGGTCAGATAGCACGTGGTGGGGAAAGGGATTCCGCCGGGCAACACCGGACGGGTGATTACGGCAAGTGGCCTACCGCAGACGCATCGCGCCCCCACGGCGACCATGCCGCGCGGGTATCGGCCGAGCTGACGCTGCACCAGGTCGATGTCATGATCGTTGGCGGGCTCGGCAAGCACGGTATCGACAAGGGCCTTGGCCTTGGCGGCGATATCGATGGTCACTGTTGGGTTCCCTCCCCTGTGTTCTGTTGGGTATTCTGTTGGGTGTTCTGATCGGATTGGGTGTTCTGGTCTGACTTATCGGACCGCTTGGATGAGTCGTTGGATGACGAGTCAGAGGAACCGGAAATATCGGATTTGCCGGACTCGCTATCGGTCACAGGCTCATCGGCCTTTTTGAGCGAGTAAGACAGTTCGCTGTACCATGGCAGGACTTTTTTGTTGCTGCTACTGGAATCTTCCGTTTTCTGGGATTCGCTATCGGAGCCGGTCACGGCTTCGGGATGAAGCACACGCACGGCCTGTTCGCCGGGGAATACGAAGCCGAGGCGTTCACGGGCCTGGGCGGTGATGTAGGCCTTGTCATCCCAACGCTTGATGTCGTTTTCCAACTCCTGCTTTTGGGCAATCAGCGAAGCCTCCTCACGCTTGAGACCATTGAGTTCGGCCAGGTTCAGGGCATAGGTGTGGAAGGTGGAGACCAGCTGGATGGTGCCAAGGGCGATAATGAACAGGGAGACGAAGAACGCTATAGGCCCCGCCGACCCTTTTTTCCTAACTTGTGCTTTGCCGGTTTTGCCAGGTTTGCCGGTACGGGACGACTTGCTCATGTCACACGAAAATACCCGCCGCATTCGACTTGACGAATACGACGGGTATCGAGCTTCAGTGGAAACTCACGCCTTTACGGGCGTTTCAGCTCACTTGGCCAGGTACTTCTTGCAGGCTTGAAGGCGCTGTAGCCGGCGTACTGAGCGGTGGAGCCGAGCTCCTCCTCGATCTCGAGCAGGCGGTTGTACTTGGCAACGCGCTCGCCACGGGCCGGGGCACCGGTCTTGATCTGGCGGGTGTTCTTAGCAACAGCCAGGTCGGAGATGGTGGTGTCCGGGGTCTCGCCGGAGCGGTGGGAAACCATGGATGTGTAGCCGTTGGCG
>ENA-OQHY01000967-OQHY01000967.1-human-gut-metagenome-genome-assembly--contig:-NODE-967-length-13860-cov-2.201922_pt1 | contig 13860 bp, 22 predicted proteins | sample MGYA00242570_ERZ504733 | MGnify/ENA primary metagenome ERZ504733 (study PRJEB26092, sample SAMD00036219) | human gut metagenome | host: Homo sapiens | study: EMG produced TPA metagenomics assembly of...
TGAAAGAAAGCTGCACCGAAACGGAAGCGTCAAAGTAGTTGAGGAAGTCGCACCAGTCTCAAAAATGGCGGTCTTGTCGTCTGCCTGTGCAAGCTGATAGTTAATATCTTCAAAGGCGACGGTCTTTTGAGTATTTCCGTCCCGTAACCTTGCAGATACCGTCCGGGTACATCTGGATATAGGGGATTGTCTGCTGCGCGGTGTGGGCTTTCCTATTTACTCCCATATTGTTTCTTATCTAAACTATGAAATCATATGTCCTTTATTTATCAGCTTCATATCCAAAGACATGAAAAAATAGCCACCCCATTCCTTATCTCTGAACCAAGGGATTTCAATTACATATATAATTTCCTCAACTTATTATATCAAAAATAGCTGACTTCTAGGAAAACAGCTAAAAAAAAGAAACCCGCAGGCTTCTTTTCTTATTTTATAGAGAGGCTTATTAACCAGGTCAGGCCTATTAATTAAACAATACCTTGAGCTGACATTGCATCTGCAACTTTAAGGAATCCAGCAATGTTTGCACCCACAACAAGGTTACCTTCTTGACCAAACTCTTTAGCAGCAGCTGCAGCATTTTCATAGATACCCTTCATGATATCGTAGAGTTTAGCATCAACTTCATCGAATGTCCATGATGTACGTCCGCTATTTTGTGCCATTTCAAGAGCTGATACAGCAACACCACCAGCGTTAGCAGCTTTGGCAGGACCGAATGATACACCAGCTTTAAGGAAGACATCAATAGCTCCCAAAGTTGAAGGCATGTTAGCACCTTCTGAAACAGCAAGAACGCCATTTGCTACAAGTGTTTCTGCATCCGTTTCATCCAATTCGTTTTGTGTTGCACATGGGAAAGCCAAGTCAGCTTTGATAGACCAAACTGTCTTTTCACCACCAGCAGGTGTGAAAGTTGCATTTGGACGAGCTTCTGCATATTTCACGATACGTTCACGTTTAACTTCTTTGATTTCTTTCAACAAATCAACGTCGATTCCATCTGGATCATAAACAAAACCAGATGAATCAGAACATGTCACAGCTTTAGCACCTAGACTTTGCAATTTTTCAATAGCGTAAATCGCAACGTTACCTGCACCTGAAACAACTGCTGTTTTACCGTTAAAGTTTTCACCACGTGCATTAAGCATTTGTTCTGCAAAGTAAACAGCACCGTAACCAGTTGCTTCTGTACGAGCAAGTGATCCACCCAGTTCAAACCTTTACCAGTAAGAACACCAGTGTATTCGTTACGAATACGTTTTGTATTGACCATAGAGGTAACCAATTTCGCGTCCACCAACACCGATATCACCAGCAGGCACGTCTGTATCTGCACCGATGTGTTTGCTCAACTCAGTCATGAAGCTTTGGCAAAAACGCATGATTTCGTTGTCTGATTTACCTTTAGGATCGAAGTTTGATCCACCTTTACCACCACCGATTGGTTGACCAGTCAATGAGTTTTTAAAGATTTGTTCGAAACCAAGGAATTTAATGATTGATTGGTTTACTGATGGGTGGAAACGAAGACCACCTTTATAAGGACCAATAGCTGATGAGAATTGTACACGGAAACCACGGTTTACCTGTACTTGACCTTTATCATCAACCATGGTACACGGAATGAAACGATACGTTCTGGTTCAACCAAACGTTCCAAAAGGTTTTCTTCAATATACTTAGGATATTTATCGAAGACAGGAACAAGTGAATCGAAAACTTCTTCAACTGCTTGAAGGAACTCAGCCTCGTGGCTGTTTTGAGCTTTCACTTTTTCAAAAACGCTAGCAACGTATTCTTTACCTGTTGTCATATCAATGTTTCCTTTCAAATAATTACCTTAGTAATTTAATCACATGAATAGTATAAATTTTCAGAATCTTATTGTCAAGTGTTTTTTGTCATTTTTTTGATTTGCATGTTAGAATTTATGACATAGCTAATTCTTCCTCTTTTGTAAAAACCTATCACGTCAATAATCTAAGCGTTTTATTTTTGGGTTATTCTTTCAAAAATTTTCTCCTTATTTAAAGACTTGAAGATGAATTTGTTTGAAAAAACAATTTAGTTATTTTACTATTTCATCTATTTACATTACCTCGAAACTATACCACCATTAATTTAGTAAATTTACTATATTTAAAAGATACTGTCAATAATTATGTGTAAACACTCAAGTAGAGTTGAAGAATGTTAATCAAATAAGCTTTCAAGTGTGTCAGCACATTGGCCAAACCCTTTATGGATGCGTTGATTTTGCTTGAAATTATAATCTTCAAACAGGGTAACTAAATAACGTTCCAGAGCCTCCTCGTTAGGAAAAAGAACCTTCTTTTTCGTTTGACGTTTGATTTCTTTGTTAAGAGACTCAATGAGGTTTGTCGAATAAATGCTATGCCAAATCTGGTAGGGAAACTGATAAAAAGTTAAAAGATTATCCGTATTCTCCAGACTTTCCATGACTTTCCTATACTTTGGTTTCCATTCGGCGATAAAGTTCTCTAAAGCTTGCACTGCCATTTCTAAATTTTCAGCACGATAAATCGTTTTAAATTGCTCCAGAATAACCGCTCTATCTGCTCGTTTCACTTTACTAGCTAGATTTCGACTAATATGAATTAAGCAACGTTGTTGTTTAGCTAATGGGTAAGCCTGATTGATAATCTGTTCAAGCCCCTTGAAGCCATCGGTCACTACAAGAGAAACCTGTTGGATTCCTTGGTTTTGAAGCTTGTCTAACAGGGTGGACCAAGAAGCATTGTTTTCATTTGGGGCGATTTCATATCCAAGAACAGCCTTCTGTCCTTCTGGTGTAATGCCAAGTGCGATATGAATACATTCTTTACTAACGGTTCCACGTCTTAATGGAAGATAGGTTCCGTCAAGAAATAAAACAGAGTAATTGGCTTCTAAGCTTCGCTCATGAAAAGTAGCGACATTCTCCTGAGTTGCTTTTGAGATATTAGAAATTGTGGCAGGACTATAGTGATGACCATACATTCGCTCGATGATATCACTAATTTCTCGAGTCGTTACACCGGTTTGATAGAGTTTGATAACCATCTCTTCCAAGTGGTCATCTCGACGTCCATAAGCGGGAAGCAAAGCTGGACTAAAGTTCCCATTACGATCTCTAGGAATACTCAACTGAACAGTCCCATATTTGGTTTCGAATTTCCGTGCATAGCTTCCGTTACGACTATTCCCAGAATTATAGCCTAATTTATCGTAAGGTTCATACCCTAAAAAGGCTGATAACTCTGCTTGAAGCAGATCATTCATAGCTGTTTCAAGAGAAGTACGGAAAAATTCATCAATATCTTGCTTTTGGGCTAGGAAGTTAAGTAGTTCTGTGGTAAACTGAGTCATAGGAATAAATCTCTTTCTAGTAATGTTTTGCAACTCTACTATAACGGATTTATTCCTTTTTGTGTTTACACAACTTATTTTACACTACCTCCATTAGTTCAATGTGCACATATTCCTTCATAGATAAAGTAAAAAACTGATGAATCATTCGATTCATCAGTTTTAAGGAAGATATGTTCATTGCAAACAAATCGTATCAATTAGAAAGATTAATCTTCTTTCTTCTTACGAGCTACAAGACCAAATCCACTCAATACTCCGAGAAGTCCAAGTGCTGCTAGGCTAGCATTATCTTCTGTACCTGTATTTGGCAACTCTTTTTGACCTTCAACATATTTTGGTGTTGCTGGTTGACTTGGTTCAACCGGTCTTGGAGTCGGCATTTCAACATTTTTGAAGATATGTTTGATATTTCCATTTGGATCAGTCACAGTCTTCACATATTCGTAACCTGAAACTGTTCCCGGTTCTTTAGAGCCTGGTTCAGTTGGTTTCAATGGATTTCCATTCTCATCGGCCCAAGTAGTTGTACTTGCTTACCTGGAGTTGGTTGAGGAACAGGTGAAGGTTGTTGGAGCTGGTGTTGAAACTTTCTCATAAACGTGTTCGATGTCGCCATTTGGAAGGGTCTTAGTTTCTACAAAGCGGTAGCCTGGGATATCTTTCTTAGGTTGTTCGCCGTCTTCTGTTGGATAGTTTGGAATTTCGTTACCATCTTTATCCTTATAACTTGCCTTAACTTTTTCGTAGACGTGCTCTGTATCTCCGTTTGGAAGTGTCTTAGTTTCTACAAAGCGGTAACCTGGAATATCTTTCTTAGGAGCTGTACCTTCCTTAGTAGTTGTTCCTGGAATTACATTGCCATCTTTATCTTTGTAAGTTGTTATGACTTTTTCATAGATATGTCTTGTATTTCCTTTTTCGTCTACTTCAGTTTTAACAATCTTGTATCCTGGGATTATCTTTAGTAGGTTTAGTTCCATCTTCTGTTGGTGAAAGTGAGTTACCCTCTTTATCAACGAATGAAGTATCAGGATGAACTTTTGGTGTGTAAGTAGCTGTTACTGGCATTCCGTTCTTACCTACACGTTTAACTGTTACTCCTGTTGCTTTACCTACGAAGTCAGGTTCTGGTGTGAAGGTGACTTTACTGTTTCATCGATTGTGTATATACCTTCGTCTGGTACTTTCTTCTCAGTTGTTCCATCGTCAAATGTTCGTTTAACAGTTTCATCAATTGGTACATTTGGATTTCCTAGGATGAAGACTGGTGTCCCTGTTTGTGGTTGTCCTTTAGGTCCTTCAGATTCTGCAGGTGTTCCTTCTGGTGTTACTGGTGTAACTGTTGGTGTGTATGTTCTGGTATAGTAAATTTGTAACACTCTCCTACCTAATAAGTTAAACTATTCATTAGAATAGGAGACATAACATGAAACACTATCCAGACGAAACACGACAAAAAATTGTTCGACTACACATTCAAGACGGACGAACATTAAAAAGCTTAGCTTGCTGAGCATAGCCAATTTATGCATCAAGATTCCCAATGTATCTAAAAACGCCAAATATAAGGTTTTATCCAAACTCATTATATAGTAAGAAATCTTCATTGTTCCTATTGGTTCTTTTAAAAATGTGGCAAATTCGGGGCAAAATTTAAAGTTTAGTTTGCCACAAATAATAATTGTCATTTTATAATATTCCTACTTGGTTGTTTTTTATAGGTAAAGAAAAAAGATAAAATGACATTCATAAATTTTTAAAACCATAAGAATAGACACCCAATCATTAATAAATGAATAAGAAGGCGGATACAATGGTGAGTATAATTAATTTTCTTTCCACTTTTCTTTCTTAATCAGAGAAAAAGCTAACCGAAATTAATAACAAATCATTGATATTCAATAGCTTTAGAAAAATATTCGAATAAGATAATCCAAACAACGCTGAGAAACATAAAATAAAAACTAAGACCACTGAAACAGTTGATACTCCCAGCTTCTTCTTATGTCCAAAGTAAGTTGAAAGCAATAAAATAATAGAATAAGTAAAAATAACGTAATTCATTGATTCGCCTCTATTGTTATATAATAATTCTAATATTATTTGATAATAAATATATTACCATAATTATAAGATAAAATGAAAAATACATCCCAAATATATGTTTTAAAACTGTTTCTCCTGACTACTTCCTTAAAAGTCAAATTCTTTCTCATTCCAAAATAGTAAATCAGCACAAAATTAATGAAAAATAACTTCGTTGATTTATCAAAAAGAGTATATGTGACACCCCAATAAAAATTACTAGTACTATTAAAAACCTTTTCAACACATTAAGTGATACACTAATAATAAATAGAATTAATGACAGGAGATTATTATGTTTTTAGCTATTAAAGAGATGCTACATGAAAAATTGCGTTATAGCCTAATAGTGGCACTTATATTTTTAGTAAGTTATCTTTTGATTATTCTTACTGGTTTAGCCACTGGTTTAGCTAACCTAAACAAAGCGGCAATTAACGAGTGGGATGCTTCAAGTATTGTCTTAAAATAGTGATTCTGAAGGACGTTTACAACAATCTTTTCTTTCACAAGATCAGGTTGCTAGTTTACCCAAATAATGGTACCAGAATTTCACAGTATAGTACACTTGTAAAATCAGAAAATGGATTAAAAGAGAATACTCAATTAGTAGCTCTTGATTCCAAATCGTTCATATTTAAAAAAATTGAAAATAACAAGTGGTAGTAAAAAATGTCCGAAACAATGCCGGCGTCGTATCGGATAAATTCAAACGTGATGGATTCAAAATCGGTGACCACTTTGTTAGTTGCTAATTCATCATTGAGGATTAAAATTACAGGTTTTACACCCAGGGCAACTTTAAGTGCTCTTCCCGTGGTTTATATTTCACCAGACACTATTCAATCACTGAATAAAGGTGTAACAAATGCTGTGGTATTCAAGAATACGTTAAATAATTCAAAAATACCAAAAGGGACTATTCAGTTAAGCATTGACTCATTTATTAATAAATTACCCGGATATAGTGCACAACAACTCACATTCAACTTCATGATTGGTTTTTTGTATATTATTATTCTAATTGTTATTTCAATTTTCTTGTATATTCTGACCGTTCAAAATTACCTAACTTAGGTGTCTTGAAGGCGCAAGGAGTCTCAACGCAATATCTTGTTTTGAGTACGTTATTTCAATTCATTTATTATGTCAGTTTATTGGCGTTATTATAGCCATTATATTAGGTGAAATAACAGCTATTACGTTACCCAGCGAGGTACCCATTGTCATCGATAAAAGTAATATTATTGTAACTGGAATCGGTATTATTATTATGTCCTTGTTGGGTGCGTTGATACCAATTCGCCAAATTGCCAAAGTTGATCCTTACAAAATTATTGGAGGTTAATTTCATGTCAAATCTCATTTTCGACTCAGTCACAAAATTTGGTGAGGGGGGTAGTAAGTACGTAGCACTAGAAAATATTAATTTCGAAGCAGAAAGCGGTCAGCTTATTTTAGTTGTAGGGCCATCAGGATCAGGAAAAACTACATTTTTGACTATAGCAGGCGGACTACAGACACCAACTAATGGTGACGTAAAAATAAATGACAGTACAATTAACATTTGTCCAAAAAACAACAAACAAAATTAAGATTGGAAAAAATAGGATTTATTTTACAATCTTATAACTTAGTCCCATTTTTAACGGTCGAAGAACAGTTTAAATTCGTAGATAAACTAAAAAAACAAAATTTGACTGAACAAAAATTGCATGAGCTTCTTTCTGATTTAGGACTTTTTAGAACTGCTAAAAAAATATCCTAATCAACTTTCTGGTGGACAAAAGCAGCGTGTGGCAATTGCTAGAGCATTATACACTGAACCTGACTATATTTTAGCAGATGAACCCACAGCCGCATTAGATACAGATAGATCCATGAAAGTAATCGAGTTACTCAGAGATTTAGCGCACAAAAGAAATAAAATTATTATTGTAGTTACTCATGACTTAAGGTTAAAAGATATGGCAGACAAAGTTTATCAGATAATTGACGGTAAAATGACAATCCTGGAGAAGTAATTTAATTTATGACTAAAAAATCAGCAAAAATATAATTATGACTAAGGAATATATTATTAACTAACCCTTAATAAAGCAATTCATGCTCAGCATTGTAATCCATCTAAACTGATACTTCATTCAGATCTAGGTGTACAATTCACCTCACTAGAATTTACGAGATTTTGTTCATCATTGGGCATTTCTCAAAGTATGAGTCGTGCGGGTACTCCGTATGATAATGCTCCAATGGAACGTTATTACAATACATTAAAAGCTGAAGAAGTTTATCAACATCGGTATGATACCATCGAGGAACTGGACCAAGCTATAAACGACTTTGCCTATGTTTGGTATAATCAAATTAGACCTCATTCTTATAATAACCACCTAACACCTCTAGAAAACGATTGAAATAATTTTATTTAGTCAATGGTGTTACAAAAATGCTTGACCAGGACAGAACCACTACCACGATAACTTAATTCCACTCTATCACCCTCCTATAACTATAATAAAAGTTAGGATTTTATCTAAGCATTATTTATGATTATTTTAACACAAGACAATATTTATAATTCAGTTTTGATGAAGAAAAATAATTATTTCAGAATCTTCTCTTTGATACTTTTAATTGACAATGACAAAACTATCATATAAAAGAAGTGGCAGAAATACACTGATTTCCTCTTTTCATTGTTGCAAATTAGTTTACTTCGCAATCTAATCCTTGATGGTTATAAACGGCTCTATAATTTCTGTAGTGGGTAAATCCACCATGGAAATTATGGAGCCTTTTTGAGTATAGAAAAAAAGTCCCATATGACCTATAATAAAAAGTGCTCAAACTATCATTTAGAAAGACTCATATGGAACAACTAAATCTTATCACAAATTTTCTCAGAATTAAAGACAAAATATCACTATCACTGATGAATATGATATGGGAACTCACTTAGAACTCCACGGTCACTTGGATCACACAGCCCCTAAATGCCCAAAATGCAAGGGACAAATGGCTAAGTACGACTACCAGAAAACTTCTAAAATCCCCTACTTAGAAACTGCTGACTACCCTTTACTTATCCGTCTTCGAAAGCGTCGTTTCAAGTGTAAAGATTGCGGAAAAATGGCGGTCGCTGAAACTCCTCTTGTCAAGAAGAACCACCAAATCTCTGTCGCTGTTAACCAGAAAATCGCACAATTACTCATCGAAATCAAGCAATGAAACATAATTGCACACAGGCTATCAATTTCAACATCGTCAGTTATGAGAAAGCTAAATGAGTTCAAGTTTGAAACGGATTGGAATACCCTACCTGAGGTGATGAGTTGGGACGAGTATGCCTTCAATAAGGGGAAAATGAGCTTCATCGCTCAAGATTTCGACTCCCTAAATGTCATCGCCATTCTCGACGGAAGAACTCAAGCAACAACCATCCGAAACCACTTTCTACGCTATCCTAGAAAGGTTAGAAATCGGGTCAAAGTGATTTAACATGGATATGTTTAGTCCCTATTATCAACTTGCTAAACAGCTTTTTCCGAATGCAAAAATTGTACTCGATCGCTTTCATATCGTGCAACACCTTAGTCGTGCTATGAACCGTGTCCGTATTCAAATTATGAATCAATTCGACAGAAAATCGCAGGAATACCGAGCCTTGAAACGTTACTGGAAATTGATACAACAAGATAGCCGTAAACTCAGCGATAAACGATTTTATCGTCCTATGTTTCGAATGCATTTGACTAACAAGGAAATCCTAGAAAAACTCCTATCCTACTCAGATGAACTCAGACAGCACTATGAACTCTATCAATTCTCTTGTTCCATTTCCAAGAGAAAAACTCAGATCATTTCTTCAGTCTCATCGAACAGGAAATAGCCACTGTTAATCCTATTTTCCAGACGGTATTTAAGACATTTTTAAAGGATAAAGACAAGGTTTTAAACGCCATGGAATTGCCTTATTCCAACGCCAAACTGGAAGCTACCAATAATCTCATCAAAGTCATTAAGAGAAATGCCTTTGGTTTCAGGAACTTTGAAAACTTTAAAAAACGGATTTTGATTGCATTGAACATAAAGAAAGAGAGGACGAAGTTCGTCCTCTCTAGGTGTTAGCTTTTCATCTACCCACTACAGTTGACAAAGAGCCTTATAAACAAACCCCACCAAGATTAAATCTTGGGGGGTTGGTGGGGAATAATAACATTCCCCCGATTTTTTATCGCTCTAAGCAATTCTAAAACCTTGATTTAATAGGCTTCCGCAATCAAATTGCGATACTCTATTATTTAAGAGTAACTGAAGCTCCAGCTTCTTCAAGTTTAGCTTTGATTTCTTCAGCTTCAGCTGCAGCAACACCTTCTTTAATAACTGATGGTGCACCATCAACGATAGCTTTAGCTTCTTTAAGACCTTCGCCTGTGATTTCACGTACAACTTTGATAACGCCAACTTTTTTGTCGCCTGCAGATGTCAATTCAACGTCGAATGAATCTTTAGCAGCACCAGCGTCAGCAGCACCATCTGCAGCAGCAGCTACAGGAGCAGCAGCAGTTACGCCAAACTCTTCTTCGATAGCTTTTACAAGGTCGTTCAATTCAAGGATTGAAGCTTCTTTAATTTCAGCAATAATGTTTTCAATGTTCAATGCCATTGTGATTTCCTCCAAATGTGTTTTTTTAATATAGTGTTTTAAACGTAGCTTAGGCTACGAGTTGTGAAGATGGGCTTATGCAGCACCGTCTTCTTTGCTTTCTGCAACCGCTTTGACAGCGTATGCAACGTTGCGCACTGGTGCTTGAAGTACAGAAAGGAGCATAGAAAGCATACCTTCTTTGTTTGGAAGTGATGCAAGAGCGTTGATTTCTTCGACTGAAGTGATCGCACCGTCAACAACACCACCTTTGATTTCAAGAGCTTCAGCGCCTTTAGCAAATTCGCTAATAACTTTTGCTGGTGCGATAACATCTTCGTTCGAGAATGCTACTGCAGATGGACCAACGAAAAGTTTTTTAAGGTCTTCAAGACCTGCTTTTTCAGCTGCACGGCTCAAGATAGAGTTTTTGATAACTTTAAATTCAACGCCTGATTCACGAAGATTACGACGAAGAACTGTATCTTGGTCAACTGTAAGTCCACGAGAGTCAACAACAACGATAGATGCTGCTGCTTTCATTTTATCAGCGACAATAGCAACTTGTTCAGCCTTCTTAGCAATAATAGCTTCACTCATTAGTAGTTTTACCTCCGTTTTTATTTTTGGGCTAGGCACAAAAAACCGTACCTAAACCTAGACACGAAAGTACAATACGTCACAAAAAAATAGTTACGTTTTGTGCCTCGGTTGGATGTTTACGAGTCTAGCACTCCCAACTGTCTTAGGTCAGTTTTTTTCAAACCTTATATAGAATACCATTACCTGAATCAGACGTCAAGAGAAAAGTACAACTTTTTTGGATTTTTTCTCTATCTTTTTTGAACATCATAAAGCCTCTCAAAATCCAAAGATTCAAGAGGTCTTTTCTAATCATATCTAAGAGCTTCGATAGGATCGAGTTTTGATGCCTTATTTGCCGGCAGGATTCCTACACCTGCTGAGAAGGCTATGCTTCCCATGGCTACACCAAGAGAAACCGTCGCTTTAAGATCCATGGCATTCCCAATTGGTCCAACGACTAGGGCTGCAAAACCTAGACCAATCAGGCCATCCAGGATGGTAAGGACCATCGATTCAATCAAAAACGAGTCAAGATTTTACGACATGTGGCGCCTAAGCCTTACGAAGACCAATCTCTCGTGTCCGATCAGTTACCGAACCAACATGATATTCATAACACCGATTCCGCCAACTAATAATGAAATCGCAGAAATTATCACCGACAACAGTGGTAATGATCCCAATAATCGTGTTGACCTGATCTAAGGCTGAACTCATATCTGCTGACTTGTACTCTCTATTGTCACCTTGGGACAAGTGGGTCAAGCGTTTAGCGACATCCTTAGCGACACTGCTACTATTTTTCACATCGGTCACATGGAAACAAATCTGACCATTAGGATCAGTATTATTCTCAGCTGCTAACTAGATATTGGCCACAAGAGCTGTCCCAATTTCACCAGACGGAACCAATCGCTTGTGTCAGTGTTTCTTATAGACACCAATCACACGACAATCATTGTTACCAACAGTAACTACTTGATTAAGGGCATCCTCATTGGTCTCAAAGAATTTTTTAACTACCATCTGATCAATGACAATGACACGCGAAAAGTTTTTGTAATCATTGTCTTGCAAGGAACGTCCTGCCAGCATCCCTAACTTTTTAGCTTTAAAGTAACCCTGACTGGCACCTGTGATATTAACATTCTTCACAGTTTTTTTTGGAGGGAGATAGAGGACGTTAGGTTGTTGGTCACAAAATTACTATCGATACCTGGCGTCTGCTTGGCCACTTGCTCTAGCCAAACTTATTTAACCAGTTTGGTAGGTTTTGCCAAATCTGCATAAGCAGGATCTAGCTCCTCAGCCTTTAGTGTCTCTCCATCCTTAAAGGATTTTTCAGCCTTGGTAATAACTTTTTTGAACTTCTTTCAGCCTGATGCAATTTTTGTTGCTTGGCATCGGCATTACCAAGTTTTGACCCTAACTTGCTTGATTTTCTGAGTCTCATCATCGTAAAGCCAGACATAGTTGTCAGTTCCTTTCTTGCTCACAGCAGTTACAGGAACCAACAAGACATCATCATTTGTCACTTAAAGATATACATTAAAAACATTGCTTAAGTTTGCCGATGGAGCTAGTCAATTGAACCTTATGTTCATACTGGGAACCTGACTGACTGAATTGCCAGATGTCCCATCTGACTGACTGGCATTTTGCTTAGGATAATTGGAAACGTAGCTGACTTTACCTGTCCAAGTTTGATCTGGGTATACTTTGGAAGCAATCTTGACCTTTTAACCTACTGAAATATTTGGAATGTCATATTCTGTTAAGGTCCCTTGAATCTCAAATTAGCCTCACTTGTCACATGAACTAGGGTTTGGCTCTCTTTTGAAGCAGGGTCCACAGAGTCCGCAACTTCTACGACTGTTCCATTAGCATCTGAAACAATCACTGTTTGGTTGAGAACATCTTGTGCCTTTTCTAGCTCTGATGCTGCATTGGCAATGGCATCATTATAATCTTGCAAGGTTTGGTAATTACTTGCCTCGGTTTTCTGACACTGTTGAGGACTAACGGTAGTTGTCAAATCATCCTCATCCGAATCACTAGTTGTTTGTGCTGAAGCCGCAGGAGCCGTTCCATACTGTTGGAAAAAATTGCAGTCACGATCTTGCCATATTATAAGCACGACTATCTGTATCATAGGCTGCTTAGGCTGATGTGCTGTCATATTGGATCAATTGCTGAGCAACACTAATTTTCTCACCAACATAGACTGTCACAGATGCATTTCGTCCAATAGTATTGTCAAAATAAACGTACTGTTCCGATTCTGCCCTCACCATACCAATTAGAAGAGCGGACTAGGCAAGTTGTTCCTTTTTTACCTTCAATAATCCAAACTCTTTTTGATTTTTAAATAACTTTGGACTGATTTTCTTTCACATAAGTCTCTCATTCTGATTGTGTTCTATAGATATAGAAATTGTGATGTTTTTAATATTCCGTGTCAATGAGTCCCATCACACCATAGTGCAACTTTTGATTGGGACGAACCTGACGTTCAAAACCAAGTTCCTCAAAAACAGAGTCACGAAAATGTGCCTTGATGATAATTCGTTCTCGGCCAACACGTTTAGCCTCATCGAGCCATTCTCGCGTTAAGCGACTACCATTGGCCAGAGGTTTGATAGCATTTAGATTTTCTGATTCCTTTATGGTCTCTGAAAACATAGGATCAGCATAGATAATATCAAAAGAATGATCAGTCTGAGATTTTAAAAAGGTTAAACTATCACTCTTAACAGCCTTAATAGACCGCATGGCCTTTTCAATCTGCTTATTATCCGTCTGATAAGTTGCCAGACCACGAGAAACCACCTGAAAAATCACTTCTTGACTCTCAAGGGCTGTCACCCTATTTCCCACTGCTGCCATCACTAGACTATCTGAAGCCAACCCCATGGTCGTGTCAAGAATAGACTTGGGAGATTGCCCCAAAAGACTAATTAAAGCATCATGTGGAGCCTTAAGCCGAAGGACAGCCGTATCTGGATGAAAGGTCAACTCACTGGCATCTGCATTGACAAAAGACAATCTGTCCTTATATAGAAGATAAAAGGGGCCAAATCGTTCCAGACATTTGGATAAAGACAACTTGCGTCGTGGCTGATAGTCAGCTCCTAGTTCGCTAGCTAATTCTTGAGCACGTG
>ENA-OQHY01000968-OQHY01000968.1-human-gut-metagenome-genome-assembly--contig:-NODE-968-length-13859-cov-2.141057_pt1 | contig 13859 bp, 22 predicted proteins | sample MGYA00242570_ERZ504733 | MGnify/ENA primary metagenome ERZ504733 (study PRJEB26092, sample SAMD00036219) | human gut metagenome | host: Homo sapiens | study: EMG produced TPA metagenomics assembly of...
CAGCAGCGCGCCGGTACCATACTTTGCCAGTAACTTACGCGAGGATTTATTGGCAACCAGCAGTCCAGCCAGCCCGCCAAGCGCCCCCGGCACCAGGAGTTTGCTCAGCCCTGCTCGCCGGATGACGACGTTTTCTGCCCCAACATGGATTGCAATTGATTTAGCCAGCCTGACATGGTTTCCCTCACTTAACGGTGAATATGTCTCCCAGCGTAAGCGAGCAGGCGTCAGGAAATGTCTGCCACGGCTAAAGAAGCGCAAATTTCTTAACCGCTCTTGGGCCCTGAACAAGACAGACGCAAACGTTTACGTTTATAATGCGCGCAACTTTTTCAGGGGGATTGTTATGACTCGTTTAGGAACCGCGCTGCGACCTGCGGCGACGCGTGTGATGCTGTTAGGATCGGGCGAACTGGGTAAAGAGGTCGCCATTGAGTGCCAGCGTTTGGGCGTGGAAGTCATTGCAGTGGATCGTTACGCTGACGCACCTGCCATGCATGTCGCCCACCGTTCTTATGTGATCAATATGCTGGATGGCGATGCCCTGCATACGCTGATTACGCAGGAGAAACCGGATTTCGTGGTACCCGAAATTGAAGCCATTGCCACCGATACGCTGATCGCCCTTGAGCAGGAAGGCCAGCGCGTGGTGCCCTGCGCAAAAGCGGCCAAACTCACCATGAACCGCGAAGGCATTCGTCGTCTGGGCGGCTGAAGAGCTGGCCTTACCTACCTCAGGCTACCGTTTTGCCGGCGATAAAGCCGCTTTCCTGCAGGCTGTCGACGAAATTGGCTACCCGTGCATCATTAAGCCCGTCATGAGCTCCTCCGGTAAAGGACAGAGCTTTATCCGCGACAGCAGCACTCTGGATAAGGCGTGGGAGTATGCCCAGCAGGGAGGACGTGCCGGTGACCGGTCGCGGTGATTATCGAAAGCGTCGTAAAGTTGATTCGAAATCACGCTGCTGACGGTCAGCGCCGTTGATGGCGTCCATTTCTGCGATCCGATTGGCCACCGTCAGGAAGATGGCGACTATCGTGAGTCCTGGCAGCCGCAGCAGATGAGCGACCTGGCGCTGGCACGTGCGCAGGAAATTGCCCGTAAAGTGGTTCTGGCGCTGGGCGGTTACGGATTGTTTGGCGTGGAACTGTTTGTCTGCGGCGACGAGGTAATTTTCAGTGAAGTCTCCCCTCGCCCGCACGATACCGGGATGGTCACGCTGATTTCACAGGACCTTTCTGAATTCGCCCTGCATGTGCGCGCCTTCCTCGGCCTGCCCGTTGGCGGCATTCGTCGAGTACGGCCCGGCGGCTTCGGCGGTGATCCTGCCGCAATTAACCAGCCAGAACGTCACCTTTGATAACGTCGAAGGGGCTATGGGTGCAGGCTTGCAGGTTCGTCTGTTCGGGAAACCGGAGATTGACGGCACGCGCCGCCTTGGCGTGGCGCTAGCGACCGGTGAAAACGTGGATGAGGCTGTAGCAAGAGCCAAAACAGCCGCCGCGAATGTGAAGGTTGCAGGATAAAAAAAACGGGCCAGCAGGCCCGTTTTTCATACTGTCTTCGCTTACTGCTTCGCACCTTCAACCGCTTCGCGAGCCAGTTTAGTGATGCTCTCAGTCGCCTGCTTCCAGCGCATCCGCAGGAACCAGCCATGAGCCGCCGATGCACAGGACACTTTTCAGCGCCAGGTAGTCACGGTAGTTTGCCGGAGAGATACCGCCCGTCGGGCAGAAGCGAACCTGAGAGAATGGACCCGCAATAGCCTGCAGCGCTTTGGTGCCGCCGTTAGCTTCAGCCGGGAAGAATTTGAACTCTTTCAGGCCGTAATCCATACCCATCATCAGTTCAGATACGGTGCTGATACCCGGGATCAGAGGGATCGTGCCTTCGGTTGCAGCTTTCAGCAGCGGCTCGGTCAGGCCAGGGCTGATAGCAAACTGCGCGCCCGCTTCGGTCACGTCAGCCAGTTGCTGTGCGTTCAGTACGGTACCCGCACCGATGATCGCGTCCGGCACTTCTTTGGCGATAGCGCGAATAGCGTCCATCGCGCAGGCGGTACGCAGGGTCACTTCCAGAACACGAACACCACCCGCGACCAGGCTTTCGCCATCGGGACAGCATGTTCCAGCTTGTTCACCACGATTACCGGCACGACAGGGCCAGTGGTCAGGATTGCTTCTGCACTTGTTTTCCAGTTTTTCATCAGAGTTTTCTCTCGCCAGATCGATAAAATCAAGTCGTCTTAAAACGTAATACAGGTTGCGCCCTGCTCCGCACCGGAGAGTTTCTCACGCAGCGCGCCAAACATTTCGCGTCCGGTTCCCACGCGCGATGCGCTCAGGTCAGGAATATGTGGCTTACGTGCAGCCAGTTCAGCGTCATCCACCAGCAGGGTTAACTCACCTGTCTGACCGTTGACGCGGATCATGTCTCCATCACGAACTTTCGCCAGCAAACCGCCGTCGTAAGCTTCCGGGGTCACGTGGATGGCAGAAGGCACTTTACCTGATGCGCCAGAGAGGCGTCCATCGGTCACTAACGCAATTTTGAAACGGCGGTCCAATAATACACCAAGTGGCGGCATAAGTTATGTAATTCTGGCATCCCGTTCGCTTTTGGCCCCTGATGGCGCACCACAACGACGCAATCTTTGTCGAGCAGACCGGCATCAAACGCAGGCAAAACGTCATGCTGGCTTTCAAACACCACGGCCGGCGCTTCGATAATCTGGTTCTCTTCCGGTACGGCGGAGGTTTTCATCACCGCACGCCCCAGGTTACCGCTGAGCACTTTGGTGCCGCCGTGACGAGAGAAAGGTTGTTCAAAGGTGGCGATAACCTGTGCGTCAAGCGAGGCGGTGGCGCCTTCACGCCAGTCAAGCTCACCGTTATTGAGCCACGGCTCATGGGTATAACGCTGCAGACCAAAGCCCGCCACGGTGTTCACATCTTCATGCAGCAGACCGCCTTTCAGCAGCTCGCGCATCAGCACCGGCACGCCACCGGCAGCCTGGAAGTGGTTGATGTCAGCCGGGCCATTCGGGTACAGGCGCGCCATCAGTGGCACCACAGACGAGATATCAGAGAAATCATCCAGTTAATCAGGATGCCCGCCGCGCGTGCCATCGCCACCAGATGCATGGTGTGGTTGGTTGAACCGCCGGTTGCCAGCAGCGCAACGATACCGTTGACGATCACTTTCTCGTCGACCATTTTACCCAGCGGCATCCACGCGTTGCCGTTACCGGTCAGACGCGTTACCTGGCGGGCAGCTGCTTCAGTCAGGGCCTTACGCAGTGGCGCATCCGGCTGAATGAAAGAGGACCCAGGAAGCTGCATCCCCATAAATTCCACCACCATCTGGTTGGTATTGGCCGTACCGTAGAAAGTACAGGTGCCCGGCGCATGGTAGGAGGCGGCTTCCGCTTCCAGCAGCGCCTGACGGTCTGCTTTACCTTCCGCATACAGCTGACGGATACGCACTTTTTCTTTGTTTGGCAGGCCGCTTGCCATCGGACCTGACGGCACGAAGATCGCAGGCAGATGACCGAACGACAGCGCTGCCATGGCCAGCCCCGGGACGATTTTATCGCACACGCCGAGGTACAGCGCGCCATCAAACATATTGTGAGACAGGCCCACTGCGGCCGACATCGCAATCACTTCACGGCTCAGCAGAGAGAGTTCCATCCCATCCTGACCCTGCGTCACGCCGTCGCACATGGCCGGCACGCCGCCCGCGACCTGGCCTACCGCATTGACGCTGTGCAGCGCTTACGGATGATCTCCGGATACACTTCGTACGGCTGATGCGCTGAAAGCATGTCGTTGTAGGAGGTAATGATGGCGATATTGTTACGCAGCATGCTTTTCAGCGAGGCTTTATCGTCGGGCTGGCAGGCGGCGAAACCGTGCGCCAGGTTACCGCAGGCGAGTTGTGAGCGATGAACGGTATTACTTTTGGCCTGTTCAATCCGGGCGAGGTAGGCAGAACGGGTCTCTTTCGAGCGCTCAATAATGCGTTGTGTTACGCGTAACAATGTCGGATTCATAAAAGCTCCTCTAATTTATCTGTCCGGGCTCGGGAGTTTACAAAGTCGCTGGCGATTATTAACAACGCTGAAACGCTTGCTGTCCGGAGCTCAGGGGCAAAATCACTTCCGGCAGTGTAATAAAAAAAGCTCCGCGGGTGAATCCACGCGGAGCTTAAAAGTTTATAAATTGTGCCACGAGCTGTGTTAGATCATGTTACCGGTAAAATAACACCTAAGAGGCAGCTGATTATTTTACTCAAACTCATTCCAGGAGCGGCCATCACGGGTGATCATCGCGACGGACGCGACAGGCCCCCAGGTGCCCGCCTGATACGGTTTTGGCGCATCCTGGTCCGCAGCCCAGGCTTCAGTGATGGAGTCGACCCATTTCCACGCTTCTTCCACTTCATCGCGACGCACGAACAGCGCCTGGATACCGCGCATGGTTTCCAGCAGCAGACGCTCGTAAGCATCGGCAAGGTGCGTCTGATTGAACGTTTCGGAGTAGCTCAGGTCCAGCTTGGTGTCTGCAGGTTATGTTTGTGATCCAGGCCCGGCACTTTGTTCAGGATCTGGATGTCCACCCCTTCATCTGGCTGCAGACGAATGGTCAGTTTGTTCTGCGGCAGCTCCTGCCAGGACTCTTTGAACAGGTTGAGTTCAGGGTTTTTGAAGTAAACGACAACTTCAGAGCATTTGGTCGGCAGACGTTTACCGGTACGCAGGTAGAACGGAACACCCGCCCAGCGCCAGTCATCGATATCCACGCGGATCGCCACAAACGTCTCGGTATTGCTCGCCTTGTTGGCACCCTCTTCTTCCAGGTAGCCCGGCACTTTTTTACCCTGAGCAAACCCTGCGGTGTACTGGCCGCGTACCGTTTTCTCACGCACGTTTGAGCGATCGATGCGACGCAGTGACTTCAGCACTTTCACTTTAGCATCACGGATGCTGTCCGCCGTCAGGTCAGACGGTGGAGACATGGCAATCATGCAAAGGATTTGCAGCAGGTGGTTCTGGATCATGTCGCGCATCTGACCGGCCTGGTCAAAGTAACCCCAGCGGCCTTCAATCCCCACCTCTTCGGCCACGGTGATTTCCACATGGTCGATGGTACGGTTGTCCCAGTTATTCACAAACAGGGAGTTGGCAAAACGCAGCGCCAGCAGGTTCAGTACCGTCTCTTTACCGAGATAGTGGTCGATACGGTAGACCTGGCACTCTTCGAAGTACTCGCCGACCTGGTCGTTAATTTCGCGGGAGGTTGAAAGAGAGGTCCCCAGCGGTTTCTCCATCACCACGCGTGCCGGTTTAGCGTTCAGCTTCGCTTCGCCCAGGCCTTTGCAGATTGCACCGAAAGTGCTTGGCGGCATGGCGAAGTAGTTAATGGTGACACGGTTTTTCTGATCCAGCATCGCGCCTAAACGGTTAAACGCGCTGACGTCGTTCACGTCCAGGTTACAGAAATCAAGACGTCCGCTCAGGGTATCCCACAAACTTTCATCAATCTTTTCCTTCATGAAAGTTTCGAGCGCCTCGCGTACGACCTTGGTATAAGCTTCCTTGTCCCAGTCGGCGCGCCCAACGCCCAGGATACGCGTATCCGGATGAATTTGGCCCGCTTTCTCCAGTTGATACAGGGAAGGCAGCAATTTCCGGCGTGCAAGATCGCCTTTCGCGCCGAAAATGACCAGGTCACATGCCTGGGCTGTTTGCGTTACCGCCATGTCATTCTCCTCAGTTGGATCACCTGGTACTTCTGCCAGGTATCGTTGTAATTTTATTACGTTGCACTGTACTGCTTTTACGTCATTCCCGAAACCATTAGCGCTTAACCTCGCGTGCGATACCGCGATTTTTTCGCCGTCAGACGCGTGTGGTGGCGGAATCACGCAAAAAGCGTTGATTCTTTGAACTACAGGGTCATAACAAAACCCGACACCGATCAAGTAATGAAAAAAACAACAACATTATCTTGTCGACTGTTACCCTTTATGGAGCCACAGGGGTAATATCGGCTAAATCGAATCAGATTTCATGAATTAATGAAATCGTTTCCACCATGAGCGCCCTGTTAATAATGAACATGCTGGAAAAAATCCAGTTCCAACTGGAACACCTTAGCAAATCCGAGCGAAAAGTGGCCGAAGTCATTCTTGCTGCTCCTGCTCAGGCGATTCATTCAAGCATCGCCGCTCTGGCGCAGGAGGCAGGCGTCAGCGAACCGACGGTTAACCGCTTCTGCCGTAGCCTTGAAACGCGCGGCTTTCCTGATTTTAAACTGCATCTTGCACAAAGTCTGGCAAACGGCACGCCTTATGTTAATCGCAATGTGGATGAAGACGACAGTGTTGATGCCTATACGGCGAAAATATTTGAGTCGGCCATGGCTACGCTGGACCACGTTCGCCAGTCCCTGGATATGAATTCCGTGAACCGCGCGGTGGATTTACTGACCCAGGCCAAGCGCATTGCGTTCTTTGGCCTCGGCTCGTCGGCGGCCGTGGCGCATGACGCCATGAATAAATTCTTCCGCTTTAACGTCCCGGTCATTTATTCCGATGACATTGTCCTGCAACGCATGAGCTGTATGAATTGCAGTGAAGATGATGTCGTGGTACTCATTTCGCACACCGGGCGCACCAAAAGCCAGGTGGAGCTGGCGCAACTGGCGCGTGAAAACGATGCCATGGTTATTGCCCTTACGACGGCGGGCACGCCGCTGGCAAGAGAAGCAACGCTCGCCATCACCCTTGACGTCCCGGAAGACACCGACATGTATATGCCGATGGTCTCCCGTCTGGCGCAGCTCACGGTGATTGACGTGCTGGCAACCGGTTTCACCCTGCGTCGTGGCGCAAAATTCAGAGATAACTTGAAGCGTGTCAAGGAAGCGCTTAAGGAATCGCGTTTTGATAAAGAATTGCTTATGAAAAGCGATGTTCCCTAAATAGTTTAATAACTACGATGTAACGATTTACGGCATTCGGTCCTATCTCTGTTGCCTTGCAGCAGATGAAGGCCGATTTAATGTTCACGCAACACCAAAGTTGTTTCAGTCAACGGAGTATTACATGTCCAGAAGGCTTCGCAGAACCAAGATCGTAACCACCTTAGGCCCGGCCACTGACCGCGATAACAATCTCGAGAAAATTATCGCCGCGGGTGCCAACGTGGTGCGTATGAACTTCTCTCACGGTACGCCAGAAGACCATAAATTACGTGCCGACAAAGTGCGTGAAATTGCGGCCAAACTTGGCCGTCATGTTGCTATCCTCGGGGACTGCAGGGTCCAAAAATTCGTGTTTCAACCTTCAAAGAAGGTAAAGTCTTCCTCAATATCGGTGATAAATTCCTGCTCGATGCCAACCTGGGTAAAGGCGAAGGCGATAAAGAAAAAGTTGGGATCGACTATAAAGGTCTGCCGGCTGAGTTGTGCCTGGCGATATCCTGCTGCTCGACGACGGTCGCGTTCAGCTGAAAGTGCTGGAAGTTCAGGGATGAAGGTTTTCACCGAAGTCAACCGTCGGCGGCCCGCTCTCAAACAACAAAGGCATTAACAAACTTGGCGGTGGTCTCTCAGCCGAAGCGCTGACCGATAAAGACAAAGCGGATATCGTGACCGCTGCGCTGATTGGCGTTGACTATCTGGCCGTCTCCTTCCCGCGCTGTGGCGAAGACCTGAACTACGCGCGCCGTCTGGCACGTGATGCGGCTGTGATGCCAAAATCGTTGCTAAAGTGGAACGTGCGGAAGCCGTTTGCGATCAGGACGCGATGGATGACGTGATTCTGGCGTCTGACGTGGTGATGGTTGCCCGTGGCGATCTGGGCGTGGAAATTGGCGACCCTGAGCTGGTGGGGATCCAGAAAGCCCTGATCCGCCGTGCACGTCAGCTTAACCGCGCCGTGATCACCGCAACCCAGATGATGGAATCCATGATCACCAACCCAATGCCGACCCGTGCAGAGGTGATGGACGTGGCTAACGCCGTGCTGGACGGTACCGATGCCGTAATGCTTTCTGCAGAAACCGCAGCCGGCCAGTACCCTGCTGAAACCGTAGCCGCGATGGCACGCGTTTGCCTGGGTGCTGAAAAGATCCCAAGCATCAACGTCTCTAAACACCGTCTGGACGTGCAGTTCGACAACGTGGAAGAAGCGATTGCGATGTCTGCCATGTACGCCGCTAACCACCTGAAAGGCGTAACGGCGATTATCACCATGACCGAATCTGGCCGTACCGCGCTGATGACCTCCCGTATCAGCTCCGGTCTGCCCATCTTCGCCATGTCCCGTCACGAGCGTACGCTGAACCTGACGGCGCTGTATCGCGGTGTCACGCCGGTTCACTTCGACAGCACCAACGACGGTGTCGCGGCTGCCCACGACGCCGTGAACCTGCTGCGCGACAAAGGCTATCTGGTCTCCGGTGATATCGTGATTGTGACTCAGGGTGACGTGATGAGCACCATCGGCTCGACCAATACCACTCGCGTATTGACCGTCGAGTAAGCACGTCCCTGTTAAAAAGCCCGCTCTTTTCGGAGCGGGCTTTTTTATTTCTGCTTATTTCTTCGGGAAAAGTTCTTTGCGTTTGTACGGCTCTGTTTCACCGGGCTTACGCGTTTTGAGCAACTTCAGTATCCACGTGTATTGCTCAGCATGCGGTCCCACCAGAATCTCGACCTCTTCGTTCATTCGGCGCGCAATGGTGTGATCGTCCGCCGTCAGTAAATCATCCATCGGTGGACGCACTTCAATGCTCAGGCGATGGGTTTTCCCGTCGTATACCGGAAACAGCGGAATGACGCGCGCACGGCAGACTTTCATCAGGCGGCCAATCGCCGGCAACGTGGCTTTATACGTCGCGAAGAAATCCACAAACTCACTGTGCTCGGGGCCGTGGTCCTGATCCGGCAGATAGTAACCCCAGTAGCCCTGACGCACGGACTGTATAAACGGTTTGATGCCATCATTACGCGCATGCAGACGGCCACCAAAACGGCGACGCACGGTGTTCCAGACGTAATCAAAGATCTTATTGCCCTGGTTATGGAACATTGCCGCCATTTCTGCCCCTGTGACGCCATCAGCATCGCAGGAATATCCACACCCCAGCCGTGAGGAACGAGGAAAATCACCTTCTCGTTGTTGCGGCGCATCTCTTCGATGATTTCCAGCCCTTTCCAGTCAACACGCGTCTGAACTTTCTCCGGCCCTTTGAGCGCCAGTTCGGCCATCATTGCCATGGCCTGAGGCGCGGTCGTGTACATGTCGTCAATCAGCGCTTCGCGCTCGGCGTCACTCTTCTCCGGGAAACAGTACAGGAGGTTAATCTGCGCACGGCGACGGGCACTTTTACCAAACCGGCCCGCCAGGCGGCCTATTTTTCCCAGTACCGGATCGCGAACGAGGCAGGTAACATCGCAATCCCCGCAAATGCGTAAACGCCAAGCCAGGCACTCCAGTTGCGCGGGTGGCGAAAAGATTTTTCAAACTCAGGAATGTACTCAATATTGTTTTTTTGGGTTTCCATGCTGGTTCCAGGGTCTGGTGACGCAAAATTTCATTCAGATAGTGTAGCGAGGCAGCCGCTCGCGCACAAAACAAAAAGCCGGCACATACTGAGGCCGGCTTTTTCACAAAACAGAGGGCTTAATCAAAGCGCAGCTGCGGAATCACCTCTTTCACCTGCGCCAGGTAATCGGAACGATCTTTACCTGTCAGGCCTTCGGTACGCGGCAGTTTCGCCGTAAGCGGGTTCACTGCCTGTTGGTTAATCCATACCTCATAGTGCAAATGCGGCCCGGTAGAGCGCCCGGTATTCCCGGAGAGCGCGATACGGTCGCCACGTTTCACTTTCTGTCCCGGCTTAACCAGCAGCTTACGCAGGTGCATATAGCGGGTGGTGTAGGTACGACCATGACGCACCGCGACATAATACCCGGCTGCACCGCTGCGTTTTGCAATCACCACTTCGCCATCACCCACAGCCAGCACAGGTGTCCCCTGTGGCATGGCAAAGTCAACGCCACGGTGCGGCGCAACACGCCCGGTGACCGGGTTAAGACGGCGCGGGTTAAAGTTGGATGAAACACGGAATTGTTTAGCCGTCGGGAAGCGCAGGAAGCCCTTCGCAAGCCCGGTACCGCTGCGGTCGTAGAACTTACCGTCTTCGGCACGAATGGCGTAGTAATCTTTGCCATCAGAGCGCAGACGCACGCCCACCAGCTGGCTCTGCTCACGCTTGCCGTCAAGCATTTCACGGGACATGAGGACAGAGAATTCATCGCCTTTCTTCAGTTTGCGGAAGTCCATTTGCCACTGCATGGCTTTGATTACCGAGCTTATTTCGGCGCTGGTCAGCCCCGCATCGCGCGCGCTGGAGACGAAGCTTGCGCCTACGGTCCTTTCATCACGCTGTTCACCCAGTCGCCTTTCTGCATTTCACTGGTCATTTTGAAACCGTTTGCAGTGCGATCGTAGGTGCGAGTTTCGCGACGGGACATTTCCCAGGTCAGGCGTTGAAGATCGCCATCAGCGGTTAACGTCCAGGAGAGCTGTTGACCAATTTTCAGATTACGAAGATCTTTATCAGCCGCCGCCAGCTGGCTGATGTTTCCCATGTCGATACCGTACTGGTTCAGAACGCTGCTTAACGTATCACCCGTCGAAACGACATATTCGTGGATCCCCGCTTCATTCTCGGTTTTATCGTCCAGCTCATCCTGCGGGATGGCTTCATCTTCCTGAGCCGCCTGGTCGATAGGTTCACTGGCCTCAGGGAGGAGAGAGCGGATCTCGCTCTTCTCAAGCTCGATGGTTTTGATGATTGGGGCAGAACTCGGATGGTAAACATAGGGCCGCCAGACGGCGACCGCTAACGTGAGAACTGTAAGAGACCCCAGCATAACGCGATGGGGTCGAGGCAGATTGTTAAATGCCAGGGCGACAGAGCGGGCTATCTGTTGCACGTATTCACTTCCTCGTTAATCTCCTTTCAGGCAGCTCGCATACTGGTTCGCCAGTTGGCTGAGAAACTGCGAATAGCTCGCTTTGCTCAACTGGATATTCGTTCCTAGCGGGTCAAGGTTCCCATGCGCACGGATGTTCCCCTGGCCACGGCTTCTACGACCGCTGGCTGAACTGTGGCTCAGCAAAAACGCATGTCGCTTTCTGCTCAACCAACTGTGTTCTGATTTCATGTAAACGCTGCGCACCAGGTTGAATTTCAGGGTTGACGGTAAAGTGCCCCAGCGGGGTCAGGCCGTAGTGTTTCTCGTAATAGCCATAGGCGTCATGAAAAACGAAATACCCTTTTCCTTTCAACGGTGCGAGCTCATTACCCACCTGCTTATCGGTTGCGGCTAATTGTGCCTCAAAATCCTTCAGGTTGGCGTCTAGTTTGGCTCGACTTTGCGGCATAAGTTCCACTAATTTGTCATGGATTGCAACCGCCGAAAGCCGCGCTATCTCTGGGGATAGCCAAAGGTGCATGTTGTACTCGCCGTGATGGTGATCCCCATCACCTTTTTCGCCGTCGGCGTGTCCGGCATCATGTTCATCACCGTCGTCGTCAGCCCCTTTCATGAGCAACGGTTTCACGCCCGGGAGTTCGGCAATGGCGACCTGTTTTTCGCCCGGTACCTGTTTTGCCGACTTCTGCATAAACGCTTCCATCTCTGGACCAATCCATACAACTAAGTCCGCGTTTTGTAAGCGTTTTACATCAGATGGACGCAGGGAATAATCATGCTCGGAAGCCCCATCAGGGAGCAGAACCTGGGTGTCAGTGACCCCATCTGCAATCGCGGAAGCAATGAAACCGAGCGGTTTAAGCGAAGCGACAACAGCAGCGTTAACATCTTGTGCTGTTGAACCCCAAAGGGCAGCGGATAATGCTGCGAAAAGAAGCGTATTTTTATGTAACATAATGCGACTAATCATCGTAATGAATGCGTGAGATGTGATATTATAACATTCGTTGACTTCTGCAAGCTTAAATTGACATGACGACTTTGGTTTCTCTCGACAATATTTCGGTCTCATTTGGCCAACGCCGCGTCCTCTCTGACGTGTCGCTGGATCTGAAACCCGGCAAAATTCTGACGCTGCTCGGCCCCAATGGCGCAGGGAAATCCACCCTGGTGCGTGTGGTGCTGGGTCTGGTAACACCTGACGAAGGGGTTATCCGCCGTGAGGAAAAATTACGCATCGGCTATGTGCCGCAAAAACTCCACCTCGACGCCACACTACCGCTGACGGTTAGCCGCTTCCTGCGTCTGCGCCCCGGGACACATAAAGCCGATATTCTTCCGGCGTTGAAACGCGTGCAGGCAGGCCATCTGATTGATGCCCCGCTGCAGAAACTGTCCGGCGGTGAAACCCAGCGCGTATTGCTTGCCCGCGCCTGTTGAGCAGCCCACAGCTTCTGGTGCTGGATGAGCCGACGCAGGGTGTGGACGTCAATGGTCAGGTCGCACTTTACGATTTAATCGACCAGCTACGTCGCGAACTCAACTGTGCGGTGCTGATGGTTTCCCACGATCTCCATCTGGTGATGGCCAAGACCGACGAAGTGCTGTGCCTTAACCATCACATCTGCTGTTCCGGCACGCCGGAAGTGGTGTCAATGCACCCTGAATTCATCTCCATGTTCGGCCCTCGCGGCGCTGAGCAGCTGGGAATTTATCGCCATCATCACAATCACCGCCATGATTTACAAGGACGAATTGTCCTGCGCCGGGGAAATGGACACTCATGATTGAACTGTTACTGCCCGGCTGGCTGGCCGGGATTATGCTTGCCTGTGCCGCGGGCCCACTGGCTCGTTTGTGGTGTGGCGCAGAATGTCCTATTTTGGCGATACGCTGGCACACGCGTCTCTGCTGGGCGTTGCCTTTGGCCTGTTACTGGACGTGAATCCCTTCTACGCGGTGATTGTGGTCACGCTGCTGCTGGCCGCAGCTGGTATGGCTGGAAAAGCGCCCTCACCTCGCCATCGATACGCTGCTTGGTATTATGGCCCACAGCGCCCTGTCGCTGGGTCTGGTGGTCGTGAGCCTGATGTCGAACATTCGTGTTGATCTGATGGCCTACCTGTTCGGTGACCTGCTGGCCGTGACGCCTGAAGATCTGATCTCCATCGCCGCTGGTGTGGTGGTCGTGCTGGGTATTCTGCTCTGGCAGTGGCGTAATTTGCTGGCGATGACCGTCAGCCCGGATCTGGCGTTTGTCGACGGCGTGAAGCTGCAGCGCGTGAAGCTGTTGCTGATGCTGGTGACGGCGTTAACGATTGGTGTGGCGATGAAATTCGTCGGCGCGCTGATCATCACTTCCCTGCTGATTATCCCCGCGGCCACTGCGCGTCGTTTTGCCCGTACGCCGGAGCAAATGGCCGGTGTCGCGGTTATCATCGGGATGATTGCGGTAACGGGAGGGTTAACCTTCTCGGCGTTCTACGATACCCCTGCCGGCCCGTCTGTGGTGCTGTGTGCGGCGCTGCTGTTTATCTTCAGTATGATGAAGAAGCCTGCAAGCTGATCGCCTCTCCCCTCTCCCACCCGGGAGAGGGAACCTCTGCTACGGCATCGCTGGCGGGGTAATACCAAAATGGTTCCACGCCCGCACCGTTGCCATACGACCGCGCGGGGTACGTTGCAAGAAACCCTGCTGGATCAGATACGGCTCAAGCACATCTTCAATTGTCTCGCGCTCTTCACCAATCGCTGCCGCCAGGTTATCCAGTCCGACCGGACCGCCAAAGAACTTATCCATACCGCCAGCAACAGCTTACGGTCCATGTATCCAAAGCCTTCGG
>ENA-OQHY01000971-OQHY01000971.1-human-gut-metagenome-genome-assembly--contig:-NODE-971-length-13826-cov-2.419812_pt1 | contig 13826 bp, 23 predicted proteins | sample MGYA00242570_ERZ504733 | MGnify/ENA primary metagenome ERZ504733 (study PRJEB26092, sample SAMD00036219) | human gut metagenome | host: Homo sapiens | study: EMG produced TPA metagenomics assembly of...
TCGGATATTTGTTGCTACCCGGATCAGTTCATGATGCTGCAGAAGTGGTGCGGCATCTTTGTATCCGCATACACACATCTTACATTTTCCATATCCAAGATCCAGTACTTCATGTACCTTACGTCCTTCTTCCAGGATTGTATCTTTTCCAACGACTCCGATATCCGCTGCGCCATATTCTACATATGTCGGAACATCCGGTCCTTTTGCAAGAAAGAAACGGAGTTTCAATTCTTCATTGGTGAAAATCAGCTTCCTGGAATCTTTATCTTTCATCTCTTCACAGGTAATCCCGATTTTCTCAAATAATTCTAATGTCTGTTTTGCCAGACGTCCTTTCCCCAGGGCAAATGTCAGGTATCTCATAATGTCTAACTCCTATCTGTACTATTCACGATCTTCTGCTCTCCGGTAACGAGATTGACCATCGTTACTTCTCCGGTCTCCTCGATATATACCAGACTTCCGGCATAATAATCATTTCCGTAACGGATATAATCTTCCAATCCACTGTTTTCATCCTTCTTCAGAAGTTCTGCATTCTTGGCTTTTCTACGGAAATCCTTCGCAAGGCGGATTGCTTCAAGCTGTCTTCCTTCCGCATATATGATGATCGTATTCTTTCTTGGATATACGATGCGGATCTTCTGACGGGTCAGTGCACTCACCAGTTCATCAATTACAATCGCAAAACCGATAGATGGTGATTTCTTACCGAACTTTTCAATCAGATGGTCATAACGTCCACCCTTTACAACTGCATCCCCGGTTCCGTAAGTATAACCACGGAACACGATTCCTGTATAGTATCCATAGGTTCCTGTCATGCTCAGGTCAAAAGTGACAAATTTTTCCACTCCGTAATAGCGCAGGATGTGGTATATCTTCTCCAGGCGTCTGATTGCCATCACACCTTTGGAGTTCGGCGCAAGGTTTTCCGCTTTTTCCAGGATATCAATTCCTCCGATCAGTTCATTCAATGCTGAAAATGCTTCTTTGGAGCTTCTCTTTGCCTGAATACTGTCCAGAAATTCTTCTACACCAAAGTAATTGCGGTTACCGATCAGTTCTCTTACTCTTTCTTCCGCCTCTTCATCCAGACTTGCGTCTTCGATCAGACTCTGGAAGAAATCAACATTACCGACACAGAGCTGGAATTCTTTCAGCCCGATCGTCAACATAGATTCAATCACCAGGGCAAGCATCTCTGCATCTGCCTCTACCGAATCATCCCCGACAAATTCTGCTCCCATCTGCGTCGTCTCTCTTAAGCGTCCCTGATAACTGGAATGGTTCACAAATGTATTGCCTGTATAACACAGACGGATCGGAAGATTTCATCTTTAAATAAAGTTGCCGATGCTCTTGCAATAGACGGGGTAATATCGGGTCTTAAGACAAGTGTATTGCCATCTTTGTCAAAAAATTTATACAGATCGTTGGCCGGTGTCGTTCCAATCTCCTCGCGGAACACATCAAAATATTCAATCGTCGGAGTCTGGATATCATGATATCCATATAAATGAAATACTTTTTTCAATCTGCTTTCCAACGCAAGTTTTTTTCCGCATTCTACGTTGTATATATCCCGTACTCCTTCCGGAGTGTGTAATTTTTTCTTCATATGTCCTCCAGGTAGTAATATTTTTCTTCCAGCACTTTAGTGTGCTACCATGTTAAAAAATCACTTTGCATTATACGCAGTTTCATCCGTTTTGTCAAGTTCATCACGAAGTTCCAGATCGAGATTCAAGGCATCCAGGTATGGAACATAACATCCATGGAAGAATTTCATAAAAAACCGTTCGTCCAGTTCATCAAAACGGAAGCTTTTTCTTCCTCCGTTCTGTGCACGCATCCAGAACCTGTACAGTTCCTCAAAACGCATATAATATAAGATATTTCTAGATGAATAATAAATCAGGACAAATGCAACCCCCTGCTGCTTTTCAAAATTCTTCATAAATTCCACCTGATGTTCATGAATATTCTGAAGCGGAAATGTCTCTGCCACACATTCCTTCGCATCAAAACACACCGGAATCCCCTGCACTGCACCGATATAATCGATCGTACTGCGCTGATCAAAATAAGCCAGCGTGATCTGTCTGTGTTCTTTATCCATACGTACCGGCGTGATCGGGGTCGGGATCTTCTGCATAAGTGCCAGATTCTTTTCCAGATACCACTCATTGGTACGATTCACCATATCTTCTAATGTAGAACCTCTAAGGCCTCTTGAGTTCCATGTTCCCATGCCGTCTCCTTTATCAGTTTCCAGAATGTCTCCGGAACTTTTGCGTAAAATGTCTTTTCAGAAAGATTCTCCAGTTCTTTTTTCATACCGGGCATTGTAAGCTGATAGGCATGCAATACCTGGTCTTTAATCTTCCATTCTTTTTTATAACGGTCATTCCATTTCTTAGAACCGTATTTATAATCTCCGAGAAGCGGATGTCCGGTGCCTGCCAGATGTGCACGAATCTGATGGGTACGTCCAGTGATCAGATGTACTTTCAGAAGCGTCATCTCCTGATTCCATGCGATTGGAAGATATTCCGTCTCGATCGGCAGGCCATTCGCCTCTTTTGAAGAAGTTCCATTTGAAAAACTGACGCGGTTCGTCTTCTCATCTTTTACAAGATATCCACTGATATGTGCCGGTTCCGTGATCCTGCCTTTTACGATACAGAGATAATACTTTTTCAGCGTACGTTCTTTGAATAATTCTCCCATTTGCTGCAGGCCTGCAAGACTCTTTCCCGCAACGATCAACCCGCTGGTATTCCGGTCAAGACGGTTGCAGATGGACGGGCGGAAAGTCTGAAGATTCTCCTTTGTCAGCTGTCCGGATTCCAAAAGATATGCTGTCACATTCTCTACCACTGATACATCTGTCTCCTTCGCTTTCTGCGACAACATCCCCGACGGCTTGTTAATAAATATTACATTCTGATCTTCATAGATCACATCCAGCTTTACCGTATTCTTTATGTTTTCTTCTACTGTCTTTCCCGCCGCCTGGAATTTGGCAATTGTATCATCCGCCAGGAACAGTTTCACTACTATCTCCCTTTCTCAGATGTTCATTTCCGGTCGCTTTCTTTCCGTTCAGCACAATATTCTTTTTACGCAGCATTTTATAAATAAAGCTTCCAGGCGCTTCACTCAAATATTTGCGCAACAGCTTATCCAGGCGCTGTCCCGCCTCATTGTCATGAATGATCAGTTCTTTCATATACTTTTCTAACTCCCGCTAATCTTCTACATGGAAATGTTTAAGATAATCTTCCGGATCTTTTTTTCTCTCCGTAAAGATTCTTTCTGTTCTACTTCTGCCATATTATTCATGCCCTCCGCACGCGCTAAAAATGCAGTATAATCATGGAAAATCTTCACCGTCATCTTATCATAATGATTGTCTTTCAAAATGTCTTTGATATGACGGGCAAGTGCTGTCTCATCGGTCTTCGGATTGCTGGCATATCCGCAGACAATGTGTCCGGATACTACCACTGCATCCAGAGGCATGATCTTCTGTGAGCTGGTAATGATCATATCATATGCCTTCAGTATCAAAGGTGCTTTTTCCTCCAGTTCCTGATATTTTGCTTCTTCAATACTCTTGTACGGTGCCATTGTGATAAATTCCACCAACATCTTTGCTGCCGGAAGGCATCCGACTACCGCTACAACGGTAAGCAGATTCAGTCTGGATCCGGTCTGAATATATCCGGTTACAAAGATTGCGATCACAATTGCAAATTCTACGACCGCTCCCAGAAGATATTTCTGTTTTCTTGCCTTTACATATCCCGGCTGTCCTTTTTCTGTTCTCATATTGTCTGTCCTTTTTGTTTTCTATTTATAATTTTTCTGTAATCGTCTTTTTCTATCATGAAAAACATTTTCTCAAGCTCATAGATATTCCGTATATGCCTTTATATATCCGCATGGTTGATCTTCATCATCCCCCATACAAGTAGGTGATCCGGAAGGATCTTGGAAAGGATTCTGGAACCTTTCATTGCTGCTCCATATACCGAAACGCTTCTTCCACGCACGCTGTCTGTAAGTGCCTGTGTCACCACCGCTTCCGGTTCGGCACAGAGTGCTTCTTTTTCACTTGCCGCGAGCGCACCGGCCCGATCAAAGAATTCTGTACGTACCGTCCCGGACACACTGCTGTTACCAGGATTCCCCGTTTCTTCAATTCTGCTGCCAGTCCCTGTGAAAAACGCAGTACATATGCTTTGGAAGCCGCATATACACAGAATCCCGGCTGTGCACAGAACGAAGCTGCCGAAGCCAAATTGACAATCCGGCTGCCTTTCGACAGATATGGCAGGCAGATTCCTGTCATTCTGGTGAGTGCTGTACAATTCAGATCAACCATGCCGCACTGTTCTTTCAGATCAATGTCACTGACGTTACCGATCTTTCCATATCCTGCCGCATTTACAAGCATCCTTACATCTGCCTGCCGGCGATCCAGTTCTCTTTGCAGTTTTTCGAAAATATAGTCTCTCTGCATATCCCCGTCAAAGATCCTGACCGGGATCTTTTCCTGTTCCTTCAGACTTTTCAGACGGTCTGTCCGTCTTGCCACTACCCATAATTCATCCAGGTTCTTATACAGCTGCGGGATCTGAAGCGCAAATTCCCTGCCCATTCCCGACGATGCTCCTGTAACGATCGCTATTTTCAACTTTAACACCTCTCTACATCCATCCGGCTGCCGGTTTTTCATCATTTCCCCTTTATGCTATTTCTCTTGCTGTTATTTCTTCTTATGCACATTCCGGATCGATTTCTTTTTCTGTCTGCTTCTATCCGTTCCTGTATTCTGTCTGCTGTTCCCCAGAACAGTTCCATGATGCACAGTCGCGCGCCGGGCTTCATAACCTGTGCAACGCGAGTCAACATGGCGACAATCTGGTCCGGAGAGAAACAATCCAGGAACTGGCTCATCCACCAGATATCGGCTTCACCCGGCAATGTCGCATGACTAAGCATATCGACAGCATGGAAGCCAATGCGATGAGATAAACCTGCTTTTTCGATGTTTTCCTGCGCCAGCGTTATCTGCTGTGGCAGGTCAAGGATCGTCACGGCAACATTGTCGTCATAGCGGCAGCAGCGTAACGCCCATTTACCCGTATTTCCGCCCACATCGTACAATTTTGTCGGCGAGCTTGCGAATATATATGGCAGCGCCGCGTCGAAAGCGGCATCAGAATAGTAATGATCAAAAGCGAACCAGCTCTCTTTTGCCTGCGCGGGTAATTGTGATAATGCCGGATAGATGGTTGGCCAGTTGCCAAACACGGATAATCCCGCCGGTTTTTCTTCCTGCAGGGCATCGGCCAGATGGAATAATCCCTGGTAACAAACATCCTGCGTGAAATCTATATTCACGCGAGTCATGGTGTCATGCAATAAGAAATGGCCCACCTTTGCCAGGAAATAGCGCCCTTCTTTACAGGTAACGATCCGTCCGCTTAATCCCATATCCAGCAATACGCTTACGCTATAACTGCTCAGGGTACTGTTTTCGGTTATTTCCTCGAGACTTGCCCCTGTTTTCCCTTTTTTATCCAGCCAGGAAAGCACGCCCGAATTACGCAGACAACGCGCGGTCTGAAACAGCATCGGCGCAAAAGCGATGCGTTGCGCTTCGGTAATGGCGTCCAGCGCGCTGAGGGTTTCCTTTTCGTACATGCGTGCGTAACCTTATGAGGCCGAGAAAAACGTTATCGGGCCATGTCGGCCCGACATGAGGAAAATATTACAGCGCGGCGCCTCCAGAGAGGTTCATCTGAATATCGTGGTCGAGGTTATGCACCCAGCGGTTATAGTTCTTGTGGATTTTACCGTCGGCGGCTTTCAGGTTCATACTGCTTTCGTAATTAATTGAATAGCTTGTCGCAGAATAAGGAATACGGATTTCGACCGAATGGTCGCGTGCCTGCAGACGGCCTTTAATTACGCCCGGGCCCGCTTCGCTCATGATCCAGTCGCGCTTCTGGCCTGCTTTCAGAATGGCGGTTTTCACCTGCTCAGCGGTGTGGCCTGTACTGACAGTAGCGTGAACCTGATCGATTGGGGCGGTACGCGCGCAACCGGACAGTGCGCCGACGACAGCAACAGCAGCAAACCATTTAATGATCTTTTTCATCAACAACTCCGTATCAATAATAACAATTTAAATCAGTAATTTTAAAAAATTATATTTTGGCGGAGTATTATCGCTAATGAGGATAATTTTTGTCGATATAAAAGTGGGTATTTATTTTACGCGAGGGGAGGTGTAATGCATTGAAACGAAAGGGTGAGAATTATATGTCATGTAATTTGCGTTAAATAAATATTTGCATGACGATTCATTTATTAGGGCAAGATAAATAACGCGAAATCCTCCTTACCGAAAATGAAAATTACCGCGCGGTGAGCGTCGCGGTAATTTTCGGTGTGTTGCACTGTTACGCGTTGTGGGACCCGTTATCCCGCAGACGGCTTTTCGGTCGCCCGGGACCCAACAGGATCGCCAGTTTGCTGCCACCTTTGGTGGTTTCCATCCAGATCTTACACACGCTGGTCAGCGGGACTGACAGTAACATCCCGACCGGTCCCAGCAGCCATCCCCAGATCAGCAACGACAAGAACACCACCAGCGTCGACATTCCGAGACGGTGGCCCATCATGCGCGGCTCAAGGATATTGCCCAGCACCATATGCACGACCAGGAACAGCGCCCCCACCAGCATGCATTCGTAAAAGCCATTGAACAGAAACGCCTGAATCATCGGCGGCACGGCGGAAAGCACCGCGCCGATGTTGGGTACGTAGTTCAGCAGAAACGCCAGTACGCCCCACATCAGCGCGAACTGCACGCCCATCAGCATCAGTCCCAGCCAGACAATCACCCCGGTCCAGACGCTTAACAGCGTTTTCAGGGCCAGATATTTGGACACGCCCTTCAGGGCGCGGTGTAAACCCGCAATATGAATTTGCGGGTTATTCAGCGCAAAGCGCAGCTTATAAGGAACATGGCGGACCTCGAACAGCATAAACACCACCGTCATCACCAGCAGAAGGATGCTGGCCATCGCGCCGGAAAGGCCGGTCATCAGGGTAGTGGCGTAGGTCATGAGCTTCTCTGATCCATGCGGCGTAACATCCGCTCGGGTGAGATATGCAGGTTAAGAAAAGGCATCATCTCCTGAAGCGAAACGATCTTACGCGTCAGCTCTTTGTTGTACTGCGGGAGCATGGTGGAGAATTCACTGAGCGACGCCGCGAGCACGCCGAAAAGCGCTGTCAGGGCAATCATCATCACGATGACCACGATAGTAATGGCCACCGGACGCTGATGCCCCGGCGCAAAAACCAGGTCACCAGCGGATTAAGCACAATGGCAAAAAAGAGCGCCAGCAGGAGCTGGACAATGATGTCAGCGGCAGCATGGATACCTGCGAGGATAACCACCAGGCAGGCGAGTTTTAATAAGATGTGAAGTCCTGCTTTGTCGGACTGGTTCGGTATCATGCGGGTTCCTTAATGTGATAGCCCGTTAAGTGTAGTGCCCGGCGGCCGCTTCGTCTGGAGCCGATAATCTGAAAGTCAGTGCTGATTTTCTTATTCTGCCGTGGTAATAGTGAAACACTGTTGTAAAAATTCAGGTTAAACCCCATGCCAGAGCATGCCGCCGAACCGGCGCTGAGCGGATTGCGCCTCAATCTGCGCATTGTTTCCGTTGTGATTTTTAACTTCGCCAGTTATCTGACGATTGGCCTGCCGCTGGCGGTGTTGCCGGGCTATGTCCATGACGTCATGGGTTTTAGCGCATTCTGGGCGGGGCTGGTCATCAGCCTGCAGTATTTCGCCACGCTCCTGAGCCGCCCGCATGCCGGGCGCTATGCGGATCTGTTTGGGCCAAAGCGCATCGTCATAGTGGGGCTCTGCGGCTGTTTCCTGAGTGGTCTGGGCTACCTGCTGGCCGCCACTACCAGCCACTGGCCGCTGGTCAGCCTGGCGCTGCTCTGTCTGGGGCGAGTGATTCTGGGTATCGGACAAGTCTGGCGGGTACCGGTTCGACGCTGTGGGGCGTGGGTGTGGTGGGCGCGTCCCATATTGGCCGGGTGATCTCCTGGAACGGTATCGTCACCTACGGCGCGATGGCGCTGGGCGCACCGCTGGGGGTGATCTGTTATGCCTATGGCGGGCTATCCGGGCTGGCTATCACCATTATGGTCGTCGCGCTGCTCGCGATTCTGTTTGCCCTGCCGCGCCCGAAGGTGAAGGCCAGCAAAGGTAAGCCGCTGCCATTCAGGGCGGTGCTGGGGCGCGTCTGGCCTTATGGTATGGCGCTGGCGCTGGCAACCACCGGCTTCGGCGTGATCGCCACGTTCATTACTCTCTTCTATGACGCCAAAGGCTGGGACGGCGCAGCCTTTGCCCTGACGCTGTTTAGCTGTGCGTTTGTCGGCGCGCGTTTGCTCTTCCCGAACGGTATCAACCGTCTGGGGGGACTGAATGTGGCGTTGATCTGCTTTGCGGTAGAGATTGTCGGGCTGGTGTTGACCGGGATTGCCACCGCACCGTGATGGCGAAAATGGGCGTTTTCCTCGCCGGCGCTGGCTTTTCGCTGGTCTTCCCGGCACTCGGCGTGGTCGCGGTAAAAGCCGTGCCGCAGCAGAACCAGGGGTCGGCGCTGGCGACCTACACGGTGTTTATGGACATGTCGCTGGGCATTACCGGGCCGCTGGCGGGGCTGGTGATGGCGTGGGCAGGGGTACCGGTAATCTATCTTGCCGCGGCGGGTCTGGTGGTTATCGCATTAATGCTGACATGGCGGCTAAAAAAATGGCCCCCGGTGCAGGCACCGGAGGCCACGTCATCATCGTGAAGAATTACTGGATCACGATGGTGTTAATGATGTTTTCAGCAGCCGTCTGCGCTTTCTGCTGATTTTCCGCCGGCAGGGTGATCTGCAGGGTCAGCAGTTTATTATCGACCTTGCCAAGCACCACAGAAGAGTAAGCGGTCTGGCCTTTTGCTGAGATGATGCTGTCCAGCTGTTGCAGCGTGTGGCCTTTCAGTTCGATAGATTTATTGGTCACAACCTGCAGCTGCGGATCGCGGCTGCGCTGCTGATCTTCCAGACGTTTGGTCATGACGGCCAGGTCTTCGCTGGTGTCGTCGCCCACAATCACAATAACGGCTTTCTGCCCGGTTGCATCGGAGTAAACGTGCATATTGTTCGCCTGGGTACCAGCTTGCCGCTCTGGTCAGTCATATCTGCTGGCAGAGAGAAACTGAGTTTACCGTCCAGCAGACTCACCGGCTGACCGGTGGCGTTGCTCTCTGCAGACGCGCCCTGAGCAGGCGTTTTCGTGTCGCTGTTATCACAGGCTGCAAGGCCCACAACCAGCAGGCCAATCCCGACATATTTAACCAGATTGCGCATTAACTTCTTCCTTTCGATAAACGGCCATGACGGCTGATTGGCTCATCTTATCACAACTGATAAAGCGAACCCTTAACCAGCCTGCAATGCTGTGATTTCAGATTTATCTGCGAGTCTTTTCAGCAGCATATTCAGTAGGACGCCGTACATCGGCAGGAAGAACACAATGCTGATAAGCACCTTGAAGCAGTAGTCCACAAGGGCGATTTCCATCCAGTGCTGGGCCATAAATGCGTCCGGGCTACGCCAGAATGCGATAAAGAAGAAGGCCAGCGTGTCGCTGACGTTGCCGAACAGCGTGGACGCCGTGGGTGCCATCCACCAGCGATGATTTTGACGCAGGCGGTTAAACACGTGAACGTCGAGGATCTGCCCCAGCGCGTAGGCCATAAAGCTGGCGGAGGCGATACGGGCGACAAACAGGTTGAAGTGCGTTAATGCCTCGAACCCCTGCCAGCTTCCCATATAAAACAGGGAAGAGATCACGTACGAAATGAACAGCGCCGGCAGCATGACCGCAAAAATAATGCGGCGAGCCAGCGGTGCGCCGAAAATACGCACGGTCAAATCAGTGGCGAGAAAAATAAACGGGAAACTGAACGCACCCCACGTGGTATGAAAACCAAAGATGGAGATCGGGAGTTGCACCAGATAGTTGCTGGAGGTAATCACCAGCAAATGAAAAAGCGAAAGCCAGAACAACGCTTTAACGCGCTGCGAATCAGAAAACTGCATCATGTTGTAACCTTTTTATACGTTGGGGTGAGGGAACCCAATAAAAACCGCAGCATGATACTGCTTTGGCCGGACATTGCAATGGTTAGTTTTTACGCAATCGTTAACCTGGTTGCATTGCCGACTATGGGGCGTAAACTACAGCCGTTTTTACCTGACCGAGAAGAACATGACCGATCTGTTTTCCAGCCCAGACCACACCCTTGATGCTCAGGGCCTTCGCTGCCCGGAGCCGGTAATGATGGTACGTAAAACCGTGCGCAACATGCAGACCGGTGAGACGCTGCTGATCATCGCCGACGACCCCGCCACCACCCGCGACATTCCCGGTTTTTGTACCTTTATGGAACATGAGCTGGTGGCACAGCAGACCGAAACGCTGCCGTACCGGTATGTGATCCGCAAGGGGTAAATGCGGCCTGATGGCCTCACCCCGACCCTCTCCCACAAGGAGAGGGAGAAACCTTTCTAAACCATCGTTTCAAAATTTCACGCTTTTGTGAGGCGCTTCACCCCCGCTTTTCCGGCCGTAGTCTAGTTTTTAAGCGTACAAAAATAAAACACTGTTTTAACGCTTATCTCACTACCCTGGAGTTGACCCGATGAAAACGACCCTCAAGCCGTTACTGGCCGCCCTGTGCCTCTCCGCTTTTGCCTGCTCTGTCGCTGCGCAAACCATCAAAGCCGCCGATGTGCACCCTGAAGGCTACCCGAACGTGGTGGCGGTTCAGCAAATGGGTGAAAAACTCAAACAACAAACCGATGGCAAGCTGGAGATTAAGGTTTTCCCGGCGGCGTGCTGGGGGATGAAAAACAGATGATTGAGCAGGCGCAGATGGGGGCGATCGATATGATCCGCGTCTCGATGGCACCGGTGGCGGCCATTCTGCCCGATATAGAAGTCTTCACGCTGCCCTACGTTTTCCGCGATGAAGACCACATGCACAAAGTGATCGACGGGGATATCGGCAAGCAGATTGGCGATAAGCTAACCGCTAACCCGAAATCACGACTGGTGTTCCTCGGCTGGATGGACTCCGGAACCCGCAACCTGATCACCAAAGATCCGATTGTTAAACCCGACGATCTGAAAGGGAAGAAAATCCGCGTACAGGGCAGTCCGGTGGCGCTGGCGACGCTGAAAGATATGGGTGCTAACGCGGTGGCAATGGGGGTGAGCGAAGTGTACAGCGGGATGCAAACCGGCGTGATTGACGGCGCGGAGAATAATCCACCGACCTATGTCGCGCATAACTATATGCCGGTCGCCAAAAACTACACCCTCAGCGGCCACTTTATCACCCCGGAAATGCTGCTCTACTCAAAAGTGAAGTGGGACAAACTCAGCGCCGACGAGCAGAAAAAGATCCTGACCCTGGCCCGTGAAGCCCAGTTTGAACAACGTAAGTTGTGGGAAGCCTATAACGCCCAGGCGCTGGAAAAAATGAAGGCTGGCGGGGTGCAGTTCCACGAGATCGACAAAACGGTATTTATCAAAGCCACAGAGCCGGTGCGCGCCCAGTATGGCGAAAAGCATCAGGATCTGATGAAAGCCATCGCTGACGTCAAGTAACCGGAGTACGTATGTCCGAACTCTATCTGAAGTGGATGGACCGTCTCTACCTGCTGGCGATGGCCGTGGCGAGCATTTCGCTGCTGGTGATGACGATTGTGATCCCCATCGGCATTTTTTCGCGCTATGTGCTTAACCGCGGTGAATCCTGGCCGGAGCGGTTGCCATCATCTGCATGGTGACCTTCACCTTTATCGGCGCGGCGGTCAGCTACCGTGCGGTTCGCACATTGCCGTGAATATGCTCACCGACCGGCTGCCCGGGCCGTTAAAAACCGTCTGCGCACGGGCCGTTGATCTGCTGATGCTGCTGATCGCTGGCCTGATGTTCTGGTACAGCTACTGGCTGTGCGTCGAACTCTGGGAGCAACCGGTCGCCGAATTTCCGGTCCTGACCTCCGGCGAGAGCTATCTGCCGCTGCCGGTGGCTCTGCCGTTCTGATCCTGTTTGTGATTGAGCGCCTGCTGTTTGGCTCGCAGGAAAACCGTCCCGTCGTGCTGATCGGCAACCACAGTTAAGGGTGAACAATGGATGCATTCGTTTTGTTATTCACCCTCGCCATTTTGCTGGCGCTGGGGATGCCGGTGGCCTTTGCCGTCGGGCTAAGCGCCGTCGCGGGCGCGTTGTGGATAGATTTACCCCTCGAGGCGCTGATGATTCAGATAACCAGCGGGGTGAATAAATTCACGCTGCTGGCGATCCCCTTCTTTATTCTCGCGGGTGCGATTATGGCGGAAGGGGGGATTGCCCGACGGCTGGTCAATTTCGCCTACGTGTTTGTTGGCTTTATTCGCGGTGGGCTGTCGCTGGTGAATATTGTGGCCTCCACGTTCTTCGGCGCGATTTCCGGCTCGTCGGTGGCGGATACGGCCTCCATTGGCAGCGTAATGATCCCGGAGATGGAGAAGAAGGCTATCCGCGCGATTATGCGGCGGCGGTGACCGCCAGCGGGTCGGTACAGGCGATTTTGATCCCGCCCAGCCACAACTCGGTAATTTATTCCCTCGCGGCAGGCGGGACGGTCTCTATCGCGACGCTGTTTATCGCGGGGGTGCTGCCAGGGCTGCTGCTCGGCGTAAGCCTGATGGCAATGTGTCTGGGCTTTGCCCGCAAACGTGGCTACCCGAAAGGGGAAAAAATTCCCTTTAAGCAGGCGCTGAAAATCACGCTGGACGCGCTGTGGGGGCTGATGACTGTAGTGATTATTCTCGGCGGGATACTGTCCGGGATATTTACCGCAACGGAATCCGCTGCTGTGGCCTGTCTGTGGGCGTTCTTTGTCACCATGTTTATCTACCGGGACTACAAGTGGAACGAGCTGCCGAAGCTGATGTGCAGGACGGTGAAAACCGTCACCATCGTGATGATACTGATTGGCTTTGCGGCGGCGTTTGGCGCGGTGATGACCTACATGCAGCTCCCGAGCCGTATCACCGAGTTCTTCACCTCGCTCTCCGATAACAAGTACGTGATCCTGATGTATCTCAACATCATGCTGCTGCTGATCGGGCACGTTAATGGACATGGCGCCGATCATCCTGATCCTGACGCCAGTGCTGTTGCCGGTGACCAATTCGCTGGGCATCGATCCGGTGCATTTTGGGATGATCATGATGGTGAACCTGGGGATCGGGCTGATTACGCCGCCGGTTGGTTCGGTGCTGTTTGTGGCGAGCGCGGTAAGTAAACAGAAAATCGAGCATGTGGTTCGCGCCATGCTGCCGTTTTACGGCATGCTGCTGGTGGTGCTGGCGATGGTGACGTACATCCCGGCCATCTCGCTGTGGCTGCCGCGCGTGTTAGGGATGCAGTGACGCCGTTTTCCGCCCTCTCCCGGTGGGAGAGGGCATCTCGTGTTATTGTCGACGTAATAAGCGGAGCGCGTTCGCCGTCACCAGTACCGTCGCGCCGGTATCCGCCAGCACCGCCAGCCACAGGCCGGTTATACCGAGCAGCGTGGTGACCAGGAAAATTCCCTTCAGGCCCAGCGCAATCCCAATGTTCTGACGGATATTGGCCCGCGTGGCGCGCGCCAGAGCAATCATCTGC
>ENA-OQHY01000972-OQHY01000972.1-human-gut-metagenome-genome-assembly--contig:-NODE-972-length-13824-cov-2.719574_pt1 | contig 13824 bp, 16 predicted proteins | sample MGYA00242570_ERZ504733 | MGnify/ENA primary metagenome ERZ504733 (study PRJEB26092, sample SAMD00036219) | human gut metagenome | host: Homo sapiens | study: EMG produced TPA metagenomics assembly of...
TGGGCAGGGCCACCATCACGCTCTCGGGCGGCGGCGCGCCAGCGCTGGGCCGCACGGTCCAGCTTGATGCTCAGCGGCCCATACTGGCAGGCTTGATGATGTAGTCCAGCGCATCCACCTCATAGCCCTTGACCGCAAACTGGGCCATGTTGGTCACAAAGATCAGGATGACCTGCTGGTCGATCTCCCGCAGGCGGTGGGCCGCCTCCATGCCGTTGATGCCCGGCAGCTCGATGTCCATGAACACGATGTCATAGTCGGCACGGTAATGTTCCAGAAACGACGCCGCATCCCCGAAGGCCGTGGTCTCCAGCGGGATATCCCGCTCTGCCGAGTAGCGGGCAAGGCATTCTTTCAGATGTTCCAACTCTCTGGGGCTGTCCTCCACGATCGCACAGCGCAGCATCCGGTTCTCCCCTTCACAAAAACTTTTCGGAATCAGTATAGCGCAATCTGTGAAAATTGGCAACAATTGCCCTTGCACACCATAAACAACCACCAGCCGAGCTGGTGGTTGTTCCTTCATTTTTGTCGATTCGTGTCCATTGGGAAACAGCTGAAGGTTTTTCACGCTCCCAGGGTCCGGCCTTTCCCATATTGCAAAAATTAAAATACTTTCAACATTCAATCAAAAAACAAGGCAATGTGTTGACTTTTGCGGAAAGTCTTGCTATAGTATGAGATACAAGGATTCCATATAGGTTCTGCGTGAGAGAATGAGAGACGCACAACAGCCCCTTTCGGCTTGTGGTGCGTCTTTTTCTTTTTGCAAGGTTGGAATCTTCTCTGCGTTTTTCCGTGTGCACCGGAAGTACAGCAGTCCCAAAGACCCGATGGGAGAATGGCCATTCCCGTCCATCATCACAAGAATGACACGATACCAAGAGACTGTCCAAAGGAGAACAGAATCATGAAAAAGATTTCGCGGAAAAGTTTCCTGAAGCTGGCAGCCGCCACCACTGCCGGAACTGCTATGGCTCCCGCTCTCATGGGCTGTGCCTGGCCTGACACGCAGGACCGCACTCCCTACAAAGGCGATATCGTGTTGCTGCTGAGCAACGATATCCACTCCAATCTGGGTACTTCTAAGATCATGAGTACGGACGGCTCTACCCGGATCACCGGCGGCGTGGCGCGAATGGCCGCCGCACAGGCCGGGGTACGCCACCGAGCCTTTGGCAAAACCCTGACCTTGGACGGTGGTGACTACTCCCAGGGAACTCCTTACCAGGACGGCTATCAAAAGGGCTGGGAGATCCTGGCCCTGGCCGAAATGCAGGTAGATTCTGCACCTGGCAACCATGAATTCGACGTGGGCGATCAGCCGTCGAAAACTCCTGGGTCAACGCCCGGAAAAACCGGCTGCGCTACGGGGTCTACCGCAAACTGCCCCAGTTGCTGGTATCCAATATGTTCATCAAATACAACGCCAACGGCGAGCCGATCTCTTATACCAGCGCCGACATCCGCCCCGATGACCTGAGCACCAATGCTTTTGGTGCCGGGGCCTACGCCAAGACCGGAGCCAAAAACTACGCCATCCGCCAGGTAGCAGGCTACAGGGTGGGTCTGTTTGCCCTGGAAGGCGAGGAGTCCTACGGCTACTGCAAGAACTCGGACCTGACTCGGATGGACTGTGCCGAGGTTGCCAGAGTCTATGCCCGTTTCCTCAAGGAGGAGAAGGCTGCGATCTTGTCATCGCCATCAGCCACTGCGGCATGGAAGAGGACCGGCCACCGCGCGGCTCAGGAAGGCTTCCTGGACGTGATCCAGAACGCTCACGACCATCTCGCCTATGACCAACCCATCGTGGAAAACGGCGTGATCATGACCTCCACCGGCTGCTATGCTCAAAACATGGGCGTGCTGAGCCTGCAAAAAACATCTGTCGGCTGGACCTGGGTGCCCGAGGAGACCTGCTGCTATGAGCTGACGAAGGCATACGACTACGAGGATCCCCGGGATCTGTCACCGGAAGCTCTGGCATACCGGAGTATGCAGGATCTTCTGGCCCGCTACGACGCAGACCTGACGGCACCGGACGGCTATTTCTCCAAGCTGGGTCTGGACGATGTAACGCCGGACAGCGTGGTGATGACCATCCCCACCGGCTACGACTATATCCAGTACGAAGACGGAAAGGCCATCGGATACACCTACATCCAGTCTCCTGTCACCGCCTTTATCTGTGATTCCTTCAATTATGCCTCCGGCTCTCAGGTATCCTTCGTGTTCGGCGGCTACGTCCGCACTGCGCTGTATCAGGGTGACTTTACCGTCGCGGACGCCTTCAACGAGCAATCCACCGGTGAATCGGCGATCGACCACAGCGCGGGCTCCAGTCTGGTGTCTGCGACTTGTCCGGTGCACAGCTGGCATCCATCTGTGTCTTTGATGCTGCGTGCTCCGGTGTCACCCCTCAGGGCCGGACCTACGGCGGTGCCGGCACCCTCCACACCGGAAATCTGCGCTACCGCTATCACATTTCTGACGGGCAGATCTCCTGTGATGTTTCCAGCATCGAAGTCTATTTCCCGGAGAGCGACAGCTGGCAGCCTCTGGACTTCCACAAAGCCTACTCCACCTCTTTCACCTTTGAATCCTCCCAGAACTTGGTGAGTCTGCTGCCCTGGGCCAGCAAAATGGCCACAGGCAGGCGCTTCCCTTTGCCCCCTACGATGAGGCCACCGGCACCTACATGGATGTTCCCTCCGACAACAAATCGGAGGAATACTACCGGTTCTGGGCTCCTTATTGCCGCGGCAAGGGCGTGCTGGAGGGCACCAGCTATGAACTGAAATCCTGGACAGCCCTGTATTACTATGCCGCCAGCATGAACGGTACCTTATCCGATGCCTACACCCCGGACCATCTGATGCAGACCCGCATCCAGGGTTGATTTTCCAACAACTTCTGATGTAAAAAGCCATACGACCACGGCAGGCTAGAAGATTAAATCAAAAAACAGCTGGATGCTTCATCTGAACGATGATACACAGTTGTTTCTTTTATTGGCACAGCCTCTCTAACAACGCCGTGCAGCCTGCCAGTACATCCCGCCATGTGTCCTCGAAATTTCCAGTAAACCACGGGTCGGCCACATCGTGCGGCGTACTGGTATACGACATCAGGAGGGAGACTTTGTGCAACGGGTCGTTCCCTACAAAACGAGCCATATCCCGCAGGTTGCTTTGATCCATTGCAACCAGATAATCATAGGTATCATAATCCTGCCGTGTCATCTGACGCGCCGTTTTGCCTACACAGGAAATGGCATGGTCTGCCAATTTTTGCCGAGCGGTGGATAGACCGGGTTGCCCACTTCTTCCGCACTGGTCGCAGCGGAGGCGATTTCGAATTTTTCTGCAATACCGGCTTTTTCCACAAGGTCTTTCATAACAAATTCCGCCATGGGACTACGGCAGATATTCCCCAGACAGATGAACAAGATTCGGGTCATTTTCTCTCAGCTCCTTTGGGCAACAGTATACCATTGTCGGGACAGTATTGGAATGGGCTTTTCCCTGCTCTGCCAGAACGTAACGAAAAGCATACCCTCCACCAACTGTGCAAAGACATCCGTCCAGCCCGCAGAATGCCAGCTTCTTTCGGAGATTGGAAACAGTATTGCCAACCACTTTTAAGGTATCGGCGCAATCCTTTCCCCATACAGCATCAAAAAGCTCTTTTTTAGAGAGCGTCGTTCCTTCGCAGACTGCCAGCACCCACAACAGGTCGGATTCAAGACGTGTCAACGAAATATTTCTGCCGTTGGCTGAAATTTCATGTCGGGTGTTGTCAATCACCAATCCCGGCAGTTCCAGTTTTTTCTTTGCGCAGAATGTGATTTGCTCCGCATCGATCTGCGCCTGTTGCAAAAGGCTCAGAATCGTTTGCTCCAGTGCCGGGTCCGGGGTGTTCGCTCGTATCACAATCATGGAAGGCTCCTGTGTCACCGTTACTCTGCATCCATTTCGCGAATCAGATTGACCATTTCGATGGCGCTGACCGCGCAGTCATAGCCCTTGTTTCCGGCTTTCGTACCTGCCGCTCGATTGCCTGCTCGATATTTTCAGTCGTCAGAACGCCAAATAAAACAGGAATACCACTTCCAGCGAAACTGCTGCGATGCCTTTTGAGACTTCGTTGCAGACGTAGTCGTAATGGCTGGTAGAGCCGCGAATCACTGCGCCAAGCAAATCACAGCATCGTACTTTCCGCTTTTTGCCATTTTGGAAGCAACCAGCGGAATTTCAAACGCTCCCGGCACCCATGCGACATAAACATCGTCCTCGCTCACATCGTGCCGAAGGAGTGCATCCATTGCCCCGCCAAGGAGCCTTGAGGTGATGAACTCGTTGAATCGTGCAGTAACGATACCGACCCGGATGTTTTGTGCAATCAGTTTTCCTTCAAATGATTTCATTGTAAAATCCCTCTTTTCCTTAATAACTCAGGATATGTCCCATTCTTGCCTGCTTGGTTTTCAGATAGAACAGGTCGTGCGCGGTCGCAGTCATCTGAATTGGGACACGTTCTGTAATCTCCAGACCGAACTCGGAAAGTTGGTATACCTTATCCGGATTATTGGTCAACAAGCGCAAACTATGTGCTCCCAGCTCCCGCAAAATCTGTGCTCCCATGTAATACTCCCGTTCATCCCCATGGAAACCAAGGGCGAGGTTGGCTTCCAGGTATCCATGCCCTGTTCCTGCAACTCATAGGCACGCAGCTTATTTATGAGACCGATACCGCGCCCTTCCTGCCGCATATAGAGCAGGATGCCACGCCCCTCCTTTTCAATTTGCGTCATCGCCGCAGCCAACTGCTGTCCGCAATCGCAGCGCAGCGAACCGAACGTATCACCCGTCAGACATTCCGAATGCACCCGGCACAGGACATCCCGGCCATCACCGATTTCACCTTTTACCAATGCGATGTGATGCTCTCCGTTCAGGCGGCTCACAAAACCGTATGCGCGGAAGTCGCCGTATTTTGTCGGTAGATTTACGGCAGCCACCTGATCGACCAGCTTTTCGTGACACTTACGGTACTCTTGCAAGGCTTGGATGGTGATGAATTTGATTTGGAATCGTTCTGCCAGCTGTGCAAGTTCCTCCGTGCGCATCATAGTGCCATCGTCCCTCATGATCTCGCAGCAAAGCCCGCACTCTTTCAGCCCTGCCAGACGGCACAGGTCTACGGTGGCTTCTGTGTGGCCGTTCCGTTCCAGAACACCATTTTTCCTTGCTAAAAGCGGGAACATATGACCCGGTCGCCGGAAATCTTCTGCGTTTGCGTCTTCTGCTACACAGGCCAGCGCGGTAATAGAGCGTTCCGCAGCAGAAATGCCGGTCGTGGTTGAAATATGGTCGATGGACACGGTAAAGGCGGTTTCATGGTTGTCCGTGTTATGCTGAACCATCTGCGGAAACTTCAGCTTCTGCACAAAGACTTCCGACATCGGCATACAGATCAGACCTTTGCCGTGGGTCGCCATGAAATTGACATTTTCTGTTGTCGCAAACTCAGCGGCACAGATAAAATCGCCCTCGTTTTCGCGTTCCGGGTCATCCGTCACCAAAATGATCTTGCCTTGTCTCAAATCTTCCAGAGCTTCAGGAATGGTATTGAATCTCATTGTTGTTTCTCCTTATTCAAATCCGTAGCGTATCAGCATTTCTTTCGTGACAGAGCTTTGCCGGTGTTCCTGCGGTATCGGCTGAAACAGCTTTTCGACATACTTGCCAAGGATGTCGGTCTCCAGATTTACCACATCGTTTTTGTGCCTTTGACACAGATTTGTACAGCTGACGGTGTGAGGGATGGTGGACACTGAAAACGCATCCGAACCGACTTCTGCCACCGTCAGGCTTATACCATCGACCGCGATGGAGCCTTTTTCCACGACATAGCGCAAAAGATTCGGTTCCGCATGGATGGTAAACCAGACCGCATTGTCGTCTTTTTCGATTCGCAGGATGCACCCGGTGCCATCCACATGACCCGCCACAATATGCCCGCCGAACCGTCCATCCGCAGCCATTGCCCGTTCCAGATTGACCCTGCTCCCGACCATAAGACCTGCAAGAGAGGAGCGGTTCAGGGTTTCATGCATAACATCGGCAGAAAAGCTGTCTGCAAAAAGCCGGGTAACGGTCAGGCAGATGCCATTCACTGCGATGCTGTCACCGATTTTTGTGTTTTCCAGAACGGTCCGTGCCTGAATGTTCAGCACTTCCGAATGCTGCCCATGCGTGATCTGCTTTACGGCTCCGACTTCTTCTATAATTCCAGTGAACATGGATACTCGACCTCGCTTTCAATCAGAATATCCTCGCCAAGCTGGGTCAGGCTGCTGTTTTTCAGCCGGAATGCTGCACTCGGCACAGGAACTCCTGCACCTTCCACCGGTGTTTTTGCTTCTTGTCCGCCGAACAGCTTTGGGGCAATGTACGCCTGCACCTGTTGAACAACGCCGCTTTCCAGTGCTGCCCAGTTCAGTGTCCCTCCGCCTTCCAGAAGAATGCTGTCGAGTTGTTCCTGACCAAGTTTTTCCATAAGTTGTACAAGGTCAATGTGACCGTTCCTTTTGTCCAGACAAATCACTCGGCACCCAGCCTGTCGATATATCGCCTGCCGTTTTGGGTCGGCGCAGCAGGTCGCAAGGATGGTCGGGATCTGTTTTGCTGTTGCGACCACCTGTGCTTGCAATGGTGTCCGCAGCTGAGTATCGCAGACGATGCGAACTGGATTTTTTCCGTTCTCCATGTGGCAGGTCAACAAGGGATCATCGGCAAGAATGGTTCCGACACCGACCATGATTCCGCTGAAACGATGCCGCTGTTGTTGAACATACGCTCGGGCAGCTTCACTTGTAATCCATTTGGAGGCGCCCGTAACTGTGGCAATTTTTCCGTCCATTGTCATGGCATACTTCATAGAAACAAACGGGCGTTTTGTCGTTATAAAATGGAAGAATATCCGATTGAGTGCGTCGCATTCTTCCCGCAAAACGCCTTCCGTCACCGCTACCCCCTGCACTCGCAAAGCAGCAATTCCTTTTCCCGACACCAGCGGGTTTGGGTCTGCCGACCCCACTACGACCCGGCTGATGCCCGCTTCCAGAATAGCATTCACACACGGCGGCTGTTTCCCAAAATGACAGCAGGGCTCCAGCGTCACATACATCGTTGCCCCTTCGGGGTCAACAGCGCAGGATGCTAACGCATTTCGCTCCGCATGGGGCTGGCCATACCGTTCATGCCATCTGCCCGATGATCTGACCATCTTTTACAATGACAGCACCCACCATCGGATTTGGGGATGTCCATCCGCATCCTTTTTTAGCCAGTTCTAAGGCAAGACGCATATACTCTGTATCGTTCATCTCTCTGCCTCCAAATAAAAAAGCCCCGAACCAGATTGTTCAGGGCAAGGCAAACAGGCGCAGTATCTCCTGCGCAAAAAGAAAGCTCTGAAATGCAAACGCATCTCAGAGCAGCTTCCATGAGTACAGAGATCTTGTGGTTTCTCTATGCTTTCCTATCTTCTTTCATCCAGACTGTACTGTCGGCTTCGGAGTTTCACCGAATCATGCCTTGCGGCTCGTGGGCTGTACCACCGGTAGGGAATCGCACCCTGCCTGAAGATTCTTGATTCAATTTCTGGGAGCATTATAGCATGGTATATAACCGAATGCAAGCCCTTTTTGAAACCGGGACAAAACCGGGATGGAGCAACATTTCGTAGAAGAGCCTTGTCAAGAGGGCTGGCACCGTCCAGTTCTCTCTCTTTTTGCCAAAGTTTTCACCGTGTTTTCTTGCAAGCTGCCGAAAGTGACGTGTTTTCAAACGCGAGCTTGCCGCATGGCAGGCAGAACAGGCTCATCATACCACCAGTAAAGAAAAACAGAGCGTTCCCGATGGGGAACGCTCTGTTTCTCATATCGCTGTCGTATGTGGATTTTTGCAGGGTGCGTCCGGGTGGACACACCTTGTTTTTATTTTTTCAGAACTGTGCACTCATACGGGCGCAGCGCAGCAGCCGTTTCCGTGTAGTTGCCCAGCAGCTTTTCCGCACCGGCCCAGCCCTCCGGCAGGGTGATAGGTACTTCGTGTCCGGTCAGGTTGCACAGCACCAGCAGCTCTTCTCCGTCCGGCGCACCATAGCGGCGGTAGGCCAGCAGGTCGGCATTTTCCGGGAAGATGAACTCGATTTTCCCCTCGCTGATGACCTTGTGCTGTTTGCGCAGGTACACCAGCGTCTTGTAGAACTGCGCACCGAGTCCGGGTCGTCCATCTCGGCGGCGGCGTTGATGGTCTGATAGTTACCGGCGGTGCCGATCCACGGCGTACCGGTGGTGAAACCTGCGTTCGCGCTGGCATCCCACTGCATCGGAGTACGACCATTGTCGCGGCTGCGCTGGGCGATGATGTCGAGCGTTTCGGCCTCGGACTTGCCCTCGCCGCGCAGGATGTTGTAGTAATTCAGGCTTTCTACATCCCGGTACTGGTCAATGGAGGTAAAGTGCGCATTGGTCATGCCCAGTTCTTCGCCCTGATAGATATAGGGCGTACCGCGCATGAAGTGGATAGCGGTGGCCAGCATCTTGGCACTTTCCTTCCAGTAGGCCGTATCGCTGCCAAAGCGACTCACGACACGGGGCTGGTCGTGATTACACCAGAACAGCGCATTCCAGCCGTCATGCGCCTGCATCCCCTCCTGCCATGTCTGGAACAGTTTTTTCAGGGCAAGATGGTCGGCAGGCATCAGTGCCATTTGTCGCCGTTCTTGTAGTCCACCTTCAGATGATGGAAGTTGAAGCACATAGACAGTTCATGGTTGCCCGCAGCAGTGTATCCAATGCAGTTTTCCAACGAGGTGGAGGACATTTCGCCCACCGTCACCATGCCGTCGATGCCGCCTGCCGCCACCAATTCTTTCAGGTATTTGTGGACATTGCGGCCATCGGTGTAGAAGCGACGGCCATCGCCCGCAAAGTCGTCCTCATACACTTCCGGTTTGGAAATCAGATTGACCACATCAAAGCGGAATCCCTTGATTCCCTTCGCCTTCCAGAAACAGAGGATGTCGGCCATTTCTTCCCGCACCGCCGGGTTCTCCCAGTTCAGGTCTGCCTGTGTCACATCGAACAGGTGCAGATACCACTTGCCCAGCTGCGGCACATACTGCCATGCCGGGCCACCGAACTTGGACACCCAGTTTGTGGGCAGATTGTCCGGGGTTCCGTTCTTAAAGATGTAGTAATCCTGATACTTTTTCTCACCGGCCAGTGCCCGCTGGAACCATGCATGCTCGGTGGAGGTGTGGTTGAACACCATATCCAACATCAGGCCAATGCCGCGCTTGTCCGCCTCGCGGATGAGTTCTTCCAAATCTTCCATCGTGCCGTAGCGCGGGTCGATAGCGCGGTAATCCGCCACGTCATAGCCGTTGTCGCGCTGGGGCGAGGGGAAGAACGGCGTCAGCCAGAGATAGTCAACGCCCAGGTCGGCGAGATAATCCAGCTTGGCCGTGACGCCTTTCAGGTCGCCCAGACCATCGCCGTTGGTATCGTAAAAGGATTTCGGGTAAATCTGGTAAACTACTTTATCCTTGCGTGCTTCCATTGCAAGCACCTCGCAATTCTTGAAAATCAGGCAATTCCCTTTTTCTTGCCAACGATGACGGTCAGCACAAAAGGAACCACGATAGCGATCAGCATACACACGGCAAAGCTGAGCATATAGGCAGGCTGGATGGACAGGATGCCGGGGATGCCACCCACGCCAATGGCGTTTGCGGTGGTGGAGGTGAACACGCAGACCACAGCGGCCACGGCGGAGCCGATCATGCCACAGACAAACGGGAAGTGATACTTGAGGTTGACACCGAACATGGCCGGCTCAGTAACACCCAGATAGCAGGAGATGCAGGAAGGAACATTGACTTCCTGTGCAGCAGCGTTTTTGCGCTGGAGGTAGATCATGCCCAGCACGGCAGAACCCTGTGCGATGTTGGAGAGTGCAATCATGGGCCACAGCATCGTGCCGCCGAAGTCGGCAATCAGCTGCATATCAATGGCGTTGGACATGTGGTGCAGGCCGGTGATGACCAGCGGGGCATACACGAAGCCGAAGATAGCACCGAACACCACGCGGAAGGAACCGGAAATGCCCGCGTAGACCACATCGGAGATGACAGAGCCAATCTTCCAGCCGATGGGACCGAGCACGGTGTGTGCAATGATAACAGACAGCACCAGACTGCAGAACGGCACCACGATCATGGAGATGACTGCCGGGCAGATCTTGCGGAAGAACCGTTCCAGATACACCAGCGTGAACGCCGCGAGGATGGCCGGGATGACCTGTGCCTGATAGCCGATCATGTTCACGGTGAAGAAGCCGAAGTCCCATTTGGGGATATCTGCCGCCGCAGTAGAAGCCACACCGTAGGCATTGAGCAACTGCCCGGAAACCAGCGTCAGGCCCAGCACGATGCCAAGGCTCTGCGTGGTGCCCATCTTTTTGGTAACGGACCAGCAGATGCAGACCGGCAGCATATGGAAGATGGCCTCGCCGATCAGCCACAGGAAGCTGTCCACGCCGGACCAGAACTGGCTGATGTCGCACAGGGTCTTGGTTCCGTTCTCAAAGAAATAAATGCTGTCGATGCAGTTGCGGAAACCGAGGATCAGACCGCCGGTGATGATGGCGGGGATCAGCGGTGCAAAGATCTCTGCCAAGCACTCATGACCTTCTGCAGGGTGGTCTGGTTCTGCTTGGCCGCGCTCTTGACGGCATCCTTGGACACGCCGTCAATGCCGGACACTGCGATGAAATCATTGTAGAAATCACTCACCGTGTTGCCGATGATGACCTGGAACTGGCCCGCCTGGGTGAAAGTGCCCTTGGCGGATTTCAGTGCCTCGATCTTGGCAACGTCCGCCTTGGCGGGATCGTTGAGGACAAATCGCATACGCGATACGCAGTGGGATACTGCCGCGATGTTCTCCTTGCCGCCAACGTACTCAAGCAGCAGCCGCGCGTCCTGTTCGTATTTACCCATGATGTTTTCCTCCTTTATCTTTTTGATGATTCATTCAACTTGTTCATACAAGTTTTGCTTGTGGTTTCAGTATAGTCCACTTATTCAGACAAGCCAAGTGGATTTACAAAAAATCATGTTATGTTTGAAAATTTTCAGCATCTCGGACAATAGAATGCCTTGAAATTCAGGCGCAATCACGGTATACTGAAACAAACGTTTGAACAAGTTGAGGAGTATCACCATGCCGAAAGCAAAGTATGAGGGCATCTACCGCAGCATCAAAAAGCGGATCGAAGCGCAGGATTATCCATATCAATCCCTGCTGCCCAGCGAGAATACCCTGATTGAAGAATATGATTGTTCCCGCAATACGGTGCGCCGCGCAATTGCGGAGCTGATTGCCGACGGCTATGTGCAGTCCATGCAGGGACGGGGCGTTCGGGTCATCTACCAGCCGGTGGGCAAAACCACCTTTACCATAGGCGGCATCGAGACCTTTCAAGAGACAGCCCGCCGCAACCATCTGCAAGCCGTTACCCGTGTCATTCGGTTTGAGACGATCACTGCAACCGAGCAGTTTGCTGCGGAAAGCGGATTTTCTGAGGGCGACGAACTGTGGGCGGTGCAGCGCGTGCGCTATCTGGACGGAAAAGCACTGATTCTGGACATCAACTATTTTTTGAAGGAATTTGTGCCCGGACTGACGGAGGAAATCGCCTCCCATTCCATCTATGATTTTATTGAAAATGTGCTCGGAATGCAAATCATCACCAGCAAACGGCGCATCACGGTGGAGCATGCCACCGTCCGGGACGAAAAACTGCTGGATATGGACGCTATGACTGCGTAGCTGTCGTGGTCAACCAGACCTTCAACTCCGATGGATTGCTGTTTGAGTATACGCAGTCGCGCCACCAGCCGGATTATTTCTGCTTTCAGGATATCGCCACCCGCAAAAAAAGCTGATAAAAAAGCGGTTTCCGTTTTTGTTCATCAATTCTATGTAGTTACTATCCATCTCCTTGATTCCACTGGATGTTGAAGCTGCTATCAGTCCCACCATTATCATTTGCCGCCTCACAACATACCAGCTTCATTTTGGCTCAAATTCAAAATTCAACATGTTAGTTTCTTGTCAAGAGGGCTGGCACCGTCCAGCCCTCTCTCTTTTTGCCAAAGTTTTTGATGTATTTTCTTGCACTCTGCTGAAAGTAGCGTGTTTTCAAAAGTTCGCGTTTGCGAAGCGCAGCGGAGCAATGAAAGCCCCAGTGGGGCTTTTAAGCAACAGAACGGTCTTGCGCAGCAAGATGGAGGGCCTCGCCCCGACAAGTTTGCGTTGACACGGCACGGATTTTGTGGTAATCTATCCCAACAATTTAATATTTACATAAAAGGAGGCGCAGGAGCGAAAGATCACGGTCGAGAAAGAACTGCTGTCCAGCACCTCCATTCACGAAGTCCACACCCTGCTGAAAACCGCCTTTTCCTATGCGGTGGAATGGGACTTGATCCACAAGATTCCCCTGCCCCGTGAAGCACCCAAGGCAAACAACGAGGAGCGCACCATCTGGGATGAAAAAACCATGCTGGCAGCGTTGCAGACCATCGAGAACCCTGCCCTGCATCTAGCGGTGCACATGAGCATGATCCTTTCGCTCCGTGAGGACGAAATCCTCGGCCTACAGCCGAGTGATCTGGACTTTGATGCAGCCGATGGGCGTGGCACTATCTCGGTCAATAAGACCATGCAGCGAGCCAACAAGGACGCTTTGGAAAAGCTCGACCCCAATCAGGTCTACCACACCTTCCCGGACAGGCGTGAGGGCAGCAAATCCTCTCTCATCCTGAAAAAGCCAAAGACCAAGAAGTCCAACCGTGTCCTGTATATGACCAAGCCCTTGAAGGAAGAACTGCTGGCATGGCTGGAAAAGCTAAAGCAGGACGAGCAGAACGCCCCGGAAAAGTACAGCAACTGCGGGCAACTGTTCCGGCTCCCGGACGGCTTGCCCATCGCACCGGAGCTGCTGACAAAGTGGTACCGCCTGTGGAGAGCCGAGCACCCAGAGTTTGAACAGATCGTGTTCCACGGCCTGCGGCACTCCAGTGCCACCTACCAGCTCTTGCAGTCGGACGGTGACTTCAAGTCGGTGCAGGGCAACACAGGTCATGCAACGGCATCTGTCCTGATGGACACCTATGCCCACACGCAGGACAAGCCCCGGTTGGAGCTGACCGAGAAGATCGAAGCGAACTTCTATTCCCAAGATCTGACCTCGGCAGCATCCCAGCCCCGGCAAAATGAAAAGCCGGCGGCAACAAAAATCTCCGGCAGGGAGATCCTTGAAGCCATCCGGCTGATGGACGCAGACGAACGCAGAGAATTGACGAGAGCCTTGTTCGCCTAAAATTTCTTCTTTTTATGCAAAGGAAAGCAGGCTATGCAAACCTTGCGCAGAAAAGCCCCCGATTCTGGCAAATGTGCAAACGGTGTGCAGAAAGTGTGCAGCCGCTTTCCTACATAAAGAAAGAACGCCAAATCTTACGATTTGACGTTCAATATCTGGTGCACCTCCAGGGACTCGAACCCTGGGCCCACTGATTAAGAGTCAGTTGCTCTACCAACTGAGCTAGAGGTGCAAAGATGACCCGTACCGGAATCGAACCGATGTTAAAGGCGTGAGAGGCCTCTGTCTTAACCGCTTGACCAACGGGCATATAAAAGTCGGCGACTACCTATTTTCACAAGCCGTTTCCAGCTAACTATCTTCG
>ENA-OQHY01000973-OQHY01000973.1-human-gut-metagenome-genome-assembly--contig:-NODE-973-length-13816-cov-1.604354_pt1 | contig 13816 bp, 22 predicted proteins | sample MGYA00242570_ERZ504733 | MGnify/ENA primary metagenome ERZ504733 (study PRJEB26092, sample SAMD00036219) | human gut metagenome | host: Homo sapiens | study: EMG produced TPA metagenomics assembly of...
GCTTCCTTTTGGGCGATTATGGCATCCTTGTCAGACAATAAAGCCTCATACACCTCTTTGTCCGCAGCTTTAAGGGGCTGCGTGGACACCATCTCCTTCAACCGGCTGTTTTCTCTATACAGACAGTCGCATTTGTGCATGAGATCCTTTATCAGTAATTCCTTATCGGTTGGCATAATCGTTTAAATATGATGCTAAGATACTAAAAAACAGCCGGAATACGGCATTGTATATGTTATAATTTGTTACAACTACAACCCATGGAAACCACTCCTTTTATAACGCCTGACCTTGCTGCCGTCCATTCCTTGAACCATCATCACAAGGTCATTCCAGAAGGTTTCAATCGCTTTAATCCGACCTTCCTCCGTATTTATGACCGGCAGATGGAAGTGCCCATGTTCCAGCCTCATATGGTATATCACCAGACCACCATATTCCATATGGAGGATTTTCATACAGGTACAATTCGCATTGATAAAAATGAAAGCGTCACCGTCCCGTACATTCTTTCCCATCTGGTTGGTCACGATGCCGCTAAGCGTATAAAAACTCTTACGCATGTCTGTCGGATACGGGTAAAGATAATATCTGTTGGATTCATTCAAAGAAAACATAGGCTAACGGTTTGAATTCAAAAATATCAGGGTTTGCAATACCTCCGGTGACAAAGGGCTGTTCAAGCGGACTGTGACGCCATTGGGATAGGAGATCTCACATAGCGGCTGGGGAATTGGCGACGGGCTGACCGGAGGGGCAGACAGCAGGGATTTCTCCTTATGGGGAAGACTGACCTGGCCCTTACTGTTTACCTTTACCGGGATAAAGCCGCCTTTGCGCAACAGCTTGGAACGCCACTCGTAGAAACGTTTGGGACGAATACATTCATTCGAACAAAAATCCATAACTGACAGTCCGCTCGACTTGAAACGGGAATAAATAGATTCAAAATCTTCCATGGTCCATTGATGTGACATAACAATTGAGCTTTTTACTTTGATTACAAAAGTAATATCACATTTTTAGAATGAAAGGGGGAGTTTATCGAATGCTTACTTTAAAAGGTAGGGCAGACTGTCGGAAAAGTAAAGTTCCTTTGCCAGGGCAATGATGTTGCCGCCTTTTCCTGCGCCAAAGTCATACCAAAGGTTGCGGTCTGTATTCACCTTAAAGGACGCTTCGTGTTCCTCTCTCAATGGTGATTTATACCATAAACCGTTACCCTGCCGCTTGACGGGCGAATAACCTAAACTATGCAGATAATCTGCGATGGGTATTTGTTTCACATCTTCGATGTTCATAATATTTTCTTTTTGGGGATTAAAAAATCGTTGAAAAGTGCGCCAGTCCTGTTTAGTCCGTCATATATATACCCGTACCATACTAAACCTGCCTGCTGTCGATACCGGGAAACAGACAGTCCGTTCCGCTTATATATACACCCGGACTAAACCAAACCGACTTTTAATAATGAAAATCGGGATTGTAGCGATAGCCCTTACCCTCTTTCACAATCATGCGCTTGTTCACAAGGAACTTGTTAAGCGACACAAGGACATTGCGTCCACGCTCGTAACCTATACTTGCGTACCTTGATTCCAATTGCGCTCATCACATTGGAATAGCCTTGTACAACCTGCTTGCCGAAACCGTTCTCCAATGCTTCCCGGTGCTGCTGTTCCGTCAGCTCTGTAAGCGGAAGTTCCTGTCTTGTTTGGGTTGCTGGAATACATAACCGTCCATGACTTCGGGCAAAGCGTTGTCATTGATGCGAAATGCGAACGGGTCAAACTCCCGGTCACGTATGTGCATCGCCTTTACTTCACTTATATTGCCGTCCTGCGTGCTTTTCGTGATTTGCAGGACGGTTTCAGCTTTGTTGTTCAGCTCTGTACCGATATGTCCTCTTGTGTTATCATCCCCCTTGTTCAAATGCAGTACGGTATGGATATGCAGATTATACCCACTTGACCAGCGCATCAAAAGGTTGATTAGGTCGGTCGATTCGCTCGGACTGTTGATGTCGTACATCAAATCACGGATTCCGTCAATGATGAGCAACCCCACATCGGCATATTCTCTAACATATAGCCAATTATCTGCTTACGTTTGTCGGGGGTCTGCTCCCTTAACACAATGAAAACAAAATCGTCCACATCTTTATCGGCCGGCAGTCCGGCAAGGCGCAAAATACGTTCCATGACCTTATGGCAATGGTACTTGCTCTGCTCGGTATCAACATAGAGAATTTTGCGCTTGTTCGGTGGCAGATATGCCGAATACTTCAAAACCTCGTCATTCTTCAATGCTGCCGCAACAATGGCGGAAATGTTGAATGTCTTTTTGCTCTTGGCTTTGCCTGTGGATGCACTGAAATTGCCCAACGTGCCGATAGTAGAACCGTTCACCCAAAGAATTTCGGGCGGTACTTCATAAGTGTCCGTCACCTTTAGACGAATGGTTTTCCAAAGGGCTGCAAAATCTTCTTTCGTCATGGCTGTACCTTGTCCGATTTCCTCTTTCGTCTTGTTTTCCATAGCCATTATTTCTTTAGAGGACGGTTAAGGATATACTTCTGCGCTTCCTGCTCTATCTGCGCCTGCGTCTTCACCGGGTTCTGACGCAACCATGCTTCCAGCTCAGCCTTTTCAAAATAAAGCATTTTGCCCTGCGGCTTGTAATGGGGTATCAAGTTACCCGAAGTCAGCTTGTACAGGTAACTTTTAGAAAGGTTCAAGAACCTGCTCGCTTCATCGAAGCTAAGCACGTTCTTTGAAAGGAACAACATCTTTTCGAGTTCGGAAACTCTTAACTCCAAGTCTTTTTCCATATCGTTTGGGATTTTAGGTGAAACAATATGAAGGTGCGCACCCTCGTCTTTTGTGTTAACGGGAGCAAAGTTAAGAGGTTGAAAATGAAGTCTAATTGACCTTTGTTTGAGCGTTCAATCTATGCTCAACCTTTTTGCAGTTGTTTGATGTATTTGTCTATAATTTCATATCCTTTCGGATAGATGTTCTTCGCCTGGTCTGTCGCACTCGACAAGTCAGTGCGTGTAAGCGGTTCTCCTTTTATCTTCTTCAATATCAACTTGTTGTTTGCTATAACTGACTGCCACTCATAAACGATGTAGTTATAACAGCTGAGTTGCATCATTAGGTAAGCCAACAGACGGGTATTATTAACTTTCAATACACCGTCCAACTTACAGTTAAAAAAATCGGTAAGTATTTTGGTGCTGACAGTAGTAGTAAACATATTCGCTTCGTTCACACATTCAGTCAGAAGTTTGATTTCATTGGCTTTCAAAGTGGATTTGAAGGGATTGCTTTTACCCACAATCTTGGCTGGAGTGGTTTCTACACTTTCATCTTTTTCTTTTGGCAAGACTTGTTCTTGGGAGACAATAGAATCTGTATAGTATTTGCTTTCCTGTTCTTGCAGAAAGTACAAATACTTGGAAAGTACCACAAGGCTAACAATGATGGAAAAATAGGGAAGTCGTTCATCATAGCAAGACGGTTCATGCAAATATGCGTCCATATCAAAATCAGAACAGCGGAAAACGATGTACTTTTTCCTCTCATTAGAGTTTAAGTCCTCAAAATAACCGCTTTCCCACAAAAAATCGGGAACATCCATATCCTGTACAATATCACGCACGACACGGTATTTTTGCTGAATGGCTACTATATTTTCGGTAAACACGGAAAATTTCCTGCCGCAAATAATCCTTTAGCTGAGCCTGTGTCAGATATTCACGCTTTAAAAATAGTGCATCTACTTTAGTTTTATAGCCATGCGATACGCAACTATCTAATATCTTCTGTATCTCTCTGAAATTGGTTTCTATATGATTTTCCATAACTGTACCTTATATAATTTTTTTCTCAGATACAAATATAAGGTGGAAATCGCATTTTCCGAGAAAACATCAGCAATAATAAGACAGAAAAGAATGCATAAGAGTTAAGAAATCATAAAGATGAAAGGATGAAAACCACAAAAGTACACTCTATTCTTGTTTTTGTCGCTCAGTACACATTTAGTACGCCTTACAGAAAGGAAAAACCCTGACAATCAGTCGATTATCAGGGTTTATTGGTACCCAGACCCGCATTTGAAATAATTAAAGTGGGGAAAATGCGGGTAAAAAGAAAAGCGCAGAAAAACACAGCAATCCAACTATATTTCAAGCATTTACAATTAGATTAAATTTTAATCTCGGTTAATCAAATTGCAAAATATTCAGCAGATGTGGGGAAAATGTGGGGAAAATATCTATATTTGTATCAGAATAGAAACTTAACCCGTACGCCCATGAAAGTAACCTTTATCATTAAAAAAGCAGCCAAGCGATATGATACAGAATCAATGGCTACAATCTATGTACGCTTTAGAAACGGCAGGCAATTAGACTCCGTTGCTCCTACCCAGTTGGCTATCAATCCTAACCTATGGATGATAAAGATGAATGTGTAAAAACAAAAGCAGTCTGCAATGAAGAGATGCGTACTCATATAAACGAAGAGATACGCCATTTGAAAACCTATATAGAAAAAGTGTATCAACAGGAAAAGGAAACCATAAACAAAGAGTGGCTAAAAATAACACTTGATAAATTCTACCATCCTGAAAAATACTTCATGCCAGAGCAAGTGGTTATCAAACCTACCACCGGAGAACTATTCGATGAATTTCTAAACAAGCACCCTTTATCAGAAGTGCGAAAGAAAAATTTCCGAGTTGTCAAAAGAGCCTACTGCGTTATGAACTCTATGTAAGGGAAACAAAGAGAGGACAAAAAGACTTTGTCCTCGATGTGGATTTGGTAACACCAGACACACTTCGGGATATGTGGGATTCTTTCAGAACGAATACCAATACTATGAACTTTATCCGAGTATTTATGAAACCATCCCCGAAAAGAGAACACCACAACCAAGAAGCAAGAATACACTGATTGACTGTTTTTCAAGGATACGCACGTTCTTCCTATGGTGCTTCGACAACAAGCATACCACAAACAGACCTTTCGACAAATTTCCGATAGAAGAATGTACATACGGTACACCTTATTATATAACACTTGAAGAAAGGGACAGAATTTTCAATGCCGACCTATCAGCACTCCGCAACTGGCAATACAGAGGGATATATTTATATTCCAAACACTGATAGGCTGTCGAGTGAGCGACCTATACCGTATGACCAAACTAAATGTGGTTAATGAAGCCATAGAATACATTCCCAAGAAAACAAAAGAAGGGAATCCGGTCACGGTACGTGTCCCTCTTAATGACAAGGCAAAAGAAATCCTTGAACGCCATAAAGAATATAAAGGGAAACTGTTACCGTTCATATCCGAACAAAAGTACAACGATGCCATAAAAAAGATATTCAAATTGGCTGGAGTTGACCGAATCGTAACTATCTTAGACCCATTGACTCATAACGAAGTCACGACCTATTTATGAAGTGGCAAGCAGCCATTTGGCAAGGCGTACTTTATCGGCAATATCTACAAAAAGGTGAAAGACCCGAACCTCGTTTCCGCACTATCGGGACACAAGGAGGGAAGCAAAGCTTTCAGGCGATACAGAGATATTGACGAAGAAATGAAAAAAGACCTTGTGAAACTATTAGATTAATATACTTTAAACTTTTTAGCGTATAAAATCAAGAAACAAATAAAAGAAATTCCTAACTTTGCAAGAAAATAAATTTAAAATTTGTATTATGGATAGATTGTTGCCAATAAGAATAGAAGCATGCCCACTTATAGACGCTTTAATTGAGTTCCGTTTTGAAGCAGCTATTACCAAAAGCGCAGTTTTTGGCATCATATACAATCTCATAAAAGAAGAGTATAGAGGAAATGTCATTAATTTGCCCATTTTACAAATCCCAGAACAAATTAGGGAGGTTGACCCTAACTTAAAATTTAAGCCCCTATACAGAATTGAAAACGAAAGATTTGTAATTCAAATAGGATATGATGTTTTGAGCATAAGCTCAAAAATGCCATATATAGGTTGGAGCGATTTTCTAAACATTCATTTTCAATAATCAACAAGGTTATTAGTTCTGGAATAATAAAGCGTGTATCAAGAATAGGACATAGATATATTAATTTCTTCAAAGGAGATATTACCAATGGTCTTACGATGTCTTTTTCCATGACAGAAAAATACACATCTGAAAACTTATTGATACGGACAGATGTCAAAGATGGTAATTTTATGAACACCCTACAATTTGTAAATAATGCAAACTACAAACCACATCCTAATTCTATAGAAGTGGTAGGCTCATTAATTGATATTGATACGTCTCGTGAATATTCCGACAACTATTTCACTTCTAATATAGAACAAGAAATAAATATGGCTCATAAATGCGAAAAAAAGTTGTTTTTCTCTTTGTTAAAACCAGACTTCCTAAATATCTAAAACCTAGTTTTTGTAAAATGAATAGTTTAACGACTTACATAAATACCAATATCCTATTAATGTCTGCCTTATCATGTATGACATTAACAGACACGGAATTGCTTTCTTTATCAAGTAGGCAAACATATAATGATGCTATAATACCGTCTATTAACACTCCTGTCAATCCAATAAATATTTATACAAATTATTCCATTAAGGACATTCCTATCTCAACAGAGACCATTCATGTTAATATTCCCGAGCATGAAGATTTTGAGATAATCAATTCTTTTGCGAATAAGATGTTAACGGAAGCAACTCCTATAGATGAAGAAATTCAAAATGTCATTAATGACCACTTTTGGGATATGCTATGATTACAGAAGATGAATTAAAAAAATATCTACCCAAATATTTGTCAGAAGAAAATTACAAGACCCTTTTGGCAGAACTCAAATCTTTCCCTTATAACATAGATGGAAGGATGTACACTTCTATGCTTGACAAGAATGTCATTTTTCAAGGAGATGGCTTAAAAAAAATGCCTATAATTGATTTAGTTAACATCGAAAGAGGTGTAAAAAATGTAAGCTGTTTGATTTTATCAAACACTTGTGATATGGATTTATCTAATTCTCGTATGTTTCCTGCTTCAATCATGTATGCTCCTATTATAAATCTCACAACATATATTTCAGTTCTTCAAAAACAAGGTGTTAATAGTAGCAAAATTGAAAACCACATTTCAGATCTCAAACAACAAAAAATAACCCAAATAATCTTTCTTCCTGCAAATTCCCAAATGGAAGATTCAATAGTTTTTCTTGATAAAATCTATCATGTTGACAATCGCTTTATAAACCGAGACACATTAGAAGATCAACGCTTATTTTCTTTAAGCGATTATGGTTTCTATATGTTAATATTCAAATTGTCGATACATTTCTCACGCATACAAGAGAAAGTTAATAGAGGTTGCATTGCTAATTAACTTGTATGGGACAACAAGAATATGATAATTTCAAAAGACTGATAAAGGAATGGCTTGACAACCATCCGGATGAATACGCCGATTTCGTAGAGGAAATGAACGACAAGAAGTTTAAAGGATTCTTCAAAGTTTTCAAGATAGCCACGAAATTAGCACCGAAATACAAGGAAGCCGCACGTAAAAGGATAGGCGATGACAGAACACCCGACTTTGAAGAACTGGAAAATATCCTTTTGCATTCAGACCTTGCCGAGAAAATAGTGAACGAGTTTCATAACCCAAACAAGAAAAGTATTGTCCCCGCCATGCTCGCATGGCTGTATTACGGACGGAGCTATGAATGCATGGTGGAACAGGGAGAGGAACTGACCCAAAGAAAGGATATACCTAAATTGTACAAATGGCTTATTTCCGGCATGGTCAAGTTCATTATAAGAAAAAGCATCACCAATGGAATGAGAAGTAAAGAGGACTGGCAAGTTTTCAGGAAGCAACAGAAAGCCATAGAAGAGAACACTCTTGTGGAATGGGCAATAGAAGAAGATGAAGATACGGACGAGGAAGACACAGATACCTTATCAGAAGAACAACCGAAGACCGCAGGACGCAAAGCCGACACACGCACACTGTCTGAACTTCTGATAGAAAGACATGCCATACTGATTGAAAGAATTGGCACACGATTGAAAACCCATGCTACGGAAACAGATATAGCACGGTTGTTTATCGCATTGGTAGAATACCGTTTCATGAGGAAGTGTCCCATCAAGACTTTCAGAAATGCGCTGCACAATCAATTCAAAGAACAAGAAATAGTCCACGAAAGAGGTATTCAGAAAGCATACAGAAATCTCATTTCACCACTTGGAAACAGCAAAAAACTGATAAAAGACATTGGTGAAGACCATGAAGCTATCGAAGAATTGAAAGCATATCTATCCAATTGAAATTCGTTTAATTCGCTTTTTGATTTTACGAATTTAACGAATTGAATATCATTGTTTTACGATTAATTTTCGCTATATATTTGCGCCACTATCCTAATCGGGGTAGTGGCTTTTCGTTTATAATACTGCCAAAACGGGAAGTCTTACAACCGGCAGTTTCAAGAGCCTATGACAGACTTATTGGCAATTATCCAAAACGGCAACGGCAACATTAAGTTGGAAGTAACAGGAGAAGATTTGCTTTTATTCTCCAACCAGTTAATAAGCCGTGCGAAGCATGAACTTTCTACAGCTATTGCGGAAGCAAAAAAGGAAAAGTACCTCACCAAAGAGGAAGTGAAAAAAATGTGCGATGTTTGTGACACCACACTCTGGCACTGGTCTAAGAAAAACTACCTAAAGCCTGTAAAGGTCGGCAACAAGGTCAGATACCGCCAATCCGACATTCAGAAAATCTTAGGTGGACATAACCCTTTAATCTAAGTCTATGAAGGAGGAAGAATATATGCGCGTAGGAACAACTTTGTACAAGGTGGTCAATCAGCCATGTGCCAATGGCGGTTATGAAAAGAAACGTGTCGTATGGAACAACAGCACATTACGGCAGGACTACGGAAAGAACTATCTTGCCACCGTTCCCAAGTATGACGGCTTTTGCACAGTTCCCAATCATTTGAACTACCAAAAGGAGATTGAGGGGTTTCTGAACCTTTACGAGCCGATAGAACATAAACCGCAGCAAGGGGAGTTTTCTCATATCCAATCCTTGATGCGGCACATCTTTGGAGAGCAATACGAACTGGGTATGGATTATATGCAACTGTTGTATTTACAGCCGAACACAGAAGCTGCCCATTGTTCTGCTTGTTTCGGAGGAACGCAACACAGGCAAAAGTACGTTCTTAAACTTCCTGAAAGCCGTGTTTGAGAACAACGTGACTTTCAACACCAATGAGGATTTCCGAAGCCAGTTCAATTCAGACTGGGCAGGAAAGTTGCTTATCGTGGTGGACGAGGTCTTACTCAACCGCAGGAAGATAGCGAGCGATTGAAAAACCTAAGCACGACTTTCACCTACAAGGTGGAAGCCAAAGGCAAAGACCGAACGGAGATTGCTTTCTTTGCCAAGTTCGTGCTATGTTCCAACAACGAATATCTGCCCATACTCATAGACGCAGGAGAAACACGCTACTGGGTGCGGAAGATAATGCCGTTGCAGAGTGATGATACCAACTTCTGCAAAAGCTAAAAGCGGAAATACCCGCATTTCTTTATTTCCTGACCCAAAGGGAACTATCCACAACACAGGAAAGCCGTATGTGGTTCAACCCAAGACTGACACATACCGCAGCCTTGCAGAAAATAATCCGAAGCAACCGCAACCGACTGGAAATAGAAATGACCGAGTTGTTGCTTGACATCATGTCGAACATGAACGTGGAAAGCGTATCATTCTGCCTGAACGACCTTGTAACCTTGCTACTCTATTCACAGGTCAAGGTTGAAAAGTATCAAGTGAGAAAAGTTGTGCAGGAAGTATGGAAACTTACTTCCGCACACAATTCGCTATCCTACACCGCTTATGAGTTCGCACCCCATCGTGAGTGCCACTATGAGCCGAAAAGGAAAACTGGTCGGTTTTATACGGTAACGAAAGAACAACTGACCACTATCTAATTATTTTGATGAAATGATGAATAAGGGAAGTAACATATTGCCTTACAGATAGATATGTAATTCATCAAACACTCATCAACAACGATTGCTGATGAAAAAGAAAACATCATTTTCTTTTGGCAAGCAATCTGATGAGAAAAAGATGAATCGATATAATTCTGTTTAACAGCGTATTACATTTCAAATTCATCAAATCATCATTTTTTCATTCACCTACAAATTCTGTTAAGAAAATGACAAATAGAAGAAGCTAAAAGCATACGAATAGCCGACTACCTGCACAGCTTGGGTTATTCACCAGTAAAACAACAAGGTATCAACCTTTGGTACAAATCTCCGTTTAGGAAGAGAGTGAAGCATCGTTCAAAGTGAATACCGAACGTGAACAATGGTATGATTTCGGTTTGGGAAAGGGCGGAAACATCATTGCACTGGCTGCACATCTGTACGCTACCGACCATGTACCTTACATCTTGAAACGGATAGCGGAGCAGACACCGCACGTGCGCCCGATATCTTTCTCTTTTGGCAAGCAAAGCTCTTCCGAGCCGAGCTTCCAACATCTGGAGATTGTTCCGCTGTCATCTCCTGCCCTACTTGCCTACTTGCAAGGTAGAGGAATAAATACAGAACTGGCGAAAAGAGAATGTAGTGAAGCCGTTTCACCCACAACGGCAAGCGGTACTTTGCCATCGCCTTTCCCAATGGTTCGGGTGGGTTTGAGGTTCGCAACCGCTATTTCAAGGGCTGCATCGCCCCAAAGGAAATCTCCCACATCAGACAGTCTGGGAAAGCGAGGAATACCTGTTATGTGTTCGAGGGGTTCATGGACTATCTCTCCTTTCTGACATTGAGACAGGAAAGCTGCCCGAATTATCCGGAGCTGGACGGACAGGACTACATCGTATTGAACTCCGTATCGAATGTAAACAAGGCTCTCTATCCGTTGGGCAATTACGAACGCATCCACTGCTTTTTTGACAACGACCGTGCAGGCATGGAAGCCTCCAACAAATCCGCAAGGAATACGGCAGAGACCGATACATCCGTGACGCTTCTCAGACTTACAGCGGATGCAAGGACTTGAACGAACACTTACAGAAACAGGTTGAAAGAAAAAGGCAAGTCCAGTCCGTCAAAGGGGTGAGCAGCCAGCCACCGAAAAAGAAGAATGGCTTTCGGTTATAGCCCACTATAACTACACGCTTCGCTTTCGTAGTTGTGGGCTCTCCCGAGGGGATTAGGGCTTTGCCTAATGACCCACTCAGGGCGTTTCACCCCTGAGAACCCCGAGCAAAGAGTGACCCTCTCTTTGCAATCTCCGCTTATGGGTTACCCTCCAAGAACCCCTCTGCGAAAGCGAGCAAAGTAAATCAATTGTAAACAAAGAAAAGAAGCTATGGCAACAAAATCAAGCATACACATCAAGCCTTGCAACATCGCATCGAGCGAGGCGCACAACCGAAGGACTGCCGAGTATATGCGTAATATCGGGGAGTCCAGAATCTATGTCGTTCCCGAACTTTCCACCGATAACGAACAGTGGATAAATCCCGACTTCGGCACTCCCGAACTGCGAACTCATTATGACAATATCAAGCAAATGGTCAAGGAAAAGACCGGACGTGCCATGCAGGAAAAGGAAAGGGAACGCAAGGGAAAGAATGGAAAGATTATCAAGGTGGCGGGATGTTCACCCATCCGTGAAGGAGTATTGCTTATCAGACCGGACACCACACTGGCTGATGTACGCAAATTCGGTGAAGAGTGTCAAAGACGCTGGGGCATCACTCCGCTACAAATTTTCCTGCACAAAGACGAAGGGCATTGGCTGAACGGTCAGCCGGAAGCGGAAGACAAAGAGAGCTTCCAAGTCGGTAACAGATGGTTCAAACCAAATTATCATGCTCATGTCGTATTCGATGGATGAACCATGAAACCGGAAAGAGCCGAAAGCTCAATGACGAGGATATGGCAACCATGCAGACCTTGGCTTCCGATATTCTCCTAATGGAACGTGGGCAGTCAAAGGCTGTCACAGGTAAGGAGCATTTGGAGCGAAACGACTTTATCATTGAGAAACAGAAAGCCGAACTGCAACGTATAGAGGAAACCAAGCGACACAAGGAGCAACAGGTAAGCCTTGCCGAGCAGGAACTCAAACAGGTAAAAGCAGAGATACGCACCGACAAACTCAAAAGTGTAGCCACTGATGCAGCCACAGCCATAGCAAGCGGTGTCGGTTCTCTTTTCGGCAGCGGTAAATTGAAAGATTTGGAACAAGCCAATGAGAATTTACGTCATGAAATTGCCAAGCGTGACAAGGTATTGATGAATTAAAAGCCAAGATGCAACAAATGCAGGAACAGCACGGCAAGCAGATTCGTAACCTACAAGGAATACATAATCAAGAGCTTGAAACCAAAGACAAGGAAATATCACGATTGAACACCATTCTTGAAAAAGCGTTCAACTGGTTTCCATTACTCAAAGAAATGTTGAGAATGGAAAAACTATGCTATACCATCGGATTTACCAAAGATATGGTAAACAGCCTTTTGGCAAAAAAAAGAAGCTATCAGATGCAATGGAAAAATCTATTCCGAAGAACATAAACGAAGATTTGAAATCAAGAACGATATTTTCAAGATAGAGAAGAGTTCGGTTGATGAAAACAAATTAGTGCTAACTATAAACAGGCAGCCGATAGGTGAATGGTTCAAAGAGCAATGGGAAAAATTAAGGCATGGTTTGCGACAATCAGCAGAAGAACCAAGAAAAAGTAGAGGATTCAGAATGTAATCTTGATAGTATTTGATTGTACCTCAATAAAATTGCATATCTTTGTAAGCGGATTGAGGCTACTCTTTCCAAGACATATTAGAATTTAGAAGAAGCGTTATGCTTATTTCTTGCGAATGAAAACCTGAGAAACTTTCAAACGTGTACAAGAATAGCATAGTGGTTCTCACGCTATAGCGTGGGCTGCTATTGTTACATCTGTACACAAAGGTTTTCTCAGGACCTTCATTCAAAGAGGTGGCATTACAGTTCCACGCTTCGTGATATTATAAAGTCCTTGTGGCAGCTGGAGGTGTATAATTAAAACAGTTAGTTGATATGAAACAGAATATATGCGTGGTAATATTTTTATTGCTTTCAACCATATGTAAAGCCCAAACATTCATATACCCCCAAAACGATTCTATCCTGACAGAATATAATGATGGAAAATTTTGGGCTTATTTAAACAAAAATGATTTTGTTGTAGGTCTTTCATGCTTTGAGGAAAAAGATGATTATGGAAAATACTATCACTTGGATATTTTTATCAAGAATTTAAGTGAAACCCCAATTGTATTCCAACCTGATAGCGTACACTCTAATCTACTAACAAAAAAAGATGATACTTTAAAACTTGAAGTATATACAAATGAAGAATATCAAAAAAAAATAAAACGCTCACAAGCATGGGCTATGGCATTATATGGAATCTCTGCCGGCATTAATGCAGGAACAGCAGGATATTCAACATCGTATTCTACGTCTTATTCTTCTAATGGTTATGCTTACACTACCATAACCAATCATTATGACGCTAATGCAGCATACCAAGCAAATGTCGCATCTACAATCAAATGCTTACATTAGGACAAATGATGATAATGACCGAACTATACGTGAACAAGGATATTTAAAAACCACAACATATTATCCGTATCGAAGCTATTATTGGCTATATGAATATTAAAAGGAAAAAAGGTAAG
>ENA-OQHY01000975-OQHY01000975.1-human-gut-metagenome-genome-assembly--contig:-NODE-975-length-13811-cov-2.550789_pt1 | contig 13811 bp, 21 predicted proteins | sample MGYA00242570_ERZ504733 | MGnify/ENA primary metagenome ERZ504733 (study PRJEB26092, sample SAMD00036219) | human gut metagenome | host: Homo sapiens | study: EMG produced TPA metagenomics assembly of...
TATGAAATTATAAATTGATGAAATCATTGACAGAAGACAGGACAAATTCGTTTAAATGGAAAGCCAGAGAATTGAAAAATAATGGGCATGAGATGTATCCAATGTGGGTGGCGGATATGGAATTTGATGCCTCTCCGGCAATTCAAAAACGTTTGGCCGACAGAGTGAAAGAAGGCGTATTTGGCTATGAACTGTTGTCAGAAGATTATTATAAGGCAGTACAATATTGGTTGAAAAAAAGGCATGGTTGTGAAATTCCGGAAGGACAAATAGTATACTGTGCGAATATGATGAGCGGACTTAGTATCATCCTTCAGGAATATACAGAAGAGCAGGATGAAGTAATGATGAATGTTCCAACATATGGAAATTTCTATCATACGATTGAGGGGTGTGGACGTGCGGTCAACGGCAGCAAGCTGAGAGAAGTGAATGGAAGATTTACATTTGATCTTGAAGATATGGAGCGGAAAGTGACGAATAGAACAAAAGCATTTTTGTTGTGTAATCCGCATAATCCGACAGGAACTGTATGGACAGAGCAGGAACTGGAAGGATCTGTCGGTTTTGTAAGGCACATGAGCTACTTATTATTTCGGATGAGGCGCATTATGATTTTGTGTTTCACGGACAGCATACAATGTTGAGAAAAATTGCTGAGAAATATGATGTATCATCAGTTACGATGATATCTCCGGGAAAGAGTTTTAATGTGGCGGGCGTACAGACAGCAACATTGCTTGTAGACGGGGATGCGATGAAGAAGCAAATTATGAGCCGGATGAATGCAATGGCTTATCCGTTTGAACATGCATTTGCAGAAGGAGTAACAGTCGGAGCATATATGGAAAGTGAAGACTGGTTCGAGGAAGTCTACCGTTATATTAAAGAAAATAAAGAAATGACAGTTCAATATATCAGGGAAAACATTCCGTATCTTAGAGTGCCGGAATCGGAAGCTACCTATCTGTTATGGGTGGACTGTAGCGCTATGAAGATGACAGATGAAGAGATTATTGAATTCTGGAAAAATGAATGTGGTATAATGCCAAGTGGCGGTCTGGAATTTGGTGAGGCAGGAAGTCAGTATGTCAGATTGAATCTTGCCTGCCCGAAGAAAATACTGCTTAGAGTATTGGAGAATATGAAAAAGGATTTGACGGATTGAAAAGCTAAATCCTATATATAAAAAAATAAGTGTATGAAGTATAGAAATGTTTATGCTTTGTACACTTATTTTGTTGTGGATTCTGCTGTAGTATTACTTTTTGGATGCAAGTTCAATGGCTTTGTGAAGATCAAATCTTTATTATAAGTATAATAGAATATCAGCTGAGCAGCTTATAGATTAAAAATGATATATCGGTTAAATTATAGAAATATCAAATTGATAGAAGAAATTGGGTGATGCTATAATTAGTTAAAATAGCAGTGAAGAGGAGGAACGGACATGACGAAATATTCCTACACATTAGTTGTTGAAGATATAGAGAAATCAGTAGCATTTTACCAACAGTATTTCAATTGGGATGCAGACAAAAAAGGGAAAGAGTCGGCGTGGATAAATACACAATCTCCACTTGTATTCAGTGTGGTTGAAAAGACCTATCTATATGATGGTCTTGGAATTTTAGAAGAATTACCGGAGCAGTCTTTCTGTACCTGGCTTTACGGATCAGAAGAAGAACTTTTGGCTGAAAAAGCTGAGCTGCTGAGAAAAGGGCTGGTACAGATTGGAGCATTAGGTCACTTTCTGAGAGATGGGAATGGAAGAATCTGGGAGTTGAGAAAAGAAGGAGATTTAATTTAATGGGAAAGCATACAGCGCATGGATACTTGGTAGAAGATGTATATAAAGAAGCGGAAAAATTTACAAAAGTGTTCGGTTTTAAAACCAGCGAGGATTGACGAGACATTTGCCGGATTTCCGATGGAAGGAAAGGTAGAGTTTTTTCTGTGGCAGTGGAAACATCTGGAGGATAATCTTGGGAAGGATGTAATGGCAAAAGTGAAATATCGGGACCAACAGGCAATTCGATGTGACACACCGGAAGAAGTGGACGAAGCATATGAACAGATGAAAGCGGAAGGAGTGGAATTTATTTCAGAACCCAAAGATTATGAGTGGAATGCCCGATGTGTATATTTTTGGATGCGTCAGGACATATGTGGGAAATATATTGTTGGACAGGCGCAGTGCCGTTAGGAGATCTGGATCCAGCCAAGAAAAAGAATAGATTATAGAAATGAAGACGAAATAGCTGGATGGTGTATAGAAAGATTGCAATAAAAACATAGATGATATCTATGAATAATGCAACATATAAAAACAATCAATTTGAGTTATTTGATAGAAAATGAGACAATCAAATAAGAGATTAAGAATGGAGGATTAAACAAATGAAAAGAAAAATTATAAGCACACTGTTATGTGTATCCATGTGTGCTGCATTGATGATGGGGTGCGGTCAGTCAGACAAATCGGACACAAAAGAAACCAAGAAAACAGAAGAGTCAAAAGATGAAGCAAAAGACGATAAGTTGGATCTTGGTCTGGATGCTGATTCTGTAACAGTTGCAACATCACCGGGATATGAGCCGTTTGAGTTTGAAGAGGATGGTGAACTGAAGGGTTATGATGTAGATATCTGGAATGAATTTCTGAGAGAACAGGGATTGAAGTAAAATGGGAGTATGCTGATTTTAGCGGGCTTACTTGGATTACTTTCTTCGGGAAAGGCAGATGCAGTATCTGCGCAGATGTCCCCGACAGAAGAAAAGAAAGGATTCATATTTATTCTCTGATCCGGTTGATTATTACGGTTCTACAGTGGTAGTTGCGAAAGATAATGACGAGATTAAGAGTGTAAAAGATCTGTCTGGAAAAACAGTAGGTGTTGGTTCCGGAAACTCTATGCAGCAGGCTGTAGAAGAAATGTATCCAAAGGGTGATGTTAAGTTTGAAGTATACACATCTGCAACTTTGGAAGCAATGTTTGATGATATTGCTTATGGACGTATCGATGCAGTACTTGCTCAGGACATTCAGACATACATGGCTATGAAAGCAAATAAGAATCTTAAAATCAAAGTTTTGGAACCATTTGCATATGATACAGCAACTATTGTATTTGCAAAGGATAATACAGAGTTGTGTGATGCTATGAACAAATTTATCAAGATTATCAAAGAAGATGGTACTCTGCAGGAAATCTCTGAGAAATGGATTGGTGCAGATATTACTACTAAGAAGGAATAACTATGACTTATTTAACAGAAACGTTTATCCCATATACAAAAGTATTGACTCCACTGCTTTTAGAAGGATTATGGATTACGATATATGTTTCGGCTTTGGCCTTTCTGCTTAGTATTATATTGGGAGCTATATTGGCAGTTATTCAGCATTTTCACGTAAAAATATTAAGTCAGCTTGCAAAAGTATATGTATCATATTTCAGGGGGACACCGCTGTTGATTCAGTTGTTTCTGTTTTATTATGGATTACCAATGGTATTTGATGTAATGAAACGGTGTCCGAAGACATTTGCGTTGGTGCTGTGTCTGGGACTTAACAGCGCAGCGTATATATCTGAGAGTATACGTGGAGCGATTGAAAGCGTAGATAAAGGACAGTATGAAGCGAGTATTGCATTTGGACTGACACATCCGCAGATGATGCTGAAGATTATACTTCCGCAGGCAGCTGTTGCAGCAATCCCTCCAATTGTGAATTCATGCCTGGATATCATCAAAATGTCTTCTCTCGGAATGACGATTGGTATTCAGGATATTATGGGTGAAGCTCAGTTGACAGCAGCTACATATTACAAGACATTTGAGACGTATATACTGGCAGCAGTATTTTACTGGATACTGGCTATTGTATTGGGAGTAGTACAGAAAAAGGTTGAAAAGGTAATAAGCTCTGCTTATCAGAAATAGTTATGAGGGGGTGTGGGTAACATCCCCCTTATACATATAGGAGAAACATATGCTTGAAATTAAGAATTTGTCAAAAAGATTTGGAAATCAGCAGGTACTGGATCATATTAGTCTGAAGATTGAAAAAGGAAAAGTAATTGCGGTAATCGGGCCATCGGGAACTGGTAAATCAACACTTCTTCGCTGTATTAATGTACTGGAAAGACCGGAAGAAGGAACAATCCAGCTGGATGATCAAATATTCGATTATGAAAAACTTAGCAAGGCAGATATTCAGGTGTTGCGCACACGGACATCCATGGTTTTTCAGAATTCAAATTTATACCGGAATAAAACAGCACTTGAAAATATTACCACTCCACTGACATTGGTAAAGAAGATGCCGAAAGAAGAAGCAGATAAAATTGCATTAGATTTGTTGGAAAAAGTAGGGGTACTGGAAAAGAAAGATGCTTATCCAGAGACACTTTCAGGAGGAGAAAAACAGCGTGTAGGAATTGCCAGAGCACTGGCGGTTAATCCGGATATTATTCTATTTGATGAACCAACATCTGCGCTTGATCCGGAATTAGTTGCCGGAGTGTTAGATGTTATCAAAGATCTGGCAAAGCAACATACAACGATGTTAATCGTGACACATGAAATGAAATTTGCAAAAAATGTTGCAGATGAAGTTGTTTTTATGGAAGGCGGACATATTGTAGAGATGGGATTGGCGCACGAAGTGTTTGAAAATCCGAAAGAGGAAAGAACCAGACAATTCCTTTCCAAAAATAATGAATAATTTAAAAAGCGAAAAAGGAACTTAAATTTAACATTCAAGTGTTGGAAGAGATTTGAGTTCTTTTTTTGTTTTTAAAAGATGGACCTATGTCAAGATTTCTTGCATAGCCTTGAAAAAAAGGTTATACTTTATAATATGTTTTTTGTCTGACATGACAGTTAATAATAAGATGTATATGGAAGCATCGATGAACCGGAATTAGGGAATTGTAATTTGAAGGGAAAAGAATATTCGAGGTAACAGTATAATGGTAAAAATAGATCTGATCACCGGATTTTTAGGCTCCGGCAAGACAACATTTATAAAAAAATATGCAAAATATCTGATCGATAATGGAGTAAATATCGGAATACTGGAAAATGATTACGGTGCAGTCAACGTAGATATGATGCTGTTAAAAGATCTGGAAGGCGAGAACTGTGAACTGGAGATGATTGCCGGAGGATGTGATGCGGAATGCCACAGAAGACGTTTCCACACAAACTGATCGCAATGGGAATGTGCGGCTATGACCGTGTGATCGTAGAGCCGTCGGGTATCTATGATGTGGATGAATTTTTCGATGTATTACGGGATGATCCGATCGACAGATGGTATGAGATCGGGAACGTGATCACAGTTGTTGACGCAAAATTAGAACCGGAGCTGTCAGATCAAGCAGATTACCTTCTGGCATCCGAGGCGGCAAATGCAGGATGTATCGTACTCAGCAGAAGTCAGGAAGCAGAGGATGAAGAGATAGAAAATACCGTCGCACACCTGAATCATGCAATGGAAAAAGTACAGTGCAAGCGGAGATTCCAAAATGAGATTATAATAAAAGACTGGGAGACATTCGACAATACGGATTATGAAAAGCTGTTATCCTGCGGATATGTATCGGAGAATTATCGGAAAATGCATATCGAAGAGGGAGAGACATTCAAATCGCTGTATTTTATGAATCTGGATAAGACAAAGGATGAGATTACAGAAGCGGCAAAAAAAGTCCTGGAAGACGGAGAATGCGGCAAGGTATTCCGTGTCAAAGGATTCCTGAAAGATAAAGAAGAAAAATGGCTGGAATTAAACGCAACGTATCAGGAGATAAGGACTGCTCCGATTCCGGAAGGACAAGAGGTTGTGATCGTAATCGGAGAAGAGATGAATGAGGCGAAGATACGTGGGTATTTTTCCTGAAAAATTAATTCGTCAGAAATACAACGGGAATGTTAATAAAATAACTAAAAATATTTGTTGAAAAGACACAAGAATAATGCATAATGACGAAAAGAAAATAGAGAATAATTGTGTAGATTAGCTAAAAAGATGGAAAATGACTAAATGTCATTGAAATGATTTGTGCATCATGATATAGTAAATGCAGTTGAACAAGCAAGCTGAGATAGGAGAGCGAATACAAAGTAATCAGACGATTACTTTTTAGGCGCACTCTTTTTTTTTGAAAAATAACCCAGGGTGTAATAGAATAAGTGCAAAGCATAATAGTTTAGCAAAGTAGAATGAGGACAGATAAGATGAATCAGATATTTTATGATGCGGTTGGCAATAATCCGATTATTGCGGCTGTGAAGAACATGGAAGATATAGAAGTAAGTTGTACAATAGAAGAGATACAGGTGATTTTCATATTATTTGGAGATGTCTGTTCGATAGACAGGATTGTAAAACGGGTGAAAGGTGCCGGAAAGGTTGCGATGGTACATGTAGATCTGATCAGTGGACTCAGCCCGAAAGAAATTTCGGTAGAATATCTGAAAGAACATACAGAAGCAGATGGAATCATATCAACAAAGCCGTCACTGATCAAGAAAGCAAAAGAACTTGGAATGTATACGGTTCTCAGATATTTTCTGCTGGACTCCATGGCATTTGAAAATATCAGACAGCAACAACATATGGTGAGACCGGATTTTATAGAAGTACTTCCGGGTGTGATGCCAAGAGTGATCAAACGGATCTGTGGTTCAGTGAAGACACCGATCATAGCAGGAGGATTGATCACAGATAAAGAAGATGTGATGGCTGCATTATCAGCCGGAGCAATTGCAGTATCATCAACCAATCATCAGGTATGGAAGATGTAATAACTACATAAGAGAAAAAAGAATATTTAATTGCTTGAGGAAGCGATTTAAATAGAACGCATGCGAAAAAGTAACAAGTAAAATGAAACGAAAATCAGGAGGAAATGAATATGGCAAAATATGTAATGGCGTTGGATGCAGGAACTACCAGTAACAGATGTATTCTGTTTAATGAGAAAGGTGAGATGTGCAGTGTGGCACAGAGAGAATTCACACAGTATTTCCCGAAACCGGGCTGGGTAGAACATGATGCAGATGAGATCTGGGCAAGTATGCTTGGTGTTGCGGTAGAAGCAATGAATATGATCAATGCAGAGGCAGAAGATATTGCAGCGATCGGTATCACAAATCAGCGTGAAACAACAATCGTCTGGGACAAAGAGACAGGAGAACCGGTACATCATGCGATCGTATGGCAGTGCCGAAGAACATCAGAATATTGTGATTCCTTAAAAGAAAAAGGATTAACAGATAAATTCCGTGAAAAAACCGGACTGGTCATCGACGCATATTTCTCGGGAACAAAGGTAAAATGGATCCTTGATAATGTGCCGGGAGCAAGAGAAAGAGCAGAAAGAGGAGAATTATTATTTGGAACTGTTGAGACATGGCTGATCTGGAAACTGACGAAAGGTGCAGCACATGTGACAGATTATTCGAATGCATCACGTACAATGTTATTTAACATTAATACACTGGAGTGGGATGATGAGATTCTGGAAGAACTGGATATTCCAAAATGTATGTTACCGGAACCAAAACCATCAAGCTGCATCTACGGAGAGGCAGATCCGTCTTATCTTGGAGGTCCGATCCCAATCGCAGGAGCAGCAGGAGATCAGCAGTCAGCTTTATTCGGCCAGACATGTTTCAATGCAGGAGAAGCAAAGAATACATACGGAACAGGATGTTTCCTTCTGATGAATACAGGGGAAAAGCCGGTATTTTCTAAAAATGGTCTGGTTACGACCATTGCATGGGGATTAGACGGCAAAGTAAATTATGCGTTGGAAGGTTCGATCTTTGTAGCAGGAGCAGCGATCCAGTGGTTGAGAGATGAACTTCGTATTATTGATTCTGCACCGGATTCTGAATATATGGCAAAGAAAGTTAAAGATACGAATGGATGTTATGTAGTACCTGCATTTACAGGACTTGGAGCACCACACTGGGATCAGTATGCAAGAGGAACCATTGTAGGAATTACACGTGGAGTGAACAAATATCACATTATCCGCGCAACACTGGAATCACTGGCATATCAGGTAAATGATGTTCTTGTTGCAATGAAAGCAGATTCAGGAATCGATCTTGCTGCACTGAAGGTTGACGGTGGCGCAAGTGCCAACGATTTCCTGATGCAGACACAGGCTAATATCATCAATGCTCCGGTAAACCGTCCGCAGTGTGTAGAGACAACTGCAATGGGAGCTGCTTATCTGGCAGGTCTTGCAGTTGGATACTGGGAGAGCAAAGAAGATGTAATTAAGAACTGGGCAATCGACAAGACATTCGAGCCAAAAATCGATGACGAACAGAGAAATAAGATGATCAAAGGCTGGAACAAAGCCGTAAAATACGCTTATGGATGGGCGAAAGAAGATTAAAAACTGAATAAAGAAAGATAGATAGAAAAAGGGGGAATTTTCTATGTTACCTTATATTGCTGAATTCTTGGGGACAATGATACTGATTATTCTTGGAGACGGAGTGGTTGCGAATGTGAACCTGAATAAATCCGGAATGAAAGGCGGCGGAACGGTTCAGATCACCATTGCCTGGGGTCTTGCAGTTATGCTGCCGGCATGCATATTTGGGGCTGCATCCGGAGCATCCTTTAATCCGGCACTGACACTGGCGCTGGCAATCGACGGAAGTTTTGCATGGTCTATGGTTCCGGGATATATTGTGGCACAGTTTGCGGGAGCATTTGTGGGAGGTGCAGTTGTATATCTTCTGTTCAAAGGACAGTTTGATGCAACCGAAGACCAGGCAACAAAGCTTGGAGTATTCTGTACCGCACCATCGATTCCGAATCTTGGTCTGAATATTTTCAGTGAGGCAGTCGGAACATTTATACTTGTATTTGCAATCAAAGGAATGGCAAATGTTCCGGAACTTACAGACGGACTTGGCAAATTTATCGTATTTGGAATCATCGTTTCTATAGGTATGTCACTCGGTGGCCTGACAGGATATGCAATCAATCCGGCAAGAGACCTTGGACCACGTCTGGCGCATGCAGTACTTCCGATCAAGGGAAAAGGAAGTTCAAACTGGGGATATGGAATCGTGACATTAATAGGTCCGGTAATAGGAGCTGTTGCTGCGGTATTGCTTTTTGGTGCTATTCCGTGGTAAAATAACAAAAAAAAGAACAAGAGGCGTGAGAGAAGAGAGCCTGACAGGATAATCGCATATTCGTGATGCGTTTACTTGTCAGGCTCTTTTTTCAAAAAATCATACAGATATTAGATAAGGAGAGATAAAAATATGTATGATGTGATAATAATTGGAAGCGGAGTCTCAGGCTCTGCAGCAGCAAGGGAATTGTCCCGTTATAAAGTAAAGGTATGTGTATTAGAAAAAGAAGAAGATGTCTGCTGTGGAACGTCAAAAGCCAACAGTGGAATTGTACATGCAGGATATGATGCAAAAAGAAGGATCATTGATGGCAAAAGTTAAAATGTCCGCGGAAATGCAATGATGGAGCAGTTATCGAAAGATCTGGATTTCCCGTTTCAGAGAGTCGGTTCGCTGGTAATCTGTCTGAGAGAAGAAGATATGGATAAATTGCAGGCATTGTATGACAGAGGAGTGGCAAATGGTGTTCCGGGACTTCAGATTCTGAACAGAGAAGAAGTGCTCGAGATGGAGCCGAATATTGTTGATAATGTATATGCGGCACTTTATGCACCATCAGCCGGAATCGTATGTCCATTTGGATTGAATATTGCGATGGCAGAAAATGCCTGTGAAAATGGTGTGGAATTCAAATTTGATACAAAAGTACAGAAATTGGAAAAAAAGGATGGTATTTGGGAAATTTACACAAATCAGGGTGTGTTCAAGACAAAATATGTGGTGAATGCGGCCGGCGTTTATGCAGACAAATTCCACAATATGGTCAGTGAAAAGAAGATACACATCACACCAAGAAGAGGTGATTATTGTCTGTTGGATAAAACAGCAGGCGCACATGTGAGCAAGACAATATTTGCTCTGCCAAATGAATTCGGAAAAGGAATTCTGGTTACACCGACTGCACACGGCAATCTCCTTCTTGGACCGACAGCGATCGATATAGAAGAAAAAGAAGGAACGAATACGACAAGAGAAGGACTGGATCAGGTACTTACAAAAGCAGGACAGAATGTAAAAGACATTCCGATGCGTCAGGTAATTACTTCGTTTGCAGGACTTCGTGCACATGAAGAAGGACATGAATTTATCATAGAAGAAGTAGAAAATGCGAAAGGATTTATTGACTGTGCAGGAATTGAATCTCCGGGACTTACCAGTAGTCCGGCAATCGGTGAGATGGTTGCGGGAATTTTGAAAGAAAAGCTTCATTTGGAAGAAAAAGAAAATTTCATTGCAACAAGAAAAAGGAATCCTGGATCCAAACACTCTGACTAAAGAAGAAAGAGTGACATTGATTAAAGAGAAACCGGCATACGGTAATATTATCTGCCGATGTGAGATGATCACAGAAGGTGAGATTATCGATGCAATCCATAGACCACTTGGAGCAAAGTCATTAGACGGCGTAAAGCGCAGAACCAGAGCAGGTATGGGGCGGTGCCAGGCCGGTTTCTGTTCCCCTAGGACGATGGAGATATTGGCAAGAGAACTGGATATTCCGATGTCAGAGATCACAAAATCCGGCGGAAAATCCCAAATTATCACAGGAACGAATAAGGATCAGCTGTAATAGAAAAAGGAAGATAGATTATGAAAACATACGATATAGTAATTATTGGCGGAGGCCCGGCAGGACTTGCGGCGGCCGTATCAGCAAGAGAAAATGGAATTCAGGATATTCTGATCCTGGAAAGAGATAAAGAACTGGGTGGAATTCTGAATCAGTGTATTCATAATGGTTTCGGTCTTCATACATTTAAAGAGGAACTAACAGGACCGGAATATGCCGGAAGATTCATCAAACAGGTAATGGATCTTGGGATCGAATACAAATTACATACGATGGTTATGGACATCAGCTCAGATAAAATTGTAACAGCGATGAACCGGGAAGAAGGATTATTTGAAATACAGGCAGGTGCAGTAATCCTGGCTATGGGATGCCGCGAACGTTCCAGAGGTGCATTGAACATTCCGGGGTATCGTCCGGCTGGCATTTACTCAGCAGGAACAGCGCAACGGTTGGTCAATATGGAAGGTTATATGCCGGGAAGAGAAGTTGTATCTTAGGCTCTGGCGATATCGGGCTGATCATGGCAAGACGTATGACACTGGAAGGTGCAAAGGTCAAAGTTGTAGCAGAACTGATGCCGTATTCCGGTGGTTTAAAGCGTAATATTGTACAGTGCCTGAATGACTATGATATTCCTTTGAAATTAAGCCACACGGTTGTAGATATCAAAGGAAAAGAAAGAGTTGAAGGAATCACACTGGCAGAAGTGGACGGTAAAGGAAAGCCGATTCCGGGAACAGAAGAAGAATACACTTGTGATACGTTATTACTTTCCTGCGGACTGATTCCGGAAAATGAGATATCCAGAGGTATGGGCGTAGATATGAATCCTGTGACATCCGGACCGAAAGTCAATGAAAGCCTGGAGACTAATATCGAAGGTGTATTTGCATGTGGAAATGTACTGCATGTACATGACCTGGTGGATTTTGTGTCGGAAGAAGCGAAGACTGCGGGAAGAAATGCAGCAGAATATGTGAAGAACTTACAGGCAGATACCGACGATAGAGATAAGCATAGTAGGGAAGAGGCAGCGGAGATTGTATTGAATCCGGTAGAAGGCGTGCGTTATACAGTTCCAAGTACCATTAATCCGGTTCATATGGATGAGAATCTTACGGTGCGCTTCCGTGTGGGCGGTGTATACAAGAACTGTTATGTGAGTGTATATTTTAATGAAGAACGTGTGATACATAAGAAACGTCCGGTTGTTGCACCGGGAGAGATGGAGCAGATTAAACTTACGAAAGAACAGCTTATGAAGTATCCGGGTCTTAAGACAATTACAGTAAAGATAGAGGAGGCGTAGAGGATGGGAACAGTAACAACGAGAGAACTGATATGTATCGGCTGTCCGATGGGCTGCCTCTGATCGTGACAATGGAAGCCGGCGAAGTGATCAGTGTAACAGGAAATACCTGCAAACGAGGAGACGTATATGCAAGAAAAGAAGTGACTAATCCGACCAGAATCGTAACTTCTACGGTAAGAGTATCCGGCGGTGATGCGGATATGGTATCGGTGAAGACAAAGGAAGATATTCCGAAAGGAAAAATCTTTGAATGTGTGAAAGCACTGAATAGTGTGGAAGTTCCGGCACCGGTACATATTGGAGATGTACTGGTGAAGGATGTGGCCGGTACCGGTGTGGATATTTGTGGCGACGAAAAATGTAGAATCTATATAAAATTTACAACCGCTACAAAATACATAATGGATATGAAATATACAAAATATGTGAAAATTTGCTATAATGGGTTCAGATTTAAAAAGATAAAAATGGAGAGATGATCGTGGAACCATATTATTATAGCAAGATGAACAAAGTACAGCAGGCAGCCTATCATGCAATTCGGCAGGGACTGCTTGAAATCTCAGATTCAATACAGATTCCAGGAATGGAGGCGGAGGAACTTTATAATGTATTCTTCCGCCTGCGTCTGGATCATCCGGAAATCTTCTGGGCAACCGGTATAAGTACAAGTATTATCCGGATTCGCCCAATTCATTTTTATCCCGGAATATTTATTTGATAAAAACAAAATAAAGGAACATCAGAAAGCACTGAAGTCCAGAGTAGAAAAGCTTGCAAGACCGGTAAAAGATAAATCCGAATGGGAAAAGGAAAAATATGTACATGATTTCATCTGTGAAAATGTACACTATGATAAATTAAAAAAGCCATATTCCCATGAGATCATCGGACCGCTCGGACAGGGTGTCGGGGTCTGTGAAGGAATTGCAAAATCAGTGAAAGTGCTGTGCGATGCACTCGGGATCTGGTGTATGATCGCAGTCTGTGGTAACAATCCGGAGAAAGGGATCAAATACCGTCATACTTGGAACATTGTGAGAATTGGTGGAAATTATTATCATCTGGATGCGACATTTGATAATACACTCGGAAATGACAAAAAAGAAATCCGCTACGACTATTTCAACCTGGATGATAAAAGCATTTTCAGAGATCATGAGCCGCTGATCGCTCCGGCACCAAAGTGCGAAGAAGGGGACCATTTCTATTATAAAGAGAAGAAACTGTCGTTTACAAAGACAGAAGATGTATATAGAAGAGCATTACAGACCGCAAAAAAAGGAAGAGTATTTACGTTTCACTGGCGGGGCGGTTATCTGACGAAAGCTGTTTTGGAAGAACTTCTGGAGCTGATTCAGAAAGCCGGAAAAGAAAAGCAGAAGAATGCAAGGATCAGTTTGAACTGGCCGCAGGCGGTATTGCGATTTGATTATGTAGAAGATCATGGGGAAGTGGAACCGGAAGTTGTGGTTGAAGAGGCAAATGAAGGAGAGAAAGAATAGTGGATGCATTTGTAATGTTGCAAGAGCTTCTGGAACAGGAACAGTTTGAGCTGATTTTTCCGGAGCGATCAATTTCAGGGCAACCGGATATCCGACTGGTATATCTGATGAATGATGCGGTGGAAGCTTCTTTGTATTTCACATGCCAAGAATGACAGGGGAATACAGAGCCGGACTATGAAGGAGAGATATCGGCATCGATGAGTTTTGAAGATATGGAAGTATCATTTACTTTGTTGGG
>ENA-OQHY01000976-OQHY01000976.1-human-gut-metagenome-genome-assembly--contig:-NODE-976-length-13805-cov-2.228908_pt1 | contig 13805 bp, 21 predicted proteins | sample MGYA00242570_ERZ504733 | MGnify/ENA primary metagenome ERZ504733 (study PRJEB26092, sample SAMD00036219) | human gut metagenome | host: Homo sapiens | study: EMG produced TPA metagenomics assembly of...
GCGACTCCGGTGAAATCTGGCACCGGATGCAAAAAACGCTGCCGGGTGACCTGCCATCCAGACCCGCTAAAAGAAAAAACCTCTCAGTTGAGAGGTTTTTTTTCGCCCTGACGCGGGCGTTTCGGTTCAGGCAGGCACTACAGCGTATTCATCCGCGTCGGGCAGCGCTCCAGCAGCTCCACGCTACCGTCTTCATTCTGCTGCTCCAGCAGCACGTCAAAGCCCCACAGGCGATGCACATGCTTCAGCACCTCTTTGCGCCCTTTATCCAGCGGGGCACGGTTGTGCGGGATGTAGCGCAGCGTCAGAGAGCGGTCACCGCGGAGATCCACGTTCCATACCTGAATATTGGGTTCAAGATTGCTCAGGTTGTACTGGGAAGAGAGGCGAGAGCGGATCTCCCGGTATCCCTCTTCGTTATGAATCGCTGAAATTTCCAGGAAGTTGTTACGGTCATCATCCAGCACGGTGAAGAAGCGGAAATCGCGCATGATCTTCGGCGACATAAACTGGCTAATAAAGCTCTCATCCTTGAAATCGCGCATCGCAAAATGCAGCGTTTCCAGCCAGTCCGAACCGGCAATATCCGGGAACCAGTATTTGTCCTCTTCCGTTGGCGACTGACAGATACGTTTGATGTCCTGGAACATCGCAAAGCCGAGAGCATACGTTGATGCCGCTGTACCACGGGCTGTTGTAAGGCGGCTGGAACACCACGTTGGTATGGCTGTGGAGGAATTCCATCATAAACCGTTCGGTGACTTTCCCCTCGTCATACAGATGGTTGAGGATGGTGTAATGCCAGAATGTCGCCCAGCCTTCGTTCATCACCTGCGTCTGTTTTTGCGGATAGAAGTACTGGCTGACCTTACGCACAATGCGCAGGATCTCACGCTGCCATGACTCCAGCAGCGGCGCATTCTTCTCCATAAAGTAGAGCAGGTTTTCCTGTGGCTCAGACGGGTAGCGGCGCGCCTCAGCGACAGCTTTCTCTTCTTCACGCTTAGGCAAGGTGCGCCACAGCATATTCACCTGGCTTTGCAGATACTCCTCGCGGCTTTTCTGCCGGGCTTTCTCCTCCTGCAGGGAAATTTTCTGCGGCCGTTTGTAGCGGTCTACGCCGTAGTTCATCAGGGCATGGCAGGAGTCGAGCAGTTTCTCCACTTCATCGACGCCGTAGCGCTCTTCGCAGTCGGTAATGTATTTACGGGCGAAGATCAGGTAATCGACGATCGAGCTGGCGTCCGTCCAGCTGCGGAAAAGATAGTTATTCTTGAAGAAAGAGTTGTGCCCGTAGCAGGCATGCGCCATCACCAGCGCTGCATGGTAATGGTGTTCTCTTCCATCAGGTAAGCGATACACGGGTTGGAGTTGATGACGATTTCATACGCCAGCCCCTGCTGGCCGTGTTTATACAGCCGTTCCGTTTCAATAAATTTTTTACCAAACGACCAGTGCGGATAATTGATCGGCATCCCGACGCTGGAATAGGCATCCATCATCTGTTCGGAGGTTATGACTTCAATCTGGTGAGGATAGGTATCCAGGCGATAGAGTTTTGCTACCCGGTCGATTTCAGCGAGGTAGACATCCAGCAACTCAAAGGTCCAGTCGGGTCCATCGCTGAGACGTGTGTTGTCCTTGTTCAGGGAATCAATAGTAGCCATTAGCGCGCCCTCGTTGTGGGTGCTCTCTCTGTCTGGAGAGCCTCCTTTCAAGCATAGATCAACGTGTTAAAAAGCGTGCTGGAGCAGAAATTTTTTTCTTTACGATTTCCCGTTTTCAATACGGTAAAAAAAGCGGTTCACGCAGAGTTTTATGCTGGTTAAAAATAACGCGCAGCAGGAGATCCCAAATAAGTCCTTTCCCCGCCAGTAGGGGAAGATGTGAGATAAGTCACCATAAAAAAGTCGTATGTTGAATAATATTTTCAACTAGGTTATCAATCTGTAATTAGAAGATTGTTCTTTTGCACATTATGGAGTGGCTATGCGTGTTGTCATACTGGGAAGTGGTGTGGTTGGCGTAACCAGCGCCTGGTATTTAAGTCAGGCGGGGCATGACGTAACCGTTATCGATCGTGAGCCAGGCCCTGCGCTGGAAACCAGCGCGGCGAATGCCGGGCAAATCTCTCCGGGCTATGCGGCACCGTGGGCGGCTCCCGGCGTGCCACTGAAGGCGATTAAATGGATGTTCCAGCGCCATGCGCCGCTGGCCATTAGCCTCGACGGCACGCAGTTCCAGCTTAAGTGGATGTGGCAGATGCTGCGCAATTGCGACACCCGCCATTACATGGAAAACAAAGGGCGTATGGTGCGTCTGGCGGAATACAGCCGTGACTGCCTGAAAACCTTGCGCGCCACCACCGGCATTGAGTACGAGGCCGTCAGGGCGGTACGCTGCAGCTGTTCCGCACGGCGCAACAGTACGAAAACGCCACCCGCGATATCGCCGTGCTGGAAGATGCCGGTGTTCCGTATCAACTCCTCGAGGCCAGTCAGCTGGGACAGGTTGAACCGGCGCTGGCGGAGGTGTCCCACAAACTGACGGGCGGCCTGCGTTTACCCAACGATGAAACCGGCGACTGTCAGCTCTTTACCCAGCGTCTGGCGCAGATGTGCGAGCAGGCAGGGGTAACATTCCGCTTAACACGCCCGTCGATAAATTGCTGTCGGAAGGCGGTAATATTTACGGCGTGAAGTGCGGCGAAGAGGTGATCAAAGCGGATGCCTACGTCATGGCCTTTGGCTCTTACTCCACCGCCATGCTGAAGGGCATTCTGGACATTCCGGTCTATCCGCTGAAGGGTTACTCCCTGACCATCCCGGTGAAAGAGGACAGCGGTGCACCCGTCTCCACCATTCTGGATGAAACCTATAAAATCGCCATTACCCGTTTCGACAACCGTATCCGCGTAGGCGGCATGGCGGAGATTGTCGGCTTCAACACCGAGCTGCTGCAGCCGCGTCGTGAAACGCTGGAGATGGTCGTGGGCGATCTCTTCCCGCGCGGCGGTTTTGTCGAGCAGGCCACGTTCTGGACCGGTCTGCGTCCAATGACGCCAGACGGCACGCCGATTGTGGGCCGCACCCCGTTCAAAAACCTGTGGACGAATACCGGACACGGCACCCTCGGCTGGACAATGGCCTGTGGCTCAGGTCAGCTGTTGAGCGACTTGATTTCCGGGCGCACCCCGGCAATTCCGTTTGACGATTTAAGTGCCGCGCGCTATCAATCTGGGTTCACCCCCTCGCGTCCACAGCACCTGCACGGCGCGCATAACTAAGGAGTTGTCATGTCCCGTCCTGTTCTGGCTCAGTTGGACTTGCAGGCCCTGAAGGATAACCTGCAAATTGTTCGCCGTGCTGCGCCAGGTTCACGCGTCTGGTCGGTGGTGAAAGCGAACGCCTACGGCCACGGTATTGACCGTATCTGGAGCGCGCTCGGCGCGACCGACGGTTTTGCGTTACTGAATCTGGAAGAGGCCATTCTGCTGCGCGAGCGTGGCTGGAAAGGCCCTATCTTATTGCTGGAAGGGTTCTTCCATGCCGACGATCTGCCGTTGCTGGATAAGTACCGGCTGACCACCAGTATTCACAGCAACTGGCAGGTTAAAGCCCTGCAGGATGCCAGACTGCATGCTCCGCTCGACATTTATCTCAAGGTGAACAGCGGCATGAACCGCCTGGCTTCCAGCCCGAGCGGGTACATACGGTATGGCAACAGCTGCGCGGCATCAAGAATGTGGCGAAATGACGCTGATGGCGCACTTTGCCGAACGCGGAAAAACCCGATGGCATCGCCGAGGCGATGGTGCGGATTGAGCAGGCGGCTGAAGGTCTGGCGTGTTCGCGCTCGCTCTCTAACTCGGCGGCCACGCTGTGGCACCCGGAGGCGCACTACAGCTGGGTACGCCCGGGGATCATTCTGTACGGCGCGTCACCGTCAGGGCAGTGGCAGGATATTGCTAACAGCGGCCTGAAACCGGTGATGACCCTGCGCAGCGAAATCATCGGCGTACAAACGCTGAAGGCCGGTTCACGGTGGGCTACGGCAGCCGTTACCGGGCGACAGGCGAACAGCGAATTGGCATTGTGGCGGGAGGCTATGCCGACGGCTACCCGCGTATCGCTCCGACCGGCACGCCAGTGTGGGTGGATGGCGTGCGTACGGGTACCGTGGGGACGGTCTCAATGGATATGCTGGCGGTAGACCTCACGCCGTGCCCGCAGGCGGGGATTGGTTCACCGGTTGAGCTGTGGGGAAATGAAATTAAAATTGACGATGTGGCCGCTGCTGCAGGGACCGTTGGCTATGAGCTGATGTGCGCTCTGGCGCCGCGCGTACCGGTTGTGACGGTGTAACTATGCGATGTGCCGGGGGGCGATAACGCCTTCCCCGGCCAGTAAGACACGAAACCTAAACTACTCTGACTCTTCTTCCATCGGCCTTACGCCGACTTTGCGTACCGCGTTATCTTCTTTCTCGGCCACCGTCCAGATCATCCCGGCAAACTCGACCTGGTCACCGACAACGGGTGCTGCGCCAAGCAGTTGCTGGATAATTTCCCCCAGCGTTTGCTGCTTATCGCGATACTCCAGCCCTTCATCCAGACCGTAAATCAAGGCAACATCTGCAAATTTGGCGCTCGCTTCCAGAATAAAATCGCCGAAGAAACGCTGATCCAGCGCCACCGGTGGCGACTGCTGAACAATTTACCCAGCGCGGGCAGGTCGCGCTCGCGGCCAATCACGCACAAAATATCCCCTTCACGCAGACGGGTGCTGCCGGTAGGGTGAAGCAGAACATTGTCGCGGAACAACGCGGCAATCCGCGTTTCGGCGGGCATATGCAGATCGCGCAGCGACGCGCCCACGCACCATTTGTCTTCGCTAAGCTGATACACAAACTGTTCCCACGGGTTTTCCGGATGAATATCCAATCCGACGCGGGAGACGGGCCAGCCAACGGGGGGATCACCACTTTTGCCTTTTTCGCCGCCCAGCCGAGTGACGTGCCCTGGAACAGGAGTGAAATCAAAACAACGAAGAATGCGACGTTGAAGAACAGTCGGGCGTTATCCAGACCCGCCATCATCGGGAACACGGCAAGGATAATCGGCACCGCGCCGCGCAAACCCACCCACTGATAAAGATACGCTCGCGCAGGTTAAAGCCGCGAAACGGCAGCAGGCCTGCAAACACCGACAGTGGACGGGCGAAGAAGATCATCCACGCGACAGCATCACGCCGGCACGGCGATAGGCAGCAGGTCTGAAGGGGTAACCAGCAAGCCAAGCACCAGGAACATGCCAATCTGCGCCAGCCAGGCCAGTCCGTCGAAGTTCTGCAAAATGGCGTGACGGTTGCGAATAGGGCGGTTACCCATCAGGAAGCCGCAGAGGTAAACGGCAAGAATGCCGCTGCCATCCAGCGCGGTGGTGACGGCAAAAATCAGAATGCCGCCGCTCAGCGCCAGCAGAGGGTAAAGCCCGGCGGGAAGTGAAATCCGGTTGATCATCTGCTGCAGCAGATAGCCGCCGCCGAGGCCAAGAATAATCCCCAGACCAAACTGCTGCAGGATATGCCAGGCAAACATCCAGCTCAGCCCGCTTTCGTGCTGCTGGATCATCTCAATCAGCGTGATGGTGAGAAACACCGCCATGGGATCGTTACTGCCGGATTCAATCTCAAGCGTGGAGCCAACACGTTCGTTAAGCCCTTTACCGCCAAGCAGGGAAAAGACCGCCGCCGCATCGGTTGAACCGACAATAGCGCCAATCAGCAAGCCTTCCATGATATTGAGATGGAACAGCCAGGCGGCCATCATCCCGGTCAGGCCGGATGTGATTAATACGCCTATGGTCGCGAGCGACAGCGCCGGCCCTAAGGCGACGCGGAACGAGCTCGCCTGAGTGCGCATCCCGCCGTCCAGCAGGATCACTGCCAGCGCGAGGTTACTCACCATGTAGGCGAAAGGGTAGTTATCGAAAGGAATACCGCCGATGCCATCGATGCCAGCCAGCATGCCGATAGCAAGGAAAATAACGAGAATAGGTATGCCGAGACGCGATGAAAATGAACTTAATAATATACTACAGGTTACAAGCACAGAACCCAGAATGAAAAGGCTGATTATCGCTGCGGCATCCAATGTTGTCTTACTCCCACCTCAATGTTAACGCTGTTACTAAAACCCTAACATATTAACCACGGCAACAGCGTTTTATTAAGGGGTTTAACGGCTTTTTATGCTTTATGACCGGATGACCGCTTATTGTTAACCGACTGCTGAATCATCATGTATCAGGGACGCATGTGCCCCCAGCGCAAGGGTTACGGTTTGTTGCTCATGGCCAAAATCCAGACCGGTGATAACCGGGATATCGAGACGGGAACGGATGAAATCAACCATCGTTTCAAGGGAGTAACCGGCGTCGTAATCATTGGGTGCCGCACCGCTAAAACTGCCCAGCACGATTGCTGACTGACGTTCAAGGATCCCGGCATGATAAAGCTGCAATAACATGCGCTCGACGCGGAACGGATGTTCGTTAATATCTTCCAGCACCAGAATGCCGTCTTCGATGTCCGGCAGCCACGGCGTACCGATGAGCGAGACCAGCATTGCCAGGTTACCCCCCCAGAGTTGGCCTTCACAGGCCCAGTGCGGCCCCTGGCCTTGCCACGTTATGCTGTAGGTGGGGTTTCGCAGGCGCGCCAGAAATGCTCAAGGGTAAACGCATCGAGCGCCGGCGCACCAAATTCCGGCCAGCATCGGGCCGCTGAAGGTAATGACGTTATGCAGCGCCAGCAGCCCAAGCTGGATGACCGTGAAGTCGCTGTGGCCGCATATCAGCAGCGGGTTCTGCTGTTGACGCTGTGCCAGACCTTGCCAGTCAATGCTCTCCAGTAACCGGCTCGCGCCGTAGCCCCCCCGCACCGCAAGCACGATCCGATCCTCACCCTTCAGGTTCACCAGGCTGTTGATATCATTCAGTCTCTGGGCCTCGGTGCCGGCAAAACGCTGCTGGCGGCGAGGGATAATCGTCTGATTTTCTACCTGGTGGCCGAAGCCCAGTAAGCGCTGAACGCCCCGTTGTGCCGCGTCCTGATTGATGCAGTAGCCCGACGGTGCGATAAGATGAAACTGAGACATGGCAATTCCTTGCTGAATGAGAAACTAATTGTCTATATCATGCCGCTTATACGCTGCCCGCTTCAAGGGGCGGCGCACTGCGATGACCGGCTATAAGGATAGATGACGTGAAATTGAGATGGTTTGCTTTTTTGATTGTGTTGCTTGCGGGCTGTAGTTCCAGACATGACTATCAAATCCGCCCTGGAACCCGGAAGTGCCGGTGAAACGGGCCATGCAGTGGATGCCGATCAGCGAGCAAGCCGGGAAGGATGGGGCGTCAGTCCGCGTCTTATCACCGCGATCATTGCCGTTGAATCCGGCGGTAATCCCACGCTTGTCAGCAAATCAAACGCAGTGGGGCTGATGCAGCTCAAAGCGTCTACCGCAGGTAAAGAGGTCTACCGCTACATGGGCTGGAGCGGTCAGCCGTCGACCAGTGAGCTGAAGAACCCGGAGCGTAATATCTCCATGGGGACAGCCTATCTCAGCATTCTGGAGCATGGCGTACTGAAGGGCATCGACGACCCGGAAGTGATGCAATACGCGCTGGTGGTCTCTTACGTCAACGGGGCCGGGGCGCTGTTGCGAACCTTCTCCTCTGACCGTAAAGAGGCGATAGAAGAGATTAACGGCATGGACAAAGATGAATTCGTTGAACATGTGGCTAAAAATCATCCGGCACCACAGGCTCCGCGTTACATCTGGAAAGTACAGAAAGCGATGGATGCCATGTAATGCCGCAGGCGGGCGGCGGTCACGCTGCCCGTTTTCCTCACAGAACTTTATTCGCACGTTCCCGTGCTTCGCGCTCCAGTGCAAAGATAATGCGCTGCAGTTCGCGCTCTGAACCGGGTCCGACGTTCAGGAAGCGGAAACTCAAACGTGGCGTGGTAATCGTTTCGTTTTTGCTGTCCACCACCTTACGCTCGCTGATGGCAATCAACTGGGCATCAAAATAAAACCGTCCCCAGCCGGCCATATCCAGTTCAATTTGCGAGAATCGCATGCCTTCGACCAGTCCGTCAGGTTTCGGCGTATCCATCAGCGCGCCCATACCGCCCAGCGACAGGTCGAAGAGGCGGAAGCGGAGCTCTTTTTGTCCGGCATTTTAGCCTTACAAAAATAGGCAGGGTGAAGGGGGGCGCTGATGCGGAAATATTCCCGGCGCTGCACAAACCACAGGTTGGCAGGCAGCGGTGTGACAAACGCGGGAAGACCCTGGTATTCGCTCATCTCAAGGCGCGGGAGCACAAATTCCACTTTTGCACCGTGGGTCTCTGCCATCACCGCGAGTTTCTCTGCTTTCAGTGCAGCGCGGTTTTCATACTCGTGACTGCCCAGATCGATAACCAGTCGCTCCTGCGAGACGTCGAGGATCTTGCTGATGAACTGATTGTTTGACCAGCTGATGCGCAGCGGCACTTCACCTTTTTGCAGGTCACGCAATACCCCTAATACAGCCAGCGGATTTTGCTTGAGGAACTGCTCACTGTAATTACTCACGCCGGATGGCTCCTTGATAGATGACAGACTGTCTTTGCGTTATCGGCACTGCACAATGAAACTTAATACAAACCGATGAGTTTTTTTTCAGATTGCAGAGAAGATAAGTCGGTGAGATGAAATTAGTTTTCCAGGGATGACCTATACTTAAGTTACCTGCGCAGAAGGTTTTCTGCGCATGCATTAAACCTGCAAGAGGGCATCGCTATGGGTATTATCGCCTGGATTATCTTTGGTCTAATTGCTGGCGCTATCGCTAAACTTATCATCCGGGAAATGATGGCGGCGGCTTCATACTGACGTGTGTGCTCGGTGTCGTGGGGGCGGTTGTAGGCGGCTGGCTGGCGACGATGTTTGGCTTTGGTGGCAGCATCAGCGGTTTTGACCTGCACAGTTTCCTGGTGGCTGTCGTGGGTGCCATTGTGGTGCTGGGCATTTTCAGGTTACTGCGACGGGCATAACTTCACTAAAACGGCTCTCAAGGAGGGCCGTTTTTTACGTGCATATTGATTTGCTAATCGAAATGATAATAATTGTCGTTCCTGATTACATTTAATCACAAGAGACTTTATGAACCCCTCTCGTTTCACGTTATGCGCGTTGGCAGGAGCCGTGACGCTGGCATTGCAGGTACAGGCGTTTGCCGAAGAATCAACCATCGTAGTTACGGGCTCAGAGCAGGGCAGCGTACTGCCCGACTGGACGAACAGCGCAACCAAATCAGCCGTTGCGAGAGTAAACCCCGCAGGTGATCAATACCCTGTCGGCACAGGAAATCGATAAGCGTCACGCGAACTCCGTGAATGAGATCCTGCGCTATGCACCGGGTGTGTCGACCGAGGTGCGCGGAAACACCTCCTACATGAGCGAATATAAAATTCGCGGATTTACCGTCGATCAGGAGTTCTACAACGGGCTGCAGTTACCCTATAACGTCACCGGCAATACCAAAGCCCGTATCGATCCGCTGTTGGTTGAAAGCGTTGATATTCTCAAAGGTCCCTCATCGGTACTGTACGGCGGTGCCTCGCCGGGTGGGCTGGTGAATATTCAGAGTAAAAAACCGCAACAAGCCGCCCGGACCGAACTGGGCTTTAACACCGGCAACCGTAATCTGAAAGAGGGGTATCTGGATTCGACCGGGCAAATTGCCGATAGCGACTGGAACTACCGTCTGCTGGGGAAAGCGACGGAAAGTGACGATCAGCCGCACACCTCCCGGTATGAAAACTACCTGGTTGCGCCGTCTGTCACCTGGCAACCGGACAACAAAACGCGTCTCACCCTTGATGCGCTGGCGCAAAACTCCCCAAGCCTGACGCGTCTAACCCGCTGCCGCTCGCCTGGCTGCGTTCGAAATATGCGGCAAGCGGGATTATGCCGGCGACGAATGGAGCGGGTTTAAACAGCGCCAGTGGATGCTGGGTTACAGCTTTGAACATGAGTTTGACAGCGGCTGGGGCTTTAACCAGAAGGCGCGCTATTTTGACATCGATACCCACCAGCGCAGTATTTATGCAACCGGGCCGGGCAGTGAAGTCAATCAGCTTAACCGCTTTGCCTACACCACGGATGAAGATCTCCGGAGCTTCAACATTGATAATCAGGTGACCAAAACCGTTGCGCTGGGTGAGTGGAAACACCATCTGCTGGCCGGGTTTGACTACCAGAAGCTGAATTCCCACTTCCACTACCGCTATGCCTCGGCAACACCGGGGATTGATATGCGCAATCCGGACTATTCACAGGTCCATGAGGATGCGCTGGGGCTGTATACCGCGCAGAAAAACCGTCTGAGCTATCAGCAGAATGGGTATTACCTGCAGGATCAGGTGGAGTTTGGCGGCTTAAATCTGTTGGGCAGCCTGCGCTATGATGATTATCGCTCCGTCACCACCGATTATCTGCATAACGGCGACAAGGCGTGGGTATCGCAGGATCGTGTTACCAAACGACTGGGCGCGCTCTACGCCTTCGACAACGGTCTCTCTCCGTTTATCAGCTATTCAGAAGGGTTTGCCCCGGTCTCGCCGCAGGGAACCCTGACGGCGAAAGAGGTCAAGCCGACCACCAGCAAGCAGGTGGAGGGCGGGGTGAAATATCTGCTGGCAGAGTACGCCACCACCTTTACCGCCTCAGTGTTTAGTATTCGCCAGAAGAATGTCGTCACCTCCGATCCCGGCTTCCTGAACTATCGTCAGACCGGCGAAGTGGAGTCTAAAGGGGCGGAGTTGTCTGTGATTAGCCGTCCGACAGACAATCTGAACCTGATTGCCAACTACGCATACACTCACGCCATCAATACGCAGGACGATAAGTATCAGGGCAAACGCCCTACGCAGGTGCCGGAAAATGCATTCAACCTGTGGGGGGATTACACCTTTGAGAATACGCCATTGAAAGGATTGATGCTGGGGGCCGGGGGCGCGCTACACCGGCCGGATGGAGATTTCACCGGCGAACGACGCGGGTAAACTCGGTGGCACCACGCAGTACGATCTGGCGGCATCCTATCGGATGGGCGAAATTCTGCCTTCGCTTGAAGGGCTGACCCTGAAAGCGAGCGCGCAGAACATCACCAATAAAGAGACGTTGACCTGTTACGATGCGACCAACTGCTGGATTGGACGTGACCGAACCTATCAGTTAGGCGCGAGCTACAGCTTCTGACGCCCTGTTAAACCCCGTAAGACGACCCATTCACCCTCTCCAGGTGGGAGAGGGTGAGGGAATGCGGCCGCTTTATTGCGCCGTACTTTTCGCCGGCGCGACAGCATCGTTTGCCGCCGCTGATTCTCCGGCACGCTGTCGCACGGTTTCTCTTTCGGACACACCAGATCCAGCATTTTCAGCGTCACGCCGTTGCTCCAGCCGAAGCCATCCTGCAGCGGATATTCGCCGCCGCCGCCCCCTGTACCGGTACTCGAAACGTCATACTTCTCTACCAGCTTCTGTTCGCGGTCATAGGTATGCTGAACATTTTTCAGGAAGCGCCAGGTCACATCCATTGCCACCTTATCCTGCCCGTAATTCTGCAACCCCTCCGTCGCCACCCATTGCAGCGGTGCCCAGCCGTTAGGTGCATCCCACTGCTGGCCGCTGTTGATGGTGGTGGTGGAAATGCCGCCCGGTTTGAGCAGGCGTGACGATGCCGCTGCAGCGACCTTATCAGCGCGATCCTGCGAAGCCGCCTTCACATAGAGCGGATAAAGTGCGGCTGCCGTAAGCTGATTACGCACCTTTTTACTCTTAAGATCGTAATCCGCGTACCAGCCCTCTTTATCATTCCACAGATGGCTCTCGATCGCTTTCTGACGCGCGGTCGCCAGCGCGTCATACTTGCTGGCAGCGGAGGTATCGCCGGATGCCTGGCTTGCCCTGGCCAGCAATTTTCCATCTTAAACATCAGGGCGTTAAGATCGACAGGCACAATGCTGGTGGTGCGGATCGTGCCCAGTTTTTGCGGATTGTCCATCCAGCGGGAGCTAAAGTCCCACCCCGAGGCGGCCGCTGAGCGTAAATCGCGGTAGATCTCCGTGGCCGGTCGGTTAGGATTGCTTTTAGCGGTGGTAATATCATCGAGCCAGGATTCAGGACGCGGCGTATCGCGGTCATCCCAGTAGCGGTTGAGCACTGAGCCATCGTCCAGCTTCACCACACGTTTGTTGGCTTGTCCGGCCTGCAGCGTGTCGGCCCCCTCCATCCAGTAGCGTACTCTTTCTCCATTTGCGGACGGTATTTCTTCAGCGCATCGCTGTCATGGGTCGCCAGCAACTCGACCATCAGCGCGAAGAACGGAGGCTGGGAGCGGCTCAGGTAGTAGCTGCGGTTGCCGTTCGGGATATGTCCCCAGCTGTCCAGCTCGTAAGCGAAGTTGTCGACCATATCGCTGATTTTGTCCCAGTGGCCACTCTCAGCCAGCCCTAACATGGTGAAATAACTGTCCCAGTAGTAGACCTCGCGAAAACGTCCGCCAGGCACGACATAGGGTTTAGGCAGCGGCAGAAGGGAATCCCACTTATTACTCGCTTTATCGGTGGTGCGGGTCAGTACGGGCCAGAGGTCATCAATGTGTGCACGTAAAGTTTGCCCGGCAGGCGGGACGTATTTTTCCCCTTCCGCTGGCAGCGTAAAGTTCATTTCCACAAAGTGCTTCAGATCGAAGCCAGACTGGGTGCGCTGCATCCGATAATCCGCCAGAATCATCAGCGGATCGCTTTTCGGCACGGCGTCAGCAAAGGTCTTTTGATCGGGAAACAGTTTGGCACTTTGCACATCATTAAAGAGAGGACCAAGTAAAATATCGGGGGAGCTTGTCTGGGTGGTGAGTTGTTCTTCCGCATAACCCCATGTTGTCACACCGAGTAACGCGCCGCCCAAAGCCAGGTGCAAAAGAGCAGGGCGTAGTGTACGAGTCTTATCATCAGTTCATCTCCTGTATTCGCTGAGCAGCGTTGCCGCTGTTATCAATCACCTGAAAACCTTAGACGAATATTGGCCGCTTCGCGTGTCGAATATCCCATTTTGCGCATAACCAGACAATTTACCGTCTGGTTATCGCCGGAAGGAATTGGGAGAATTTGCTATCTCGATGAAAGGTAATTCTTTTTATGATAAATAATATATTGCTTTTAATTTAATCAATGGGCGCAAATCATGGCGCGATAATAATATGCGCGGAATGCTCTTTTATTCCGTAATAGCGCAAGGTGCTCCCTTAGCACGCCCCATAATTAAATCGCGAAAGGCGACTGGCAAAAAATATGCAGCGCTAACGCCTGGCTCAGACCTCTTCCGGGGTCTGGCTGGTCTCGCGCAACGTGCCCGGCGCATGCCCAATAATGCGCTTAAATGCCCGACTGAACGCGGCCAGTGAACCGTACCCCAGACGCAACGCGACGGTTTCAATGGGCTGATTTTCGTGGCGGATGTACTGAATGGCCAGCCGCATCCTCAGTTCGCTGAGATATTTTGCCGGTGTGGTTCCCGTGGCCGCCAGAAAACGTTCAGCAAACACGGAGCGGGAAGTGCCCGCTTCTTTCGCCAGATCCGCCACGCTCCAGTTCAGCCTGGCTGCTGATGCATGGCGTAAATGGCCCGGCTCAAACGCGGGTCGCGCAATACCTGTACCCAGCCGGTAGCTTTGCCGCAGCCTCCTTCAA
>ENA-OQHY01000977-OQHY01000977.1-human-gut-metagenome-genome-assembly--contig:-NODE-977-length-13799-cov-7.209845_pt1 | contig 13799 bp, 11 predicted proteins | sample MGYA00242570_ERZ504733 | MGnify/ENA primary metagenome ERZ504733 (study PRJEB26092, sample SAMD00036219) | human gut metagenome | host: Homo sapiens | study: EMG produced TPA metagenomics assembly of...
CTTTTTCTCTTTTTCTATATAGAAACGCACCTGCTGATCTGCTGATTTTTTCTGCGCTTTCGTTTTTTCGTAAAAAGACATCAGGTTCGAATCCTGTATATCAAAAGGTATCCAGTCTTCCATTGGAATTCCTGTACAGTCCGTTCCGTTTGGATTTCCGCACTTTATAAAATTGGACCAATAATTACACATCTGTCTGGAAAGATCATAATGTTTTCCTGTAAACGGTCTCCAACATTTTGCAAGAGTCTCAAAAAAGAACCACAAATCAGAGGAGTGAAAGGCTCCCGGATGATCTTCTCCCGGAATATCACCGCCAAATTTATAGACATAATGCGGACTCTGATACTGATTCTCTTCCAGTAATTCACAGAAAGCTCTTGTTCCAACTTCCACTGCATTGATTCCATCCACAATAAACTCATTTTCCGTCCATCCGATCATAATTGGGATGTCAGGGAATTTTCCTGATGTTATATTCCGGAAGTAATGATTCTTTTGAAAAATACCATCATTTACCGTTCCCCATAATTTTCCAAACTCATCATTTTTGTCTCTGATATAAGAAGCCGGAAGTTTCCTCGCTTCTTCAAGCGTAGACACTCCCAAAAGATTCAGGAACTGTTTTCCCCATTCCATGGCTTCTTCCTGAGAAACCGGAAATCCCATCTTAAATGGCAGCCCAAACATACCGCTTTCTATAATTGCACCCTGTATATACCCTTTATTTTCCATACAGTTCATCTGTGTAAGAACACTTCCACCTCCAGCCGACTGTCCACCAATCGTAATACGTTCGGGATTACCTCCAAAAGCCTGGATGTTTTCTTTTGTCCATTTGATTGCAAGTTGTTGGTCCAGATTTCCAACATTCATATCTCCTTTTCCATCCAGCATATCCGGATGTGCCAGAAAGCCAAATACATTCAACCTGTAATTTATAGTAACGACTACAATCCTCTTCGTGCCAGACGTTCTCCATCAAATTCCATTTCTGCCGTATTTCCCCACTGAAGTGCTCCTCCATGTATCCAGATAAATACCGGCAGTCTGTCATCTGGTGTATGCGCAGGAGTCCAGACGTTTAAGTAAAGAGAATCCTCACTCATCGGAATCTCGCTGTCTACATTCCACTCTTTTGTATAAATGTTTTCCTTATCCAATCCTGGAATGCTCTGCATACAGATTGGTGAAAATTCAATACACTCTCGGACTCCATTCCAGTCTTCACACGGTCTGGGAGCACGCCAGCGATTTTCCCCTGTTGGTGACTGTGCATAAGGAATTCCTTTAAAGGATATAATTCTGGGATCTGCTGCTGCAGATCCCCTCACATAACCATTCCTTATTTTAGCTGTTTTTATCATTAATTTATTTCTCCAATTCAACTACAATTACTGTTATGGAATGTGGATTCAGATGAATATTCTGACCATTCAATATTCCTTCTGCTTCTTTTACGGATACATTTTCCGGATTCTCTCTGGTGTTGTAAGCCTCAAAATCATCATGATAAATCTGATAGCATTTTCCTGTATTCCACTGCACTTTGCTACCCAATACTGACAGTTCTACCTCATAACCATCTTCACTGTTTTTATTAATAAGAGAAATACTCATTCTGGAATGATTATCATTTATCGCAGCAACACAGTCAATATAATTGGTTTTTACAATTCTCTGTGCACTCTTCGCATCCAGTGCAAATTTAGCTTCTGCTTTTCTGTTTGAATAATCAATGACTTCCGGAAGGCTGTATGTTTCTCCCTCCATATGTGTCTCGACATACCCATCACACTGTCTGAATACTTTGGAAAATAATTCAAACACATAGTACTGGGCTCTTTTAAGAACTCCCTCTGCATCTGTCGCAATGGCTCCACATACATTGACAAATGGAGAATAGCTTGCAATTTCCACAACATCACTACTTCGAATAAATGAGTGTAAAATACCTGCTGTCAAAATAGTGTTTTTCAATGTGTAGTTACAGTCATTCTTATCTCTTTCAAAGTTCCATGCGTGTGTATTCCATTCATCCCAGGCAACCTTAATATCTGTAAGCGCATCATTCGTTCCTGCAACAATAGAAGCCTTTGCCACATTCGTCAATTTTGTCAGGTAATCAGGAATATACATGCACTGGTTATAATCTTCTTCTTTGAAAATATCATATCCAATGGAATAATGATGAATTGCGATATGACTGATCAATGGTTTCAGCACTCTGGCAACCTCATAATTCCAGTCGCTTCCCAGATCATATCCGCATGCGACCAGTTCAATAGATGGATCCATCCATTTCATCGCTTTCGCAAAATCCAGAGCTTTTTTTGCATATTCTTCTGCACTGCACGCTCCAAACTGCCAGTCACCATACATCTCATTTCCAAGTCCCCAGTATTTTACATGGAAAGGTTCCTCATATCCCAATTCTCTTCTCATGTTCGCATACTTTGTATCACCTGTTCCGTTACAAAATTCCACCCAATGCATAGCTTCTTCAGCCGTTCCACTTCCCATGTTCACACAAAGGTAAGGTTCTGCGCCTGTCTTCTCACACAGTTTTATAAATTCTACAGTACCCATGCGATTGTCATCTTCCGCCAGCCATGCATAGTCAAATACTTTTGGTCTTTTTTCCTTTGGTCCGATTCCATCTTCCCAATGATAATTAGAAACAAAATTTCCTCCAGGATATCTTAGCATCGGAACCTGAACTTCTTTTAATACTTCCAGCACATCTTTTCGGAATCCATCTTCATCTGCAAATCTGCTTTCCGGATCATATACGCTTCCATAAATCACATCTGCAGAATGTTCCATAAAATGTCCAAAAATATTTTTGCTGATCTTATTTCTGGTATGATCTGCATATACCGTCAATTTTACATTCTTACTCATCTCTTTATCATCCTTTCACGGCACCGGCAACAAGACTCTGCTGTACCTGCTCGCTTAACAGCAAATACATAATAACCGTAGGATCGTAGCTATCATAAGACCAGCGCCAATTTCCCCCCACTTAGTTGTATAAGCTCCTACCATGGACATAATTCCAACAGTCAGTGTTTTATATTGAGATTTATTAATAAATGTAACTGCAAACATCAACTCATTCCATGAAGAAATAAAAGTAAAGATGCTTACTGTCGCGATTGCCGGACGAATCAGTGGAAAAATAATTTTAAAAAACATCTGATAAATTCCACATCCATCAATCGCAGCCGCTTCCTCCATTTCTCTTGGTAAAGATTCCATAAAACTTATAAACAGATAAATTGCCATCGGAAGTCCAAATGCAATATACGGAATAATCAATGATACATATGAATTCAGCATATGTGCCTTACTTAAAATAATAAACAGAGGAAGCATTGCCGCATGAATCGGCACCATCATTCCCATAAGAACAAGCTTTAATGTCAGTTCACGGCCTTTCCAGATCATTCTTGAAATTGCATAAGATGACATTGCTGCTATGATAACTGTCAGTATAATTGTAATAACTGTGACCAGAACACTGTTGAAGAAATACTGCATAATGTTGGCCTGAAAGAAAGCAGTTACATAATTCCCAAATCTCCAGTGCTGCGGAAGACCTGCAATATTTCCACCAAAAATCTCACTGTTATCTTTCAGCGAAAATTCAAACAGCCAGAATAACGGATAAATCTGAATAAGCGCAAAAATCATTAACAGTATATGTGTGATTATAGTTTTTCCGTTTTTTATCTTTTTTTTAGTCATAATTACGCCTTCTCCTTATCTCTGAACAATAACCGAAGTACACCTGTTAAAATCAGACACTCTATAATTACAAATATCGCAATGGCACTTCCGTATCCATATTTAAAGGAGTCAAATATTGTTTTATACATATAAATTGTCGGCACCTCTGTAGAGAAGAATGGACCACCGCCTGTAAGAACATAGATCAGATCAAAAATCTTAAGTGCCCCGATCAGAGAAAAAGTAGCACATACCTGTAATACCGGTTTCAATAATGGAATGGTAATCTTAAATGCAATCTGAGTCTTGCTTGCACCATCAATTCTTGCAGCCTCATTGATATCCGGAGATATTGATTTAATTCCGGCATACATAATCAGCATATGATATCCTATGTACTGCCATAAGTTTGGAATAAATGCGGAAACCAATGCAGTACTTTCCTGACCGATCCAGTCCTGTCCCTGTATTCCGATCATAGAAAGAAGAGAATTTAAGAGACCATAATCACCATTGTAAATTTTCTGCCATAACTGTCCAATTACCACACTTGAAATAATAACCGGAATAAAAAATGTTGTACGGTAAAATTTTTCACCTTTTTTTACATTTGCAACAACAATGGCAAGCAGTAAAGAAAATGGAAGCTGTATACACAGAGAGCAACAGGCATATAACAATGAATTTTTTACAGAATTTAAAAATCGCTCATCAGAAATCAGGTCTTTATAGTTTCTCAGTCCTACAAAAATACTTTTTCCGATACCATCCCAATTCAGTAAGCTGTAATATACAGACATTCCGATTGGAACAATAACCAAAACACCAATCAAAAGCATTGTAGGAAGCATAAATAACGCAATGGCTTTTTTATTTGATAATATTTTCTGCATTTTCCGCTCCTTAACATATCAAGTCTTAAAGAAAAAGGACTACAAATAAATATAGTCCTTTTATAAATATTTATTTGGAATAAAATTCTGACGGGCTGAGTTTTGACATACTCTCACAGAATTCTTCCGGTGTAATTTTCATTGCCATTAACTGAGCAAGCAAATCTTTATAAGTTTCGGAATCTTCTGCTGAAAGAATATTATCCCACCATGAAATGTAAGAAGTTCCTGTTTCCATCAGAGCTGCTGATTCTGTATCCAGTGGAGTTAATTCTGAAGTATCAACATCAGAAGTATCCCAACATGGAAGACCTGCTCCCTGTTCATATCCTACCTGACCGATTTTATGGCTCAGGTATTCCAGGTATTCCACAGCTTCCTTTGGATGCTCACAGTCTGAATTGATATAATATCCATCAGAACTTCCACCTGAAAATTCTGTAATGCTTCCCGCACCACCTTCAATTACAGGAAATGCCACACATTTTACTTTACCATTGGTTGCAGATGTGTCGGCCTGAATAGACGGATGTGTCCAGTTTGCCTGATAAAGCATTGCTCCCTGTCCTGCTGCAAATCCCTCTACCATCTCATCATAACTCATGCTCATCATACTGTCATTGAAAGCTCCTGCTTCTACCAGTTCCTGAAGTTTTTCTGCAGCTTCGACAAATGCTTTGTATTAAACTTAGCCGGATCAGCAAAAGCTTCTTCCAGACCTGCATTCCCAGCTGTTCTTGCAGAAATGATATCGTACAGATACATACCTGGCCATCTGTCTTTTTCACCCAGAATAATCGGTGTATAACCTGCATCTTTTAATTTTGCAACTGCATCCAACAATTCATCCCAGTTTGTCGGAATCTCTGCTCCTGCTTTTTCAAACATTTCTGTATTACAGTATAAATTTGCAAGGAATGTTACAGTCGGCAGTGTATAAAGTTTTCCATCAAAAGTGCATCCATCCAACATTCCCGGAAGTACACTGTTTAAAGTATCTTCACTTACATAATCATCAATTGGCATCAGATATCCCGCATCAATATAAGGTTTTACAAAACTTCCGCCGCTGAACATATAGGAAATATCCGGTGCTTCTCCTGCTGCAAATGCTGTCTTGATTTTTGTTTTGTACTGTTCACCGGTAACCCCATCCTGCTCGATCGTAACATTGGGATGTAATTCATGGTATTCTTCCACAGAATCCTCAATAATTTTTTTAACCGGGTCAGTGTCTGCTACTGACTGATGCCAGATTGTAAGTGTGATCTGCTCTTCTTTATCCTTTGCCATTGCAGGTGCTGTTGACGAAACAGCTAAACCGGCAGCAAGTAAAAGAGCTCCTGTTTTTTTCAATGTCCTTTTCATTTTCATTTTCCGATCTCCTTTTGATTTGTTTTTGTGATACTGTAAGTATAAAGAAAAAAGACAGGAAAATACATTCATAAAACCTTTATAAATGTTTCATTTTCTTGTCCTTTTTACTGATTGAATTTCATTATTTTGTTTTTTCACTGATACACTTTCGATATTCCGTAACAGAAAGTCCCATCATTTTTTTAAACCAGATGCTCAGATAATGAGGATCCTGGATTCCGATCATGGTTCCAATATCATAATCTTTCATATTTGTGGTATGAATCATTTCCAACAGTTTCAAAAGCCTGATATCTGATAAAAGTTCCACATATTTTTTTCCGGTAAAGTTTCTAATCAGTTTGCTTAAATAACAGCTGCTCAGAGAAAATTTCTCAGCCAGAAAATTCAGGCTTGCTTCTTCCCCCATATGATGAATCATATATTTTAGTATTTCTTCAATCACTTCACTGTTATTGTCTCCAGAGTTAATTTTCCTTCTAATCACCAATTCAGTTATAATATTTCCAACACAATATTTTATCTGTTCCTTTGTATAAACCCATGCAATCTCCTTCAAAAACATAAGATTATTCTGACTAAATTCCAGATCAATACAGAGTTTTTGAAATCTTGTCTGAAGTCTTAAGTTCACTTCCACTAAGTCAGTTTCCTCATTATCCAGAATCATTTGCCCCAACCTTTGAGCTTCTTCGATATTCCCCCTCCGAACAGCATTTTCTATCTGTTTCCACGCTCTTAAATCTTCTGTATTTTTTTTGTTTTCCCCCATGCGTTTATCCTGTATAAACTTCAGCGCATCCAGATATGCCATATGTATTTCTCTCCATCCTGAAAACTTTCCGGAAATTCCCACAAACAGGCGGCATTTATATTTCGTTTTTATAAGAGAATTCAGAATATCCAGACATTCTGCAAAAGGAATTCCTTCACATTCAGAAATGATCACAATCCGATTCCATAAATCCTTTAATACAATAATTCCTTCATCACTCTGGAAAAAAGTTTTTGCTTCTTCCATAATCTGCATAATCACTTCCGGCTCATAAAATCCTTCTTCTACCACAATCAGTCCCAGTTGTATCTCTCTGGAAGATTTTTCTTCTATATTTATGCCATACTCCAGAAGTCTTTCTTTCATCTCTTCTATATTCTGGTTCTGGCTCAGAATATGATTCAGGTAAATATCTCTTAAAGCCACTTTGTTTTTTTGTATCTCATACAGAAACCGGCTTTGTTTTTCTTTTTGTCCACGAGCTTTAAGAATCTGCTCAGTCGCACGCTCCAGAGCATTATTTAATTCCTCTTCCTGAATCGGTTTCAGCAGATAATCAAATACACCCGCTTTAATACCTCTTCTGGCATATTCAAAATCATCATATCCCGTAACCAGTATTATTTTTATCTCAGGAAAAAGTTTTACACATTCCTCACTGAATAACAGTCCATCCGCTTCCGGCATACAAATATCACTGATTACAATATCCGGACGTATTTCCCTCAGTTCCTGCAATGCAGCCGCACCATTGGCATATTCCCCTGCCACTTCAAGATTCAGCCTTTTTGTATCCATTTTCATACGAATCAATTTTCTTATCAGCATTTCGTCATCAATAACAATTACCTTCAACTTTTTCATTTCACTTTTCTCCCAACACATTACAGTTTATATAAATATGAATTTCTGACATCGCTTCATTATGAATTTCATATGAAAATGCATCTTCATATATTACCTTCAGCCTCTGAACAGTTCCTCTCAAACCCAGACTGCGCTTTTCATCCGGGACTTTTCCCTCTTCCATCTCCTTGATAATATTATCCGGTATTCCCTGTCCATTGTCTATAACAGAAATATGTATCTTATCATTCTCTCTTTGGACATTTACCTGAATATATCCATATTTTTCCTGTATTCGTATTCCATGCTGAAATGAATTTTCAACCAAAGGTTGAATTGTTAATTTAGGAATTTTAAAATTTCTGCAAGTTTCATCTAATCTTACATCAAACTTAAAGCTGTCTCCAAATCGAATTTTTAATATATCTGCATAGTCTTTTACAATTTGAATTTCCTCATTTACAGTGAGAAATTCTCTTCCGCCACTGACAGATTTCCTGTAAAACTGTCCCAGGCATCTTATCAGTTTTGCACTTTTTTCCTTTTCATCCATCAAAATTAATGCTTCCAGAGCTTCCAATGTATTGTATAAAAAATGCGGCTTCATAAGTTCCTGCATTTCGTTCATTTCCACAATACGGATTCTTTTTTGTTTTTCAATTGTATCCTGAAACAATCGTTTTATCTCATCTGTCATTTTGTTATAACCATGGAACAATTGTCTGAATTCAGCTAAGTATGCCTTTTCCTCTATTTTTTCAAGTTCGCCCTGTTCAATGCTTTTCATTTTTTCCAGTAATGCCTGTACAGGTACTGTTAAAAAACGAGCTAATGTCAAAGAGATACAGATAATAAAAAATCCCAGTCCCATAATAAGAATAATATTAAACCGAAAAACACTGCTGAATCCATCGGTTTTTATCATCGGGGAATAACGAATGATCTTCCATCCTTTTTCTTTATTGACAATTCCAGCAGTATAATAATTTTTTCCATTGATTCTTTGCCGATGAATAACTTCACTTTCCGATTTTTCCAATTCCCGAACTATTTCTGAGTTTTGCATGAATTCATGAAAGTTACCCACTGAACAGATTATTTCGTTATCTTCATTTAAAATAATAATCTTTTCATCATCAGAAGTACTACTTTTGGAAATTAAAGATCTTAGCTTTTTATTATCAATCCGAACACCAATAATACCAAGTGTACGGAATTTATTCAAATCCCTAAAAGCTCTCACCAACACAGAATAGTTCTGTCCATTTTGTTCTTTTGTCAGCAGTTTTGCTTTTCCATTTAGTTTTTTTATCCAATCATATTCTGTAGAATTTTTTTCAATGGAAAAATCTGCACTTTTTCCCACGGTCAACTGCTGTTCATTCTGGTCAGTCAGCCAGACCATATCTATGCTCTCTGAAAATTGAGTAATAGAATAAATCTGACTAATCAAAAGCTGTTGTCTTTCAAAATCAGACACTATATTTCCCGTCTTCATTTGCTCCTGTACAACACGGTCAGCCAGAATTAATTTAGAATAATTATTTGCATTTTCAAAAACTGTTGTCAATGAAGAATCAATCGAATGCAACATGGCAATATTTTCCTTGCCCATAACTTCGTTTTCATATTTCTGAGAATTATGAATATAAATGATCAGATATATAAATATGCTGAGAAAAATAATACTGCCTAATGTCAGAGAAATTTTAAGACTGAGTTTTAAATCACGCTTTCTATTCATAAAATCATCTCCATTATACTGATAAAATTTTTATAGATTACCCTGTTCTTAATACTATTCTGTTTAAGAGTAAAGTTTTCTATATCATACACAAAAACAAATAAAGGAGTTATGAAATCAAAGCATCGCTCATATACCAGACTTTATTAATTTTACTTTAAATGAAATACTTTGTAAAGAATTTTAGAAAAATATCTTTTATGTTTCAAAAGAGAAGCCGGATTACTCCAGCTCCTCTAAAATTATTGTACTTATTTTTCATATATTAGATTGCAAGAAGATTCTTAATTGCTTCCATATAGACCAGAACTGCCTCTTCCATGCCAGATACGAGAATAAATTCATCTGCACTGTGGATACGATAATCAATTCCCGGTTTCTCAGGTCCAAATGCAATGATATTCTTAAGAGACTTTGCATAAGTTCCACCACCGATCACCATCGGCTTGTTCTCTGTATCGCCTGTTACATCTGTGTAAGCTTTGTATAAAGCATTTACCAGTGGGGATTCTCTTGGGAAGAATAAGGCATCACCAATTCCCAGGATTTCTATACGTCCATTCTCATCCTCAAGTCTGCCCTCACACATCCTGCGGACTTCATCTGATTTCAGTGTTACAGGTACTCTGATATCAATTGTACAGGAGATCACATCATTCTCTGTTTTGATCATACCGTTGCAAAGAGTAAGTTCGCCATACTCATCTGCAAATTTCAGTCCAATGCCCTTACCATCGCAGGATGTGCCGATATGTGTATTATAGAATTCCACAAAATCGTCCTTAAATCCTGCTTTCTCGAGACATTCAAAAGTAACACCTATTGCATTGACACCAAGAGTCGGAGTACTGGCATGTGCCGGAACTCCCTTTGCATAAATACTGATCTGTCCATTTTCCTCTGTTACCTTATATTCCTGAAGCTTTGTCTCTGCAAGTACAGCTTCCAGTCTCTCCTTCAGTCCCTCTTCGGCAGGAACAACTATTGTGGAGGAATCGCATACTGCGTTAAAGACAAACCCTCCATCTGCAGAGATGATTTTCGTGTTCTTGGAATAAGCCATCATCTGCAGAAGCCCCTTTTCGCCATGAATACATGGAAAACTGGCATCCGGGGTAAAGCCACAGGATAATTCTTCTGCCACTTCATTATAATGTTCCATACATTTGGAACCTGTTTCCTCATTACATCCCATAATGAGACGTACTCTCTTGTTCAGCTTCACACCTGAATCGCGAAGAAGCTTCATTGCATAAAGAGCTTCCAGAACAGGTCCCTTATCATCTGTTGTTCCACGACCGTAAACATAATCACCCTCACGTGTCAGTTTAAACGGATCATAACTCCAGTCGCCGCCTACAGGTACGATATCCAGATGTCCGGCAATACCAACAATCTCATCGCCCTCACCCATTTCTGCATATCCACAGTAATTGTCCAGATTGACTGTCTTAAATCCAAGCTCCTGTGCAATCTTAAGACCTTCCTCTAATGCTTTGGCAGGTCCTTCTCCAAAAGGTTTCCCCTCTGCGGGAGTGCCAAGCTGAGAATCAATGGCAACCAGTCTTCCCAGATTGGTAAGCATCTCCTCTGTTAATCCATGAATCTGTTCTTTGATATCCATATTTTTGCGCCTCCAGTTAAATACTTTCTTTATCTTTGAAATATCTTTATCACTATTTTCCCATTTTATCATATTCAGGCACAAAATAACAGCAGATTCTAGGAATGATTTTTTAGATAATTTTTCAGAACACGTTTTTTCAGCCCACTCTATGGCCAAATAAAATTACAGTTTCCGGCCTCCAGACCGTCAATGAGAATGTTCTGCCTGTACAAAAGCGATTTTTACCGCCATAAAGTAAATCCACTCTGCTGCCTCTTCCACAGACATCCACCGTTTCAGAGGTGTAAGCTCCATGATCTGAGCCCAGAGCTTTCTGTCATCCATCACCGGCCGGTTCAGCTCAGTCATAACTCCGCCGAAGTCCAGACTGTTGCATGTAGCCTGATAAGGAGCTATCCTCATGGCCACGTTTTTCGTGTAGGCAAGAACTCCTCCTTTGCTTGCCGCATATTCCGGAAATTCAGACCCTGTATGTCCGCTTGCTGATCCGATCATAATAACAGAATAAATATTGGGATGAATGCCGTAATGTTCTGTAACAGAAATCGTTCCCTTCAGATTTACATCAATATCATCTCCATTCTGAACCCCTGCGTTATTGATCAGAATATCTACCGGTCCGATTTCCGGATAAGAGCCTTTGTCTCTGATATCCAGACAGAAATGAGTATATTTCGGATGTTGGATCGTGGATAGATTTTTATCAAATCCATAGACTTCATGATTTTCTTTCAGAAAAATTCTGCACAGCCTTTCCCAATTCCGGATGCTGTGCCTGTGATCAGAACTTTCATCAGGCAAAATTCTCCTTCATGCTTTTACGCAGCGCTGTAATAAGAACTGCTGCTACTGCAATACACAGAACCCTGTCAATGTAGTCCGTGATAAACTGAACCACAAAACAGCTCCCTACCATTCCAAGAGGTGTTTTTGCCAGAAGCTGCACAAGAACAGTGGATCCGGAGGAAGTGATTCCTCCAAATAAAAACGCCGTAATACAGGAACTGATTATGGTAGATGGAAGTGTGATCACAAGAGCAGCCGGAAATATCTGCCACTTTTTCGGCTGGAATTTTCTGTACACAAGACCTGTCACAAAACCAAGAAGAATTCCTACCGGAGCGTAATACAGGGAATAAATATCTACAGTCATTCCCATCAGCAGGCCGCTGAGCAGATTAGGCAGCATTCCATAAAAGGGTCCCAGGACAGCAGCCACAAATACTGTTCCAATACTGTCCAGATAAATAGGAAGCTTCAGAAATAAAGCAATCTGTCCTCCCACAAAATTAATGCAGATAGCAAAAGCGATCATACAGATTTTCTGTACACTTATTTTTTCAGTTTTCATTTTAAATCTCCTCGTATTAAATCTTGTAAAATATCCAGTTCTTCCGGTTTCTGATCAAGGATCCTTGAAAGAAACATCTGAAAGAATCCATACACATCTACCTCAGTCAGCACCCTTGCATTTGGAGCTTTCCGGTAGAAATTCATAGAATCCACAACAGACTGTCCAAGAGAAATCCCCTCTGTTTCAATCTGTACATAGGAATCAAAGCCTTTACAGAGTTCCGGATTGATAAAATATGCCACTGCCAGGGGATCATTGATCACACAGCCAATGATATGCTCCCATTCCCAGTGGAAATCAAAATAGAATTTCGTAATCTTCTTTACAAATTCCCCTGTTTCCTTGTTCAGACGGCACATATACTCCAGCAGATCAGGCGTGAGCACAATCTTTCTCGTCACATCCAGCCCCACCATATGGATTTTCTGACCATTCTGATGGAGTGTCTCATACACCAGGGAAGCGCCGTCCGGGTCACACCAGTAATTGTATTCTGCAACAGGTGAACAGTTTCCATGACTTTTAAAGCTGCCACCCATGGAAACAATTTCCTCAATACAGGAAAATGCTTCTTTATCCTTCTGGATCAGTCTGGCAAGATTGGTCATAGGTGCCAGTTCGATTATGGATACTTTCTCTTTTTTCAGCACATCAGCAAGAAAATCCACAGCACTGATCTGCTGCTGATAACCGGTTACTTCAGGCAGAAAGCTTTCGCCAAGCCCGTCTTCTCCGTGAGTGTCCAGAGCATTCACATAATCCCGCCTTAAGGGAGTACTTTCCCCAATGTATACAGGAACGTCCAGACGGTTCATCTGCTTCAGGATTTTCTTTGCATTTCCAAATCCCATCTCCACCGGTGAATTTCCACACACAATGGTGATTCCGATCACTTCGATCTCCGGTGATTTCAGTGCAAGCATAATCGCAAGACTGTCATCAATCCCCGGATCACAATCAATAATTACTTTTCTTTTTTTCATTTAATTCCTTTCTGTCAAAGTAAAAAATGCTTTTGTTTATCCCTCAAATAAACAAAAGCATCAGCAAACAGACCGCTTATGACAGCTCATAAGCGACCGCAATATTTTTTACTTTGCCTAGTTTTTTATACTGGGAGGGTTTCGAACCAGTTTCGGTGGTTATTTTAACACATATTTTTATGCATGACAACAGTTAGCGCATACACCATTTGAGATTTGCAGCATATTCTAAGAGCAGAAATCTCGTGACATGCTCCCGCCACTTAAATCTTACAGATTTTGAAGTGGGGGCTTCCTGCTCGATTGCCCTTCAGGGCAAAGCTAAAACAGGCTATCCCCGTGTGTCCCGCGGTTCTTTTTTATCCGGTTACGGATCTTTTCTGTGCTATTATGCACATTTTTTATATATTCTTTTTCCTTCTTTCAGAATATTGACCGCCGCATTCACATCCCGGTCCATCCGGTTTC
>ENA-OQHY01000978-OQHY01000978.1-human-gut-metagenome-genome-assembly--contig:-NODE-978-length-13797-cov-3.173884_pt1 | contig 13797 bp, 21 predicted proteins | sample MGYA00242570_ERZ504733 | MGnify/ENA primary metagenome ERZ504733 (study PRJEB26092, sample SAMD00036219) | human gut metagenome | host: Homo sapiens | study: EMG produced TPA metagenomics assembly of...
CTGGGCTATCGTCTGGGGATGCTGGTATCCGGTGGTCTGGCGCTGTGGGTGGCCGACCGTTATCTCGGCTGGCAGGGCATGTACTGGCTGATGGCCGCCCTGTTGATCCCCTGTATTATTGCCACCCTGCTCGCCCCCGAACCGAGCGATGTGATCCCGGTTCCACGTTCTCTGGAGCAGGCCGTTGCCGAACCTCTTCGCGACTTCTTTGGCCGCAACAACGCCTGGCTTATCCTGCTGTTAATCGTCCTTTATAAGCTCGGCGATGCCTTCGCGATGAGCCTGACCACCACCTTCCTTATTCGTGGGGTCGGGTTTGATGCCGGCGAAGTCGGCGTGGTGAACAAAACGCTCGGGTTGTTTGCGACTATTGTCGGGGCCCTGTACGGCGGCGTATTAATGCAGCGTCTGACGCTCTTTCGCGCACTGCTGATCTTCGGCATCCTGCAGGGGGCATCGAACGCCGGTTACTGGCTGCTGTCGGTGACGGATAAGCATATGATCAGCATGGGCGCCGCGGTGTTTTTTGAAAACCTGTGCGGCGGTATGGGACAGCAGCGTTTGTTGCCCTGCTGATGACCCTGTGCAACAAATCGTTTTCCGCGACGCAGTTCGCTCTGCTCTCGGCGCTTTCCGCCGTTGGTCGCGTGTATGTCGGGCCGATTGCCGGCTGGTTTGTTGAAGCCCATGGCTGGCCAACGTTCTACCTCTTCTCCGTGGTAGCGGCAGTGCCTGGCTCTTATTGTTACTGGTCTGTCGCCAGACGCTGGAATATACCAGCGAACAGAACACTTTATGCCACGCACGGAATATCATCGCGCTTACCGTTTTGCGTTACGACTGTTAATGGCGGGTTGCTTTGCCTGGTGCTGTGGCTCGTGGTGCTCATTATTAATGCCACCACCTCTCTGGTACTGCCTCTCGAAGCGCTTCTGCTGGATGCCGGCGCGCTGCTGGCGGTTGCCGGGATCCTGACTGGTGGGCTGCTCGATTTCATGGCGCTGCGTAAAACGCAGTTAACCTGAAGTAAAATCCGAAAGGTTATTTCCCGTTGTAATCACGAACCGAAATTATAACGGTGAAATAGCCGCCAGCCGCTAAAAAAAATATTTGTTGTTTTGTGCGGGATAGGATTCGGAAATTATTGGAGTCAATTGCAGAACGCTATTTTTCATTAAACGATTCAGCATCAGAGAGTTTGATTTTTCGTTTTTTAGTTGTCTTTTTATTGATAATTAATTGTTAATTTTTTGTTTATTTTTCACAATGGTTATACCAATTGCCCCTTTTAGGGTATGCTTGGGGGTCCTTTCGTTATAAAGCCCATGCCATGCGGCTTACGTCTTAAAAAGCGACATAATTTGCAACACTTGTGACATGTGCGGCAGAACCCGGTAACACCTTCCTGACACAGGTCTAATGATGTTTACAGTAATGTAACCTTCCCGTAAAATGCCCCCACACTTTAAACGCCACCAGACTCCCGTGGAATTGAGGTCGTTAAATGAGACTCAGGAAATACAATAAAAGTTTGGGATGGTTGTCATTATTCGCAGGCACTGTATTACTCAGTGGCTGCGATTCTGCACTACTTGACCCCAAAGGACAGATTGGACTGGAACAACGTTCACTGATATTGACGCTTTTGGCCTGATGTTGATTGTGGTTATTCCAGCCATTTTGATGGCTGTTGGTTTCGCCTGGAAGTATCGTGCGAGCAATAAAGATGCGAAGTATAGCCCTAACTGGTCACACTCCAATAAAGTGGAAGCTGTGGTCTGGACGGTACCTATCCTGATCATCCTGTTCCTTGCCGTACTGACATGGAAAACCACTCACGCACTTGAGCCAAGCAAGCCGCTGGTTCACGATGAAAAACCGATTACCATTGAAGTGGTCTCCATGGACTGGAAATGGTTCTTCATCTATCCGGAACAGGGCATTGCCACCGTGAATGAAATCGCCTTCCCGGCGAACACTCCGGTTCAGTTCAAAGTGACCTCCAACTCCGTAATGAACTCCTTCTTCATCCCACGTCTGGTAGCCAGATTTACGCGATGGCCGGTATGCAGACTAACCTGCACCTGATCGCGAATGAAGCAGCACCTACGATGGTATCTCCGCCAGCTATAGCGGCCCGGGCTTCTCAGGTATGAAGTTCAAAGCTATCGCGACGCCAGACCGTGCCGCTTTCGACCAGTGGGTTGAAAAAGCGAAGCAGTCTCCAAACACCATGTTTGACATGGCGGCGTTCGAAAAAGTGGCAGCACCTAGCGAATATAACAAGGTGGAGTACTTCTCTAACGTGAAACCAGATTTGTTCAAAGACGTTATTGGCAAATTTATGGATCACGGCAAGAGCATGGACATGACCCAGCCTGAAGGTGAGCATAGCGCACACGAAGGTATGGAAGGCATGGACATGAGCCACGCGGAAACCGCTCACTAAGGGGCCGAGGAAGAAAATGTTCGGAAAATTGACACTGGATGCAGTGCCCTACCATGAACCCATTATCGTGGTTACGGTTGCTGCAATTATCATCGGTGGCGCAGCCTTACTGGCCTTGATCACTTACTTCGGTAAGTGGAGCTACCTGTGGAACGAGTGGCTGACTTCGGTTGACCACAAAAAACTGGGTATCATGTACTGCATCGTCGGTATCGTCATGTTAATTCGTGGCTTTGCGGATGCGATCATGATGCGTAGCCAGCAGGCACTCGCGTCTGCGGGTGAAGCCGGCTTCCTGCCGCCGCATCACTACGACCAGATCTTTACCGCCCACGGCGTTATCATGATCTTCTTCGTGGCGATGCCGCTGGTTATCGGTCTGATGAACGTTGTCGTTCCGCTGCAAATCGGCGCGCGCGACGTAGCGTTCCCGTTCCTGAACAACCTGAGCTTCTGGTTCACGGTTGTCGGCGTTATCCTGGTTAACCTGTCACTGGGTGTGGGCGAATTTGCGCAGACCGGCTGGCTGGCTTACCCGCCGCTTTCGGGAATTGAGTACAGTCCGGGCGTTGGCGTCGATTACTGGATTTGGGCACTTCAGCTCTCCGGTGTCGGTACAACCCTGACCGGTATCAACTTCTTCGTGACCATTATCAAGATGCGTGCCCCTGGCATGACCATGTTCAAGATGCCGGTATTTACCTGGGCATCTCTGTGCGCCAACATCCTGATTATTGCATCATTCCCAATTCTGACCGTCACCATCGCGCTGCTGACCCTGGACCGCTACCTGGCACCCATTTCTTTACCAACGATATGGGTGGCAACATGATGATGTACATCAACCTGATTTGGGCCTGGGGTCACCCGGAAGTGTACATCCTGGTTCTGCCGGTCTTCGGTGTGTTCTCCGAAATCGCAGCAACCTTCTCGCGTAAACGTCTGTTTGGTTACACCTCACTGGTGTGGGCAACCGTGTGTATTACCGTTCTGTCGTTCATCGTTTGGCTGCACCACTTCTTCACCATGGGTGCTGGCGCGAACGTAAACGCCTTCTTCGGTATTACAACCATGATTATCGCAATCCTACCGGGGTTAAGATCTTCAACTGGCTGTTCACCATGTACCAGGGCCGTATCGTGTTCCACTCAGCAATGCTGTGGACTATCGGCTTCATCGTCACCTTCTCCGTGGGTGGGATGACCGGTGTACTGCTGGCGGTACCGGGTGCTGACTTCGTTCTGCACAACAGTCTGTTCCTGATTGCGCACTTCCATAACGTTATCATCGGTGGTGTGGTCTTCGGCTGTTTCGCTGGCGTAACCTACTGGTGGCCAAAAGCGTTCGGTTTCACCCTGAACGAAAAATGGGGTAAACGCGCATTCTGGTTCTGGATCATCGGCTTCTTCGTTGCATTTATGCCGCTGTACGTGCTGGGCTTCATGGGTATGACTCGTCGTCTGAGCCAGCAGATTGATCCACAGTTCCACCCAATGCTGATGGTTGCAGCGGGCGGTGCCGTGCTGATTGCTTGTGGTATCGCGTCTCAGCTGATTCAGTTCTACGTTTCTATTCGCGACCGCGATCAGAACCGTGACCTGACCGGTGACCCATGGGGTGGCCGTACGCTGGAGTGGGCAACCTCTTCTCCACCACCGTTCTATAACTTCGCCATTGTGCCGCAGGTCCATGAACGCGACGCATTCTGGGAAATGAAAGAAAAAGGTGAAGCGTACAAGCAACCTGCTCATTACGAAGAGATCCACATGCCGAAAAACAGCGGTGCGGGCATTGTTATTGCCGCCTTCGCAACGGTATTTGGCTTCGCAATGATCTGGCACATCTGGTGGATGGCGATTGTTGGCTTCGCCGGCATCGTAATCAGCTGGATTGTGAAGAGCTTTGACGAGGACGTAGACTACTACGTACCAGTCCGTGAAGTCGAAAAACTGGAAAACCAGCATTTCGATGAGATTTCTAAAGCGGGGCTGAAAAATGGCAACTGATACTTTGGCGCACTCTACTGCCCACGCGCATGAACATGCGCACCACGATACAGGACCGACGAAAGTCTTCGGTTTCTGGATCTACCTGATGAGCGACTGCATTCTGTTCTGCTGTCTGTTCGCAACGTATGCCGTTCTGGTGAACGGCACTGCGGGCGGTCCGGCTGGCAAGGACATCTTTGAACTGCCGTTCGTTCTGGTAGAAACCGCGCTGCTGCTGTTCAGCTCCATCACCTACGGCATGGCGCTATCGCCATGTACAAAAACAACAAGAGCCAGGTTGTCTCCTGGCTGGCGTTGACCTGGCTGTTTGGTGCTGGCTTTATCGGGATGGAAATCTATGAATTCCATCACCTGATTATGGAAGCTTCGGGCCGGATCGTAGTGGCTTCCTGTCTGCGTTCTTCGCACTGGTCGGGACCCACGGTCTGCACGTAACGTCTGGTCTGATCTGGATGGCAGTACTGATGTTCCAGATCTCCCGTCGTGGCCTGACCAGCACTAACCGCACACGTATCCTGTGCCTGAGCCTGTTCTGGCACTTCCTGGACGTTGTGTGGATCTGTGTGTTCTCTGTTGTATATCTGATGGGGGCGATGTAATGAGTCATTCAAACGATCATGGCGCTTCCCACGGTAGCGTAAAAACCTATATGACAGGTTTCATCCTGTCGATCATTCTGACGGTGATCCCGTTCTGGATGGTGATGAGCGGTTCTGCGTCTAAGCCGGTTATTCTGGGTGCAATCTTGGTAACCGCGGTGATTCAGATTCTGGTGCATCTGGTTTGCTTCCTGCACATGAACACCAAGTCCGATGAAGGCTGGAACATGACGGCTTTCATCTTTACCGTGATTATCATCGCTATCCTGGTAGTCGGTTCCATCTGGATTATGTGGAACCTTAACTACAACATGATGGTTCACTAAGAGCGGCGAGTATGTTTAAGCAATACCTGCAAGTCACGAAACCAGGCATCATCTTTGGCAACCTGATCTCCGTAATTGGGGGGTTCCTGCTGGCCTCTAAAGGCAGCATCGATTACACCCTCTTTATCGCTACGCTGGTCGGTGTGTCGCTGGTTGTTGCATCCGGTTGTGTATTTAACAACTACATCGACATGGATATCGACAAGAAGATGGAAAGGACTAAAAATCGGGTGCTGGTTAAAGGCCTGATCGCCCTTCCGTCTCGCTGGTGTACGCCACCTTGCTGGGTATTGCTGGCTTTATGCTGCTGTGGTTTGGCGCTAATCCTCTGGCCTGTTGGCTGGGGGTGATGGGGTTCGTCGTCTATGTGGGCGTTTACAGCTGTATATGAAACGCCACTCCGTCTACGGAACGCTGATTGGTTCTCTCTCCGGCGCTGCGCCGCCGGTGATTGGCTACTGCGCCGTCACGAACGAGTTCGACAGCGGTGCGCTGATCCTGCTGGCTATCTTTAGCCTGTGGCAGATGCCGCACTCCTATGCCATCGCGATTTTCCGCTTTAAGGATTATCAGGCAGCGAACATCCCGGTTCTGCCGGTCGTGAAGGGCATTTCCGTGGCTAAAAACCACATCACGCTGTACATCATCGCCTTTGCCGTGGCAACGCTGATGCTCTCTCTGGGCGGTTACGCCGGGTACAAATACCTGGCGGTAGCGGCTGCGGTGAGCGTCTGGTGGCTCGGCATGGCCCTGCGCGGCTACAAAGTGGAAGATGACAAGGTCTGCACGTAAGCTGTTCGTGTTCTCCATTGTCGCTATCACTTCGCTGTCGGTGATGATGTCCGTGGATTTCATGGTGCCTGATTCACACAACCTGCTGACTTACGTCTGGTAAGTCACACCAGGTGAATAAAAGGGTGCTTCGGCACCCTTTTTTATTCATCGAATCCATTAATAACGCATGTAATATTTGTTAAATAACCCTTTATTTACCCCGCCCCTTCCCCGCACTACACTATGGCCTGCTTTTGAATTGAGGTGGTAATGAACGATTATAAAATGACGCCAGGCGAATTGCGCGCGACCTGGGGTTTAGGGACTGTTTTCTCGCTACGGATGCTTGGCATGTTTATGGTCCTGCCTGTTCTGACCACGTACGGCATGGCGCTTCAGGGTGCCAGCGAAGCGCTGATTGGCCTGGCGATTGGCATCTACGGTCTGGCTCAGGCGGTATTTCAGATCCCATTTGGTCTGCTCTCGGATCGGGTAGGTCGCAAACCGCTGATTGTCGGCGGCCTGCTTATTTTTGTGCTCGGCAGCGTGATAGCCGCCCTCTCCCACTCCATCTGGGGAATTATTCTTGGTCGCGCCCTGCAGGCTCTGGTGCGATTGCCGCCGCCGTGATGGCGCTGCTGTCAGACTTAACGCGTGAGCAGAATCGCACCAAAGCGATGGCGTTTATCGGCGTGAGCTTTGGCGTCACTTTTGCGATTGCAATGGTGCTCGGGCCTATCATCACTCATAAACTCGGTCTGCATGCCCTGTTCTGGATGATTGCCGTGCTGGCGACCGTCGGTATTGCGCTGACCCTTTGGGTGGTGCCGGACAGCAAAAACCACGTCCTTAACCGTGAATCCGGGATGGTGAAAGGCTGCTTCAGCAAAGTGCTGGTGGAACCGCGCCTGCTTAAACTTAACTTCGGCATCATGTGTCTGCACATCCTGCTGATGTCGACCTTTGTCGCCCTTCCCGGTCAGCTTGCCGCAGCGGGCTTCCCTGCCGCGGAGCACTGGAAAATCTATCTGGTGACCATGCTGATTTCGTTCGTTTCGGTCGTGCCGTTCATCATCTACGCCGAAGTGAAACGCAAGATGAAGCGCGTCTTCATTGGCTGCGTGGCGGTGCTGCTGATTGCCGAGATTGTGCTCTGGGGATCCGGCCCGCACTTCTGGGAACTGGTGGCCGGCGTGCAGCTCTTCTTCCTGGCCTTTAACCTGATGGAAGCCCTGCTGCCGTCGCTGATTAGCAAGGAGTCCCCGGCCGGCTATAAAGGCACAGCAATGGGGATCTACTCCACCAGCCAGTTTATCGGCGTGGCTATCGGGGGCTCGCTCGGCGGCTGGGTGGACGGCCTGTTTGATTCGCAAACCGTGTTCCTCGCGGGCGCACTGCTGGCGATGGCCTGGCTGCTGGTCGCCAGCAGCATGAAGAGCGCGCTACGTCAGCAGTCTGCGGGTCGAAATTCCTGAGGATGTTGAGATTACCGACGCGCTAAAACAGCGTCTTGAAGCAACGGAGGGGGTAAGTGAAGTGCTTATTGCCCCACAAGAGCGCAGCGCTTACGTCAAAATAGACAGTAAAGTGACTAACCGCTTCGAAATCGAGCAGGCTCTCAAAGCCTGAAAAATGCCCGGTAAAACCGGGCATTTTTGTCTTAATCGCGGAAGTTCTTGAACTGGAACGGCTGCCCCAGATCGCCGCCACGTACCAGCGCCATAACGGCCTGCAGGTCATCGCGGGATTTACCGGTCACACGAATTTCTTCACCCTGGATTTGCGCCTGAACCTTCAGCTTACTGTCCTTGATGAGCTTAACGATCTTCTTCTGAACCGCGCTCTCAATACCCTGCTTCAGTTTGGCTTCGACAAACCAGTTTTTACCGCTATGCACAAATCGTCTGGTACATCCAGTGAGGTGCCTTCAATGCCGCGTTTAAGCAGCTTGGCGCGCAGAATATCCAGCAACTGGTTAACCTGGAAATCAGATTCGCTCAGGACCTTAATGGTCTTATTCGCATCGTTCAGCTCGAAAGTTGCCTCAACGCCACGAAAGTCGAAACGTGACTCAACTTCACGGCTTGCGTTTTCAACGCCGTTGCGGACTTCCTGGATATCAACTTCGGAAACAATATCGAAAGATGGCATCTTTTCTTCTCCCTTCATTTTTGTTGCGTTGCATAATACCCGCTACAAGGCAGATACCCCAAATAATTCGAGTTGCAGCTATCCCTGGCCGCTCACGTGAGGAAACACCGCACAGATGTCACAGGGTTTACTCAACAGAAGCTTAGCTGACGGCGCTATACTTAGGCCGTAACACCTGGCGCAGTTGCAGGTGAGGAGGAACAATGAAAATTACAGTGCTCGGATGCGGAGCCCTTGGACAGCTATGGCTGACCGCGCTTTGCAAGCACGGACATGAGGTACAGGGCTGGCTGCGCGTGCCCCAGCCCTATTGCAGTGTGAACCTGATTGACGAAGACGGAAGTATATTCAACGAATCACTCATCGCGAACGATCCGGATTTCTGGCGCAAAGCGATCTGCTGCTGGTCACGCTCAAAGCATGGCAGGTTTCAGATGCGGTAAAGACGCTGGCCGCGCAACTTCCCCCAGACTCCCCCATCCTGCTGCTGCATAACGGCATGGGAACCATTGATGAGCTGAAAAGCATCCCGCATCCCTTGTTGATGGCGACCACCACGCACGCTGCACGCCGCATGGCAACATTATCGTGCATGTCGCCAGCGGCGTAACGCACATGGGCCCCGCCCGTACGCAGGATGGCGACTACAGCTATCTGGCGGATGTTCTGCAGAAGGTGCTGCCGGACGTGGCCTGGCATGACACTATCCGCCCGCAGCTGTGGCGCAAGCTGGCGGTTAACTGCGTGATCAATCCGCTGACGGCGCTGTGGAACTGCCCGAACGGGGAACTGAAAAATCATCCGCAGGAAATTGCCACCCTGTGCGCGGAGGTTGCCTCGGTTATCGAACGTGAAGGCCTGCATACCTCGGCGGAGGATTTACGCTATTATGTTGAGCAGGTAATTGAAAGTACTGCAGAAAACATCTCCTCGATGTTGCAGGACATTCGGGCATTACGCCACACAGAGATTGATTACATCACAGGCTATTTGCTTAAACGCGCCCGCGCCCACGGCATTGCCGTGCCGGAAAATGCCCGTCTGTATGACCTGGTTAAACGTAAGGAGAGTGAATATGAGCGCGTCAGCACTGATCTGCCTCGCCCCTGGTAGCGAAGAGACAGAAGCCGTCACCACCATTGATTTGATGGTGCGTGGCGGCATTAACGTGACCACCGCCAGCGTCGCCAGCGACGGTAATCTGACCATCACCTGTTCACGCGGCGTAAAAATCCTCGCCGATGCACCGCTTGTGCAGGTGGCCGACGGGGATTACGACATCATCGTACTGCCGGGCGGCCTGAAGGGCGCGGAGTATTTTCGCGACAGCCCCTCCTGGTCGAAACTGTCAGGCAATTCCATCTGTCGGGGCGCATCGTTGCGGCAATTTGTGCCGCAGCCGGCACGGTTCTGGTGCCGCATAACATTTTCCCGATCGGAATATGACCGGTTTCCCGGGACTGAAAGAGACCATTCCTGAAGAGCAATGGGTGGATAAACGTGTGGTCTGGGATCCGCGCGTCAATCTGCTCACCAGCCAGGGGCCGGGTACCGCGATCGATTTTGGACTGAAGATTATCGACCTGCTGGTCGGGCGTGAGAAAGCCTACGAGGTGGCGTCGTCGTTAGTGATGGCGGCGGGGATTTATAATTTTTACGAAGCGTAGCGTGTAAAGAAAGCCGGGTAAGCGAAGCCGCCACCCGGCAAACGGTTAAGGGCGATAGACTTCACATTCGCAAAGCCCTGCTCGCGCAGATACAGCGCCTGCAGACGGCTCATCACCCCGCGCTCGCACCACAGCAGATACGTTTTGCTCTGGTCGAGATCGCCGAATTTGGTGCTCAGCTTGTAGAACGGCAGGGAAACCACGTCCACGCCTTCAACCTGCAGCGGTTTGTCATCCTGTTCATCAATGGAACGGATATCCAGAATCGCATCGTTGGCACCGAAACCGCTGACGGTTTCAACTTCAACCACTTCCTGCTCGGTCTGCTGGGCAATCTCGCGGATATCGATGTTGGTCGCTTCCGCCACCACCTTCTCCAGAATGCCGAAATCGAAGTTTTCTTCTTCGGCTTCGATTTTCGCCTTCACCGCTTTGACGGTCGGGCTTTTTGAGATCACACCGCAGTATTCCGGCATGGTGCGGGCAAAATCTTCGGTACCGATTTTGCGCGCCAGATCGATGATGTGCTCTTTATCGTAGGAGATCAGCGGACGCAGGATCAGGGTATCCGATACGTTGTCGATAAGACGCAGGTTGGTCAGGGTCTGGCTGGAGACCTGGCCCAGCGCTTCACCGGTGACCAGCGCCTGCACGCCGTACCGCTCCGCCACTTTGGACGCTGCACGCACCATCATGCGTTTCAGCACCACGCCCATCTGACCGTCGTCCACTTTTTCAAGGATTTCGCCGACCACTGGCTCAAAGTTGATCGCCACAAAACGCACGCGGTGGGAGCTGCCGAAGCGGTTCCACAGATAGTGCGCAACCTGACGTACGCCGATTTCATGCGCCGCACCGCCCAGGTTAAAGAAGCAGTAGTGTACGCGGCAGCCGCGGCGCATCAGCATATAGCTGGAAACACCGGAGTCGAAACCGCCGGAGATCAGCGACAGGACATCTTCCTGCGTGCCGATTGGGAAACCGCCGATACCTTCATAACGGCCTTTCACCAGCAGCAGGCGATCGTTTTCGATCTCCAGGTTAACGGTCACGTCCGGGTTAGTCAGGCGCACGCGGGCGCTCTCAACGTGCTGATTGAGGCCGCCACCCACATAGCGCTCCACTTCAATGGAGCTAAACTCATGCTTACCACGACGCTTCACGCGCACGCAGAAGGTTTTGCCTTCAATCTGATCGCGGTACTGCACCAGCGCTTTTTCAAAAATGTCATGCAGGGAGGTGTAAGGAACGTCTTCCACTTCCAGAATATGGTGAATGCCCGGAATACGGGTCAGCGCGTCGCGAATATCCTGACGTTTGTTTTCATCTTTCGCGCGAACCTCAACGTGGTCCCAGTGACGCACCACGGCGAGCGTTTCGTCGTAGTGTTTTAATACGTTACGAATGTTCCCGGTGAGAATTTTAATAAAGCGCAAACGCACAGATTGGCTTTTGATGGTGATTTCAGGGAACAATTTAATGATAAACTTCATGGCGGCAATGTTTCTTAGGCAGCTTAAGGCTTGTAATGGAAAATGAAATATACACAAAATCATTCAGGTGGCATCAACGCGGCGAGTCACAGCCCCCCGCAAGCTTACGCGAGTAAGTAACGGAAAGGCGCAAACGTAGCCCAAACAGAGACAACCTGAAGGATGACGTGTATAGCAGCCCACACCCGTGGCTGCATCCAGGCGCGCAAGTATATCATCTTCACGCCGCTCCTGTGCACATTGCGCGTTATTTGATAATTGCCCCGAGTCCGTTACCATGTCGGGGCTGAGAATATAAGAGTCAATTCACTATGCCGAAGAAGAACGACGCACCGGCCAGTTTTGAAACTGCGCTGAGTGAGCTGGAGCAGATTGTCACCCGCCTTGAGAGCGGCGATTTACCGCTGGAAGAGGCGCTCAATGAATTCGAGCGCGGCGTGCAGCTGGCGCGCCAGGGGCAGGTCAAACTGCAGCAGGCCGAGCAGCGCGTGCAGATCCTGCTGTCCGACAGCGAAGACGCTAAAACTACGCCATTCACACCGGACGCCGAGTAAATGGATTTCGCCAACGAGCTTCAGGCATGCGTCGCGCGTGCCAACGATGCGCTGCGCCGTTTTATTGAGCCACAGCCTTTTCAGAACACTCCACTGGTTGAAGCCATGCACTATGGCGCACTCTTGGGTGGAAAGCGCCTGCGTCCGTTTCTGGTCTACGCCACGGGCAACATGTTTGGTATCAGCGCTAACACGCTGGATGCCCCGGCAGCCGCCGTTGAGTGCATCCATGCCTACTCGCTGATCCATGATGAAACGCTATGAGGATACGGTAGGAAAATCTGTTGATCTGCTGGCTCAGGAAATGGAGATCGATCCGGAGTATGCGTCCCTTGTAGTGCCGACTATGGTAGTGTGCAGAAACTTTATCGATATTTTTAACGCAGAATCTCTCTGGGCTCCGGGTGTTTCTCTGTTGGATGGAATTGCCTATGATTTTGCAGAGAAAAAGAAATTTATCAAGAGTGTGCATAATTTCGAGAATGATATTCTGGTTACTTCAAAGAATATCGCGAAACGCTATTCCAGCAGTAAGAGTCACATTCAGGGAACGATGAATCTCTGCCTGAATATTTTTGACAGTATGAAGAAAGTTCATGGCATGGGTTCAAGAGAACGTCTGTTACTGCAGATCGCGGCACTGCTCCATGACTGCGGCAAATATATCAGCATGGAAAATGTTTCTGAGTGTTCTTATCAGATCATTATGTCCACAGATATTATCGGTCTGTCCTCTCTGGAACGCCAGATGATCGCGTGTGCGGTCAGATTCAATAATTCTGCGTTTGTTCACTACGATGAACTTTACAGTATGGGAATAGCGATTGACAGAGAGAGCTATATCAAGGTAGCAAAGATGACTGCGATCCTTCGTCTGGCAAATGCCATGGACAGAAGCCATTATCAGAAAGTAAAAGGGATCAAGACAGCGCTCAAGGACAGAGAACTGCAGATGATCGTGGATTCCGCACAGGATATTTCCCTGGAACTAGGACTGCTGAAAGATAAAGTCGCATTTTTTGAAGAAGTATTTGGCATTCGTTTGGTTCTCAGGCGTAAGGGCAGAGCATAAAGGAGGATGAACTTATGGATCTTGGAAAATTTGAAAAAAAAGAGTATTTCGTAAACCGTGAGCTGAGCTGGCTCAAATTTGACGAGCGTGTTCTGAGTGAAGCAAGAGATAAAAATCTTCCTTTATTTGACAGACTGAAGTTCCTGAGCATTACCGCATCCAATCTGGATGAATTCTTTATGGTGCGTGTGGCGTCTCTTAAGGATCAGGTGCATGCAGGATATCATAAAACAGACATTGCAGGAATGACAGCCAAGGAACAGTTAAAAGAAATCAGTGTCCGTACCCATGAACTGGTTCATGTACAGTATAATACTCTGAACCGTTCTCTGATCCCTGCGCTTGAGAAAGCAGGAATGCACCTGGTGGCAGCCCATGAGAATCTTACAGAAGCACAGAGTGCATTTGTAGACAGATACTTTGAGGATAATGTATATCCGGTACTTACACCGATGGCAATGGACTCTTCCAGACCGTTTCCACTGATCAGAAATAAAACATTGAATATCGGCGCTCTGATCTCCAAGAAGGAGAAGAGTGATAAACTCAACAAGAAAGATAAAGCAGGAGAGCTTTTGTTTGCTACAGTGCAGGTTCCGTCTGTGCTTCCAAGGGTGGTGCAGATTCCGTCAAAGAAGGATGGAGATACCACAGTGATCCTGCTGGAAGAGATTATTGAAAGAAATATTGACAAACTTTTCCT
>ENA-OQHY01000979-OQHY01000979.1-human-gut-metagenome-genome-assembly--contig:-NODE-979-length-13784-cov-1.758292_pt1 | contig 13784 bp, 19 predicted proteins | sample MGYA00242570_ERZ504733 | MGnify/ENA primary metagenome ERZ504733 (study PRJEB26092, sample SAMD00036219) | human gut metagenome | host: Homo sapiens | study: EMG produced TPA metagenomics assembly of...
TAGGTAACTTTTACTTATAAGACCCCTTTTTTTTTTTGGACAAAAACACTAAAATAAAAAAACAATGCTTTTTTTTTAAAATAGAACTTTATTTCTCAAAAGAAATGTAGTAATGATACATGGGTACAAATAAGCACTTTTTAGGAGGAATGCAAAATGGTAAAAGCAGTAGTAGGGGCTAACTGGGGAGATGAAGGGAAAGGTAAAATTACCGATATGCTGGCTCAGGAATCCGATATTATCGTAAGATTCCAGGGTGGTGCCAATGCTGGCCATACAATTGTAAACAATTACGGAAAGTTTGCACTTCATACTCTTCCGTCAGGTGTGTTTTATGACCACACCACCAGCGTCATCGGTAACGGTGTAGCGCTTAACATCCCAGTACTGTTTAAAGAGATTCAGTCAATTGTGGAAAAGGGTGTTCCGATGCCGAAGATTAAAGTATCTGACCGTGCACAGATGGTAATGTCCTATCACATCAAATTTGATGAGTATGAGGAAGAACGTCTGGCAGGAAAATCTTTTGGTTCTACAAAGTCAGGAATCGCGCCGTTTTATTCAGATAAATATGCAAAAATAGGTTTTCAGGTAAGTGAGCTTTTTGAAGATGAAGCAGTACTCAGGGAAAAAGTAGAACGTGTCTGTGTAACAAAAAACGTACTTCTTGAGAATCTGTATCATAAACCGGCTTTAAACCCTGATGATATCATGGAAGAATTAAAACAGTACAAAGAAATGGTAGCACCTTATGTGTGTGATGTTTCTTTATACCTTTGGAATTCATTAAAAGAAGGAAAAGAGATTCTTTAGAGGGACAGTTAGGTTCATTAAAAGACCCAGACCATGGAATTTATCCGATGGTTACTTCTTCTTCTACACTCGCAGCTTACGGTGCAGTAGGAGCAGGTATCCCGCCTTATGAAATCAAAAAATTATTACAGTCTGCAAAGCATATTCCAGTGCAGTAGGAGCAGGCGCATTTGTATCTGAAATCTTCGGAGACGAGGCAGATGAATTAAGAAGACGCGGCGGTGATGGCGGAGAATTTGGTGCTACAACAGGACGTCCAAGACGTATGGGATGGTTTGACTGTGTAGCTTCTAAATACGGATGCCGTATGCAGGGAACAACAGACGTAGCATTTACAGTTTTAGATGTTCTTGGATACCTTGATGAGATTCCGGTTTGCGTAGCTTACGATATTGATGGAGAAATCACAACAGAGTTCCCGACAACCGCATTACTTGAAAAAGCAAAACCGGTCATTGAGACATTACCGGGCTGGAAATGCGATATTCGTGGAATTAAAAACTACGAAGACCTTCCGGAAAATTGTAGAAAATACATTGAATTTGTGGAAGAAAAGATTGGATTCCCGATTACAATGGTTTCTAACGGACCGAGCAGAGATGATATTATTTACAGAAATAAATAAGGTTTGATTTAAAACAGGATAAGGACCCCTAAGTCGTTACAAAAGAATGACTCAGGGGTTTTTGTCTGGAAAAAAGCAAAAACAAAGTAGGGTATAGGAGATTTAAGTTTATGAAATATGATGTAATTATTATTGGTGCAGGTCCGGGTGGAATTTTCTCTGCTTATGAACTGCTTGAACAGAATAAAGATTTAAAAATTGCAGTATTTGAAGCAGGTGCACCGCTTGAAAAACGCCGCTGTCCGATTGATGGTGATAAAGTAAAAACCTGTATTAAATGTAAAACGTGTGCAATTATGAGTGGATTTGGAGGAGCAGGTGCATTTTCTGATGGAAAATATAACATCACAAATGATTTCGGTGGTACTCTCTACGAACACATTGGAAAGAAAAAATCACTGGAATTAATGCATTACGTGGATGATTTGAATGTAAAATTCGGTGGCGGAGAAACAAAGATGTATTCTACTGCAGGAACAAAATTCAAAAAACTTTGTCTGCAAAATAAATTAAACCTGTTAGATGCATCGGTACGTCACTTAGGAACAGATATCAACTATATCGTACTGGAGAACATTTATCAGGAATTAAAAGACAAAGTAGAATTCCGTTTCTTCTATCCGGTCAGCCGTCTGGAAATGTTAGAAGATGGATATCGTGTGTTCCACGAAGAAGAATATGACGACTGTGATAAATGTATCGTTTCTGTTGGACGAAGCGGAAGTAAGTGGATGGAATCTGTCTGTAAAGACCTTGAGATTCGACAAAATCAAATCGTGTAGACTTAGGTGTCCGTGTAGAACTTCCGGCAGTTATCTTCTCTCATCTGACTGACGAACTTTACGAGAGCAAGATCGTATACCGTACAGAAAAATTTGAGGATAATGTGCGTACCTTCTGTATGAATCCGTACGGAATCGTTGTAAATGAAAATACCAACGGAATCGTTACCGCAAATGGTCACAGCTATGAAGACCCTGAAAAACAGACTGAAAATACCAACTTTGCCCTTTTAGTATCCAAACATTTTTCTGAGCCGTTCAAAGACAGTAATGGATATGGCGAAAGTATTGCAAGACTCTCCAACATGCTCGGAGGTGGTGTTATCGTACAGCGTTTTGGGGACTTAGTAAGAGGACGAAGAAGTACTGTGACACGTGTGGAAGAAGGATTGGTACGCCCGACTCTTGCAGCAACACCCGGAGATTTGAGCCTTGTGCTTCCAAAACGTATCTTGGATGGTATTATCGAAATGATTTATGCATTAGATAAGATTGCGCCAGGTACTGCAAATGATGATACTCTGCTTTATGGTGTAGAAGTAAAATTTTATAACATGGAAGTCGATATCGATGAAAATCTGGAAACCAAATATAAAGGACTGTATGTGATTGGAGATGGTAGTGGTGTCACTCATTCTCTTTCCCATGCATCCGCAAGTGGTATTTATGTTGCAAGACATATTACAGAAGAATGAAATAAAAATCAGGTTTCAAGAATATCAAGAATACTTCTTCAAAAACAAATTGATTTTCTTTACGGATTTTTTATAGGCAGATGGCGGAAGTGGAGACTCCGCCCTGCCTATTTCTATTGTCAGACTTGGAATATTCTGCTTTAAAAGTGCCCAGTCTTTATAGCCTGCCGGGTCAAGTTCCTCATAATTGTCATCGGGAGTATAGCCGGTAATGTCAGAAATTCTTTTGGCGAAGGACTGTGTTTTTTTTGCCAGTTCTCCACGCTGTCCAAATGACCAATAAATCACAGCACCGGAAGAGTGATAACTGATCGTGCGGTCAAATTTTTCTTTTAACGTTAATTGAATCAAAGTATCTGCTTCTAAGGTACATCCGGCTGACGGACCTTTATAATGTTCACTTGCCGGTTTTTGAACTCCATCATAATAACTTTCCCAGAGCGCATCAAAGTTTCGGTTTACATCAATGCCTTCTGCATTGGATTTCCAGTATTTAAAGTACTGTTTCCATGGCATCCTTGCCCCTTCTCTGCGTGCAATTTCCCATACCCTCCTTCGGTTTTCCTCTTTGTTTAGAGCATCGGGCCCCATTTGGCTGATAGTAACCCCATCGGATTAACCATGGGAAGGAGAAAGAGCGAACAGGTATCAAAAAAGTCTGATACGAATATCCACGATAAGTTTGTTTTTCTAAAATGGCTCTTGCAAATGAGGCAGTCAAATCCATGAGAAGCTGGCAGGTCATATATTCTCTTCCGTGAATCCCCGCAAAAATTAGAATTTTGTGTCTGGCATCGGGCTTTCCGATTCGTGCCTGAAAAATTTCCCGACCGTCGATTGTACGTGCAAGAGTGGTGATTTGTACAATTTTCTCAAAAATTCTTGAATAAATATGTAAATCATTTTTTAAGTCTTGATAAGAATAGCCGGAAAATTGTAGAATCTGTCGATTTTCTCTGACATTTCGAGCATTAATGTCCATTGACGGAAACTCCTGAACTCTTTATAATTAAAGATATTCAAAAAAGGGAGGTTTCAGACGTGAAGAAGCTAAAACAATTGCTTGCTCTTTTAGTCGTCATACTGCTTCTTGGTTTATATGCACTTACCTTGTATTTGCTCTGATGAAAGCCCTGCGGCACAGGATTTACTTCTGGCATCTTTGTACGCAACCGTAATTCTTCCGGTTCTTATCTATGCCATTTTGCTCGTCTATAAATTGGAGAAAACCGGATGATAAAATACCAAAGATTGACGAAAAACATGCCAAAGTAAATACCATTATTTTTGATTTGGGAAAGGTTCTTGTTGATTATGACTGGGCAGGATTATTTAAAATCCATGGCATTCGATGATGATGCGATTGAGGCAGTTGGAGATGCGATGTTTGCCAGCGATGACTGGGTAGAAGCAGATCGTGGAGTACGCACAGAAGAAGAAATTTTACAGTCTTTTATTGATAACGACCCGGAATATGAAAAGCAGATTCGTGATGCGTTTGATGATATGGGCTTTACGATTCATACATTTTCGTATACAAGAACCTGGCTGAAATACCTGAAACAACGAGGATATAAACTTATTATCTCTCGAATTTTTCAAAACCCTCTCTTTGAACGGTGCACGCAGGAGATGGAATTTTTAAATCTGATGGATGGCGGTTATATGTCATGGGAAGTGCAGATGATAAAACCGGACGCACAGTTTTATCAGAAACTGTTGAAAGATTTTAAGATTGAGCCATCTAAGGCGGTATTTTTGGATGACGTGATGGAAAATATTGCAGAAGCAAGAGCACAGGGGTTAAATGCAGTTCATTTTACAAATAAGAAAGAAGCAATTCGTGCCTTGAAAGACGACTTTGGGGTAGAATAACAAAAAAGCAATCCGAAAAACTCGGATTGCTTTTTATTTGCTCTAAAAAGGAGGGAGCTGTGTTTCATTTATCGAATGGAAAATGCAGAAGCCGGAGAGTAAGAACCACTCTGCTGTCTGTCATTTGAGTTTTCATTTCTTTCTGGCTGGCTGTTGCTGTCAGAAGAAGTAGCGGATTTGCTTCCTAAAGTGATAGAAACCGTTTTTTCTTTGTAGCTGTCACTGTCCGGTACTTGAAGAGTTAACTCAACCGTTTCACCGGCTTTATAATACTGCAGTAAATCCTGAAGGCTTTCGATATCAGTGACGGACTTTCCATCGAATTTTGTGATGACAGAACCGGAAGTAATGCCGGCTTTTTCAGCTGCGCTGCCAGAAGTTACTTCAGATACATAGATACCTTCCGGAAGATTATATTTCTCCTGAACATCACTGGTTACATTGATTCCTTTGATACCGATTGTTCCCTGTTTGTCAGAGTCTACTTTGGTTCTGGTTGTCTGGTTCATCAGATTATCAATGATATCAGAAACTCTGGAAATCGGGATTGCATAGCCCATACCTTCTACTTCTGTGGAAGCAAGTTTTGCAGAGTTGATACCGATGACTTCACCATTCATATTTAAAAGCGCACCACCGCTGTTACCTGGGTTAATAGCGGCATCTGTCTGAATATAAGTTGCAGAACTGCTGTCATCAGAAGAGTTGCTGTCCTGTGTATCAGAAGAATTACTGCTTAAAGTACGATTTACGGCACTTACAATACCGGTTGTAACGGACTGACCGTATCCTAATGCATTACCGATTGCAACAACCTGTTCGCCGACTTTTAAAGAATCAGAATCACCGATAGAAGCAACAGCAATCTTAGACATCGTGTCATCGGAAATGCTGTCAAGTGGTACTGCAATTACTGCAAGATCATTTTCAGGATCGGTTCCTTTTATCGCTGCCTCATATACCTGGTTGTCAATAAAGCAAACCGAAAGGGTATCTGCACCTTCGACTACGTGGTTGTTCGTAACCATCAAAAGTTCGGAATCATTCTTACCGATAATAATACCGGAGCCTTGACTTTCGGTTTCTTGTGTCTGAGGCTGACCTTGACCGCCAAATCCGAATTGGCTGAAGTAATCCTGGACTTCCTGAACAGATTTATTTGTGATTGCTACGATAGATGGCATTGCAGATGTTGTGATATCAGAGACATCTAAACTGCCGGTGTTTGAACTTCCTGAAACAGCAGTTGTTTTTAATAAACTGGTGCTTGAACTGTTGTTTGATGCAGTTGAACCGGAGCTGCCTGTTGTTTTTGAAAATGGTGAAAAATAATTAACAGCCTGAAAAGAACCGGCAGCAACAGAACCAAATAAAACAAGCACTTAGAGTGATAGCACCGATTTTTTTTGCAAGTTTCTTAGAATTTTTAGGATTCTTTTTATTGTTATTATGACTGCCGGATGGTGTCAGTGGCTGATAAGTATTGGTTTCATTTTCCATTTCATTATTATTTTCTGTATGATTAAAATCGTAATTGTTTAACATCATCAATTCCTCCTTGTTGTTCCCTTTGATGCTTCTAAGAATACAGGAAGAGTGTGACGAAAATGTCGAGATTCTGTGATGAAAATAAGGTAAAAGTGTGTAAATTTGGTGAACACGAAAGACTGGACAATAGAGAAAATGGGATTTACATTCTGAAATCCATGTTTTGGTAAAAGAAAGCCTCTAAAACTTGACAAAAAAGTACAAATGGTGGTACTGTTATTGCAACCGCAGTAACAGCGGGATGCAACGAAATAAAAGAATATAATAATATTGAGGTGCGAAAAAATGCAGGAAATGAAACCAATCAAAGAAGGTAAAGTACGTGAGATTTATGACAACGGTGATAGTCTGATCATGGTAGCAACCGACAGAATCAGTTGTTTTGATGTGATTTTAAAAAATGAAGTTACAAAAAAAGGAACCGTTCTGACACAGATGTCCAAATTTTGGTTTGACTTAACAGAGGACATTCTTCCAAATCATATGATTTCTGTAGATGTAAAAGACATGCCGGAATTTTTCCAGCAGGACAGATTTGATGGAAATAGTATGATGTGCCGTAAATTGGAAATGCTTCCTATTGAATGTATTGTACGTGGTTACATTACAGGAAGTGGATGGGCAAGCTATCAGGAAACAGGTAAAGTATGCGGAATTGAACTTCCGGAAGGCTTAAAAGAATCCGACAAATTACCGGAACCAATCTATACACCATCTACAAAAGCTGAGATTGGAGACCATGATGAAAATATTTCTTATGAAGAAGTATTGCTCATCTGGAAAAATATTTCCCGGGAAAAGGCGAAGAATACGCTCAGAAACTTCGTGATTACACCATTGCACTGTACAAAAAATGTGCAGAATACGCACTGAGCAAAGGTATTATTATTGCAGATACAAAATTTGAATTCGGACTCGATGAAAATGGAAACATTGTAATCGGAGACGAAATGCTGACACCAGACAGTTCACGTTCTGGCCGGCAGAAGGCTATGAACCGGGACATGGACAGCCGTCTTTTGATAAACAGTTCGCACGTGACTGGTTAAGAGCAAATCCGGATAATAACTGGACACTTCCACAGGATATCGTGGATAAAACAATTGAAAAATATCTTCAGGGATATGAGATGCTGACAGGTAAAAAATTAGTTTAATTTTGACTTGATCAATGCAAAAGGGCAGGTTCTTAGTGAACCTGCTTTTTTTTGTACAAAATTATAAAAAGTATCCCCCGGATAGGGTTCTGGCATAGTAGCGAAGTAGTGTAAAAATAGGGAAAAATTAAAGGAAAATTATATCCGCGCAGGGGGCTTACGAAGTGTAATAAAGTTAGCTATAATGAGGAAAACACAGAAAACCACAGGAGGAATGTATGAAAAAGAAGTAGTAAGTATTTTATGTCTGACGACTATGCTCATGACTGTTTTTGCAGGTTGCGGAGCTGACCAGGGTGAAGAGACAAAGAAGACAGATGAAGTTAAAGAGACAAAACAAACAGACGATGGAGTGCGGGCGTATGTTGGGGGAACCATTTTTGAAAGTAGTCTTGACCCAATAAAGGGTGCGATGAGTTATGGATATCCTTTTATCAATGAGGCATTGCTGGAAGTAAATCCAGATTCGGAATATGTTGGAGATTTGGCAACAGATTGGAAAGTAAGTGATGATGCACTGACTTATACATTTAATTTAAAAGAAAATGTAAAATTTAGTGACGGAAGTGATTTTGATGCTGAAGATGTAGTATTTACATATAAGACGGTGAAAGAAAATCAGGCAAATAATGAAAACGTTGATTTAACTCGTCTTGATAAAGTGACAGCCTTAGATAATCACACGGTTGAATTTAAATTAAGTGAAGCATATTCTCCGTTTTTGGATACCACTGCAATGTTACAGATTGTTCCTTCTGATGCTTATGACAGCGAATTGTTTGATACACAGCCAATTGGAACAGGTGCTTATAAGGTGTCTCAATACGATGCAAATCAGCAGATTATTTTAGAAGCTAATGATCAGTATTATGGAGATGCGCCGGAAATTAAGAAGTAACACTGGTTGCAATGGAACAGAAGGCAGCTTTTTCAGCAGCAAATCCGGAGAGCTGGATAGTAGTAATGGTAGGTGCGAACTATTCAAAAGAAAAAGTAGATGGTATGACTGCCACTAATTTTGAAACAATGGATGTAAGAAATATTTCGCTTCCGGTTAATCCGACGATGACAGCAAAAGATTCAGAAGGAAATGAAGTGGTTGTTGGCAACGATGTTACTTCTGATAAAGCAGTCCGTGAAGCATTATCTATCGGTATCAATCGTCAGGAGATTATAGACAATGCATTTAACGGGGTTGGAAAACCAGCTGTGAATTTTACGGATAATTTAGTATGGGCTTCTACAGAAACTTATGAAGATGGAAGAGTGGATGAAGCAATCAAATTATTGGAAGATGCCGGCTGGGAAGATTCTGATAATGATGGAATCAGAGAAAAAGGTGATTTAAAGTGTACGTTTGATGTGTATTCTCCGGGTGGAGATCAGGATAGATACAATTTAGCAGTTGCATTGGCTGAAAATGCAAAAAATTTGGGAATTGATATTCAGGTAAAGACTGCTACCTGGGATGAAGTTACCACACTTCAGAATACAGCGGGCATTGTATGGGGCTGGGGTCAGTATTCACCTACTGTATTATATTCGCTGTTTAAATCAGATTTATTTTTAACAGGTGGGTATGACAATGTAGTTGGATATAAAAATGATGTTGTAGACCAGAAAATTGATGAGGCTCTTGCAGCGAATAATCAGGAAGACGCAATTGCAGCATGGAAAGAAGTTCAGAAAATTGCAGATGCAGATTATCCGGAACTGTACTTAGTAAATATTGAACATTGCTTTTTTATCAATGATAACTTAGACATATCAATGGATACCCAGATTCCGCATCCACACGGACATGGAAGTCCGATTGTATGTAATATGAAAGATTGGAAGTATAAGTAAAAAATAAAGATACGGTTTTTAGGTGACCTGTCTGAGATAGGTCACCTATTTTGGGAGAAAGGGATAAATGAAAAGCGTAAAAAAAATTTTATCGGAAGCGATTAGGATGCTTTTGTTATTGATAGCAGTAAGTTTGGTGGCATTTATTCTTATTACAAAAGCACCAATTGACCCTCTTGTATCTTACATAGGGACAAATTCTACGTTGTCAAATGAAGCAAAGGAAGAAATATCGGAATATTGGGGATTGAACGACCCATTGCCGGAACGATTTGTTACGTGGGCAAATCATGCATTACATGGAGATTTTGGAGAGTCTATCACGTATAAAAAGCCGGTAATACAGATTATTAAAACAAGGTTTTTATATTCAATTGTATTGATGCTACTGGCTTGGTTTTTTTCTGGAATTTTAGGATTTGTTCTTGGAATATTATGTGGAATACATCAAGGTGGTATTTTTGACAGGTTTATGAAACTATTTTGTTTGATTACAAAGTCTGCGCCAACTTTTTGGTTGGGCTTGTTAATTTTATCGTTGTTTGCAGTTCAATTAGGATGGTTTCCAATGGGGATGGCTGTGCCAGCGGGTAAATTAGCCAGTGAGGTCACAATCTGGGACAGAATTTATCACTTGATTTTACCGGTGCTTACGTTAACGATTGTAAGTATGAGTGATGTAATCCTGTACACAAGGCAAAAAATTGTAGAGATTATGAATAGTGATTTTATTTTATATGCGAAAGCGCGAGGAGAATCTCAAAAACAATTAATAACAAGACACATTTTGAGAAATGTTATTTTACCGGCTGTTACTGTCCAGTTTGCATCATTTAGTGAACTTTTGGAGGAATGGCATTGGCAGAGAATGTATTTTCCTATCCAGGAATAGGAACGGCAACTACGGCAGCAGCTTTAAATGCAGATGTTCCTTTGTTACTGGGGATTGCATTATGCAGTGCAATGTTTGTATTTGCAGGAAATTTAATGGCAAATATTTTATATGGCGTATTCGACCCGCGAATCAGAGAGGGGGAAGAGTATGTCTGATAAAAAAATTGTATGGAATAGAAAGACCAAAATTGTTGTATTAATGGTAATCGCAGTTGTTTACCTGGCAGGGATTTTTATATGGGGAATATTTATGAATCCTGAAAAATATGCAGTAAACTATGCAAATAAATTCTTGAGTCCAAGTTTAAAACATCCTTTTGGAACAGATTTTGTTGGAAGAGATATGTTTTATCGATGTGTTAAAGGACTGTCAAATAGTATTGTGATAGGAATTCTTGCTTCAATTGTCAGCTCAATAGTTGCGTTAATATTTGGAATAGCTGCTGCTGTTTTTGGAAAATGGGTAGATAAAGTGGTTAATTGGGGAGTGGATTTGTGTATGGGGCTTCCTCATTTGGTACTGTTAATGTTGATTTCCTTTATGTTGGGAAAAGGAGTAAAAGGAGTAACAATTGCAGTTGCATTAACACATTGGCCGTCACTGACTCGAATTGTGAGGTCTGAAGTTATGCAAATTCGTTCTTCTCAGTATGTTCAAGCTGCTTATAAAATGGGAATTTCAAAATGGAAAGTGGCAGTTACTCATATTGTTCCACATGTGTTGCCATCTTATTTGATTGGTTTAGTGTTATTGTTTCCTCATGCGATTATGCATGAAGCATCTATTACATTCTTAGGATTTGGACTTCCGGCAGAGATGCCTGCAATTGGTGTCATTTTATCTGAAGCAATGAAACATTTAGCTACAGGAAATGGTGGCTGGCTTTATTTCCAGGTCTATTATTGCTAATTGCAGTTGTTTATTTGATGTTATGGGAGATAATCTGAAAAAATTATGGAATCCTGGAAGTGGTAACGAATAGAAGGTAAAAATGGATAATAGAAAAACAGTTTTAGAAGTAAATGATTTGGTTGTTTCTTTTAGCATGTATAAAAAAGGATTTAGAAAAGAAAATCTGGAAGTAATTCATTCCTTGTCTATAGATGTAAAAGAAAAAGAAATTGTGGCTATTGTAGGTTCAAGTGGTTCAGGAAAAAGTCTTTTAGCATCGGCGATATTAGGGTTATTGCCTGGCAATGCAAGCACAAGTGGAAGTGTCTGCTATATGGGGAAACAGTTGGATGATAAATTAAGAAAGCAGTATCTTGGTAGAGAGATTGCATATATTCCACAGTCGGTAGACCATTTGGACCCCGTTATGAAAGTTGGACCACAGGTAGTAGGGGTATATTCTACAGAAGAAAAACAACGCAAAATGTTTCAAAAATATCAGTTAGATAAAAGTGTAGAAGAAATGTATCCGTTTCAATTATCCGGAGGGATGGCCAGGCGTGTACTGATTTCAGCGGCGGTGTTGGAAACTCCTAAATTAATTGTTGCAGATGAGCCGACACCAGGACTTAGTGTTGATATGGCTATGGATACATTAAAACATTTTAGAGAAATAGCAAATACAGGTACGGGAATTCTACTAATTACTCATGATATTGATTTGGCATTTGAGGTTGCAGATCGAATTGCAGTATTTTACGCTGGTACAGTTGTAGAAATTTCACCAACGGAAGATTTTAAAAAGGGAAAAGAATACTTACGACATCCCTACAGCAAGGCATTTCTGAGAGCATTGCCACAAAATGAATTCCAGCCGATTCCCGGAATACAGCCTTATGCTGGAAATTTGCCAGAAGGTTGTTTATTTGCAAATCGTTGTCCCGATGTATCTGAAAAATGTACGGGACAAATACCAATGAGGGAGTTGCGAGGGGGAAAGGTCAGGTGTGTAAATGCAACTTAAATTAGAACATATTGATTTTAGATATACAGATAAATCTCCTTGGATTTTAAAAGATGTTTCTTTGACAATAGAAGCAGGAGAACGTGTTGGAATTGTAGGACCATCCGGTTATGGAAAAAGCACGTTATCTAAAATTATTGCAGGGTATATGAATCCGACTTCCGGAAGCGTGATGATTGACGAAAAACCGCTGCCTAAAAAGGGAATGTGTCCTGTACAAATGATATATCAACATCCGGAATATGCAGTTAATCCAAGATGGAAAATGAAAAAAATCCTGAATGAATGTTGGACTCCTGGAGAAGAAGTATTAGCTCGGATGGGAATTGAAAAAGATTGGCTGAACCGTTGGCCGTCAGAATTATCAGGTGGAGAACTGCAGCGTTTTGTATTGCACGAATATTAAGTCCGGATGTGAAATTCCTTCTATGCGATGAGATTACTACGATGCTGGATGTGATCACGCAGGCTCAGATATGGCAGGTACTTTGGATATTGCGAAAAAGAACGGTTATGGAATGTTAATTATTACCCATAACATGGCGCTGGCTGAAAAAGTTATTGTACAAAGGATAGTAGACCTTAGAGATATTAATCATATCAAACAGATTGACGTATGATAATTAATCCTGAATTATTCATGGAACAACCATGAATAATTCAGGATTAGATTTATCGAAAATTCAGCTATAGATTTCCGACCAGTTTATCTTTCCAGATACCAAGACATTCTCGCACCAGATAATTTAGCTGTAAAAATTTGTTACTTTTTGCCGGAACACCTTCTATCTGTCGGCATCCCATCTTTTTTCCAATCGAAGTTCCCCGAAATACGTGAAAGCCGTTGGTTACGATCCCAATTCGTAGATCTTCTGGTTTTTTATTTGATTTTTCTTCTAAAAGTGCAAGTGAATATTTTAGGTTTTCATTTGTATTAGTAGAACGATCTTCTTTTATCAGACGTGTCTCATCGATTCCTTGTGAGACCAGATATTCATACATTGCTTCTGCCTCGGAAATCTCCTCTCCTGAACCTTTTCCACCAGAGACAACCGCTATTGTTTCTGGATTTTCGTCGAGATATTCTTTTGCCCGCTCCAGGCGAAGCTTCAATGAATTGCTTAATTTCGTTCCGTTGACCTGTGCCCCTAATACAATCAGCGTGTCCAGATCTCTAGATGGTTTCTGAAGCATTCCCGAAAAAATCAGACCTTCTGTTATCAAAATGCAAGGATCACCAAAATCGCCAGAGTAAGGCAATACTGCTTTTTACAGGTTTTGGAAATATACTTAAAATATTTCCAGTGATGCGTTGTTTCTAATCGCAACAAAATTGCGATTGCATAACACACAATACCTGCAGCTGCCCAGATACAAGGAAATAAGGAAGAAAGTCCTGCATATAATACGATTCCGATAAAATAAAGAATACTAAAACTTCCTAATAGAATAAATAATATTCTCATAAATAAAATCCTTTCGTTTGTAGTTTTTCCTGATAGCAAAAGAAGGCGGGAAAATTTCCGCCTTCTACTTTTTTATAATTATTTGTTTTTCCACAGCAGTTGTTTGTATTTTTTACCACTTCCACATGGACACGGATCGTTACGTCCGATTTTTGGTCCTTTTTAC
>ENA-OQHY01000981-OQHY01000981.1-human-gut-metagenome-genome-assembly--contig:-NODE-981-length-13769-cov-5.279944_pt1 | contig 13769 bp, 15 predicted proteins | sample MGYA00242570_ERZ504733 | MGnify/ENA primary metagenome ERZ504733 (study PRJEB26092, sample SAMD00036219) | human gut metagenome | host: Homo sapiens | study: EMG produced TPA metagenomics assembly of...
GTCTTAAATCCTGTCAGATGTGTTCCGCCCTCTGCATTATAAATATTATTACAAAATCCAAGTACATTCTCATGAAACTCATTCACATACTGCAGGGTTACCTCTACTTCAATCCCGTCTGCTTCCCCTTTAAAATAAACCGGGTCATGAAGTACTTCTTTCTTACGGTTCAGATCCTGGATAAATCCAATGATTCCTTCCGGTTCATGATAAACGATGTGCTCAACACTTCCATCTCTCTTATCATCAAACACGATCGTCAGATTCGGATTCAGATACGCAGTCTCATGCAGACGGCTCTTAACCTCTTCCGCTTTGAACTTCGTCTTCTCAAAGATCGTATCATCCGGCAGAAAATTTACCATTGTTCCCGTCTTTCTCGTCTTTCCGATCTTAGGAAGAAGTCCATCTTCCAGTTCGATCACCGGGATTCCTCTCTCGTACCGGTCATGATGAACAAATCCATCCCTGCTGATCTTCACATCCATATAAGTAGAAAGAGCATTTACAACAGAGGAACCTACTCCGTGAAGTCCACCACTTGTCTTATATGCAGAATCATCAAACTTACCACCTGCATGGAGTGTCGTATAAACCAGACGAGCCGCAGATACACCCTTCTGATGCATATCAACCGGAACTCCACGACCGTTATCTGAAACGGTTGCAGATCCGTCTTTTTCCAATGTCACCTGGATCTCACTGCAGAATCCTGCCAGGTGCTCATCTACTGCATTGTCCACGATCTCATAGATCAGATGATTCAGTCCTTTTGTAGAAACACTTCCTATGTACATTCCCGGGCGTTTCCGTACTGCCTCAAGACCTTCCAATACCGCGATACTCCCTGCATCGTATGTATTATTTCCCGCCATTACTCTTTCTCCTTCTTTCTCGAACTCAAACTGTTCTATACAGTCAATCAACAAATATGATATCATTTAACCATCTGATTTTCAACTTCTTTTTCGCTCATATGTTCCGTCAACCTTCTTCTGACAGGAGAGGACTGTAACTGTCCGACAACCGTTTATTCTGTAACTACCCGCTTTAATGTCCGTTCCAGCACCTCCATTGCATTCTTCATCTCTTCCACCGTATTTGTCTGCGCCCCTGCTTCGATCAACAGAGACTTTGGCAGCAGATGAAGATTATAACGGTAAGCTTTCAGATAAATATGCCTTGCAAATCCCGGGTAATACTGTTCCGATGCAATCTGCATCTGCAAGGAGAACGCCAGATTATCCTGGATATATGGATTATACAGATAGGCAATATCGCCATTTGTCCGTGTCCTGCTCAATCCATTAAAATACATGATCTTCGCAGTCGGTTTTCCATTCACTTCCGTTACCAGATGTGTGTCCGCATTTACACCGTCTCTGTGAAGATCGATTGCAACTTCAATCGTCGGATTCGCTTCCAGAACCGGCCGTACTGCACTTTCTGCATTCTCATATGCCCTGCTGCGGTCAAGCTTCCCATTAATAATATCATACACTCCGCTGTCATGAAGTGTCTCAATCCCATCCGCATTTAATAACTGCGTCAGATATTCCCCAATCCCAACGATGCTTGTAGATGGATCACCCGGTATGGAGTCGGCAAATTCTTCCTGTGAATGCGTATGAAAGATCAAAATTTTCGGCCCTCCTGTACTTTGATCTATCTTCATACTCCGGTTTAAAAGATCATCCACATTAAGCTGCTCCGGTCCGATCATTGTAGAACTGTCTATTGTATAAAGATTGCTTGTCAGATATTCAAAATCACGCAGCCGCTCAATAGAAAGATCCATTCCCGGAACCGGCTGTTCTACAGCACTTTCCTGAGTTTCCGGCTCTGCTCCGATCAGTTTCCCCTCTTCATCTACCGCATGTTCATCATTTGCCTGACACTGAAGAATCCATGCGATCGTCTCCTCATCTTCCAATACTTCCGCCGGTTCTTCTTTTCCCCTTTTTTCTGTCTGATCTTCCAGATATCCTGCCAACGGCATCCAAACATGAAGTGGGAGCCAGAAGATCTCTTCCCTTTCTGTCCCCTGTTCTTTCTGATAAGAAAAAAGCGGAAGGTACAATTTCTGCGCATAAATCTGACTTTCTTCTAATAAAAATGTTCTCCCCTCTTCCAATGACCGGCCCATCCCAATTCCTAACGGAATACCTGACAGAACCAGAATCACCCCATACCATTTCATACGTCGGATTGTTTTTTTCTTATACACACGCATTGCAGAGTCCTTCCGCTCATTTCTATCATTCTATTCACTTTCTCCTGCATTTATATCAGAAAAAAGAAGATTCAAGGACGCTGCTATCGTATGACTGATCTGATGAACCATTTCATCCACATCCTTTGGTGTCACAAACATTCCATTTAAATGTGGGGAAATCAATTCTTTTACAAACTCATATTTTTCCGCCGCACTATAAGAGCGCAAAATCTCTCCTGTACTCCTTAATGCCTGCGACTGCTCCAGTGCAGTGATGAAATTTTCCATCGTATCATTGACGATCGTTGCCGCATCAACAACCGTAGGCACTCCGATTCCAATCACAGGAATCCCCAGAGATTCTTCCGTCATTGCATTCCTGTAATTTCCAACACCGGAACCCGGATGAATTCCTGTATCGGCAATCTGGATCGTCCGGTTCAATCGTCTGCTGTTTCGCGCAGCAAGTGCATCCACTGCAAGGATCAGATCCGGCTTCGTCTCATGGACAATTCCACGGACAATCTCCGCCGTTTCCATCCCCGTCTGTCCCATCACGCCGGGAACAATTGCACTAAGAACAATCAATTGCTCCGTACGCATCGCATATTTTCCGTATTCTTTTACTATATGCCGGTTTACCTCCAGATGATCTGCAACATAAGGGCCAAGCGCATCCGGTGTCACCGCTCTGTTACCGAGCCCGACAAAAAGAATCTTTAATTCTTTTCCATCTTCACAGGAAATTTTATGAAAAATCAATTCCCGGATGCAATCACAGATCCGTTCCTGCAATACCCTGCTATTTTCTTCCACCTCCAATGCCAGATCCGGAGATTCCAGTGTCAGATAAATACCTGTCGGTTTTCCCATGATCTTCGCTCCATTCTCCGTCTCGATCACCACACGGGTCAGCCGGATCTCATTCTCCTCGTCATACTCTTCCTCCAGAACAACTCCCTGCACTTCTACATTGTCAGATGCAAAACGTTCCTTCTCCTCAAGTGCAAGATCTGTACGCACACTGTAGTTTTTCATCATAGCCTCCCTTTTCTCCGTGTCAGGTTATAGATTCTTGTATACTGTAACCACAATTCGTTTTATTACAGCCTATTTTTAGCATTTTTTTGTAAAATATGTATTGACAGAACACGTTTGTTGGACTAGAATAAATGAGTATGTTTCGATAGAACGTCCGTGTCCGAGTCTATTGAACACATGAATCACATTTGAAAATCATATGATAGAATATTTTGGAGGTGCACACATTGGCTAATATTAAATCTGCAAAGAAAAGAATTTTAGTAACAGAGACAAAAGCTGCTAGAAACAAAGCAATCAAATCTAAGGTTAAAACAGCTGTAAAGAAAGTAGAGACAGCTGTAGCTGAGAAGAATGTAGAGGCTGCTAAGGCTGCTCTTCACACAGCAATCGTTGAGATTTCCAAAGCTGGAAGCAAGGGTGTTTATCACAAGAAAACAGTTTCCAGAAAGATCGCTCGTCTTTCCAAAGCTGTTGACTCTATCGCTTAATTATAAATAGAGAATAGAATTTTCAGGCGCATCTGCTACCGTCATGGCAGATGCGCCTTTTGTTATACGTTCAGATGCCAGGCAGTTCTAAGGATACAGATTCGAGCCATGCTCGCATGAGCGAGATTCTGTATTCTTAGAACTATGTGGCGGATACGCCACATCGATAAAATGCGTAGCATTTTAGAGATGCCTGCTGCTGCACGACGCCTCAGTCAAAAAGACCGGCACTTCCAAGTCTTAACCTGAAAGTACCGGTCTTCTATTATCTTATTCTATAATCTCAGACAACTGATTAGTTGTTGATCAGTTTGTCCTCATCACTCCAGCTGTAAAGCTTTCTGATCTCAGCTCCAACCTTCTCTGACTGGTGCTCAGCAGCAAGTTTTCTCATAGCCTTGAAATGAACCTGTCCACCTGCTTCAGACATATCAAGCAGGAAGTCTTTTGCAAATGTTCCATCCTGGATATCAGAAAGAACTTTCTTCATAGCTTTCTTTGTATCTTCTGTAACGATCTTAGGTCCTGTGATGTAATCACCATACTCAGCTGTGTTAGAGATAGAGTATCTCATTCCTTCGAAACCTGACTGATAAATCAGATCAACGATCAGCTTCATCTCGTGGATACACTCAAAGTAAGCATTTCTCGGATCATATCCAGCCTCAACAAGAGTCTCGAATCCAGCCTGCATAAGTGCACATACACCACCACAAAGTACAGCCTGCTCTCCGAAGAGGTCTGTCTCTGTCTCTGTTCTGAATGTTGTCTCAAGAACTCCGGCTCTTGCTCCACCGATTCCAAGACCATAAGCAAGTGCTCTGTCAAGAGCTTTTCCTGTGTAATCCTGCTCTACAGCTACCAGACAAGGTGTTCCTTTTCCAGCCTGATACTCGCTTCTTACTGTATGTCCCGGTGCCTTAGGTGCGATCATTGTAACATCAACATTCTTTGGTGGTACGATTGTTCCGAAGTGAATGTTGAATCCATGAGCGAACATAAGCATGTTACCTTCTTCAAGGTTTGGCTCGATGTCTTCTTTGTAAAGTTTAGCCTGTTTCTCATCGTTGATCAGAATCATGATGATGTCAGCCTGCTTTGCAGCTTCAGCTGCTGTATATACTTTGAATCCCTGCTCTTCTGCTTTCTTCCAGGAACGACTTCCCTCGTACAGACCGATGATAACATCACATCCTGACTCTTTTAAGTTCAGCGCATGTGCATGTCCCTGGCTTCCGTATCCAATGATAGCGATCTTCTGTCCTTCGAGAAGAGAAAGGTTACAATCTTCCTGATAATAAATTTTTGCTGCCATTTTGCATTCCTCCTAAATGAATTTAAAATATAGAGTAGAATGCTCCCGATCTCTTCGGGGGTATCCTATATAGTGAAAGGTCTTGTCCTTTACTAGCTTTATCTGTTCTACAAGTTCTCCCTGCGGTTCTCCGATCCTGACCGGATCAGAAAAATGCAACATCCTTGCTGCCTCTTGCAAGTCCTGTAATTCCGGTTCTTGCAAGTTCAAGTATCTCATAATCCTTCAGAAGATTCAGGAAAGCTTCCAGCTTATTCTGTGTACCTGTCAATTCAATGATCAGACAATCTTCTTCCACATCTACGATCTTCGCTCTGAAAATATCCGCAACCGAGATGATCTCACCACGCTGTGCGGCATTCGCACGAAGCTTCACCATGATCAGCTCTCTGCAAACGGATTCTTCTGCTTTCAAAGCCTTAATATCCACAACATCCTCCAGCTTACGGAGCTGTTTCTCAATCTGTGATAAGATCTGCTCATCACCGGATGAAACAATTGTAATCCTTGTAAATCTGGGATCTGCTGTCATACCTGCCGTGATACTGTCAATGCTGTATCCACGACGGCTGAAGAGTCCTGAAATTCTGCTCAAAACACCTGAATTGTTATCTACGAGCAGTGAAAATACCTGACTTCTCATATGTATCCTCTCTTTCTCACTTCAGGAAGCGAAAATATTATGACTGACTAAGATGACTGGTTCGCTCCTTCCATGATTTGTATAAAACAGAGTGCGTTCTGTTTTTTACTTACTTAATATTAACAACTAGAACCGGCTTTGTCAACCCTCTTTTTTGAGATTTTTCATCACAGACCAAATTCCTCTGCCAGTTCATTCAAATACATCCAGCGCTCTTCCTTCTCTTCGAGCTGCCCTCTTACCTTCTCCTGCTCTTCCATCAGCTCACGCAGTTTCACTGAATTCGTTGCATTTGCGGCAATCTGACGATCAAGAGACGCAATCTTTTCTTCCAGCTTTGCAATCTCCTCGTCAATCGTCTCATATTCTCGCTGCTCCTTGAAAGAAAACTTCACCTTCTGGCGCTGTCCATCCTTTCCAGTTCTTTTCCTGTCTTTCTTCTCCTGCGTCTCTTTCTTCTGTGGACTTTTCTGTCGGCTTCATTTCAGACTTTCCTGTGATAACTTTGCTTTCCTCTCCGAATCTGCGTTTCTTCGCCTCTACATAATCCGTGTATCCTCCCTCAAACTGTCGGATCCCGCCGTTTCCATCCAGTTCAAAGATACGATCAACTACATTGTCCAGAAAATATCTGTCATGTGATACGGTGATCACGATTCCTGTAAATGAATTCAGATAGTCCTCAAGGATCGTAAGTGTCGGAATGTCCAGGTTATTACCTGCCTCATCAAATAATAAAACATTCGCATTCTCCGCAAGAACACCAAGAAGATAAAGTCTTCTCTTCTCCCCTCCGGAAAGCTTACCGATCGGTGCATACTGCATATCCGGTGTAAATAAGAACCTCTCCAACAATTGACTCGCACTGATCTGTCCGTCCTTTGTCGTCACATACTCCGCAATATCCTTCACATAATCGATCACACGCTGGGAATCATCCATATGCTGTTCTTCCTGTGCGAAATATCCGATCTTAATCGTCTCGCCAATCTCAATCTCTCCTGCATCCGGCTTGAGTACACCTGCGATCATCTTAAGAATCGTAGATTTTCCACAGCCGTTCGGTCCGATAATTCCAAGCCGCTGATTGCGAAGCACAATATAACTGAAATCATCCAGAATCTTCTTCTCCCCAAAACGCTTGCTGACATGATGAAGTTCGATCGTCTTCTTGCCCATTCTTGTCTCTACAGAATCAAGCTCCACCGTCTGATCCGTCACAGGTGCTTTTCCTGTTTTCAACGCTTCCAGACGTTCCAGTCTTGCCTTCTGCTTTGTCGTTCTCGCACGGCATCCACGCTTCGCCCATTCCAGTTCCATCCGAAGAATACTCTGACGCTTTCTCTGACTTGCAAGCTCCATCTCTTCCCTCTGCGCCTTCAATTCAAGGAATCCGGAATAATCCGCATCATATCCATACATCTTTCCATGACTCAGCTCCAGGATACGGTTCGTCACACGATCAAGGAAATAGCGGTCATGTGTTACCATAAGAACCGTTCCACGGTAAGATCTCAGATAATCTTCCAGCCAGGAAATCATCTCCTGATCCAGATGATTCGTCGGCTCGTCCAGAAGAAGTACGTCAAAGTCTCCTGCAAGTATCTTCGCAAGAACCACACGTCTCTTCTGTCCCCCGGATAAAGTGTCAATCTTCTGATCCCACTGCGTGATCCCAAGTTCCGTCAGATTACTTTCCACCTGCCAGCTCTCCGCATCTGCATCCTGAAGTGCGTAGGAACGGATATCCATCCCCTCCGGAAATGTCGGATTCTGCGGAACAAAAGCAATCTTCAGACCATTCTGACGAACAACCTGCCCTCATCCGGCACTTCCTCTCCCGCAACCACCTTCAAAAGAGTTGACTTTCCAGTTCCGTTAATCCCAACAATCCCGATCTTATCCCCCTGCTGAACACCAAACGATGCATCATCAAAAATCACTTTCTCCCCATATATTTTAGAAATATGTTCTATATTAATTAAGTTCATTCTTTTCCCTGCTTTCTGTTTTTCTGCATTTTTATCAATCACATCGCCCTTCCAGTATAACAGATATTTCAGACACTGAAAATCTTAAAAATTTTTAAATTCATATTTGAAGGGGTTGAGAAAACACGGAAAACGTTATAACATAGTGAGATACATGCAATGACATGGTTTCAAATGGAAAGCGAGGTAAATGATATGAGCCCGAAGAATGATTTCTCAGACATTTTCGATGATGATTTTGAAGTTACATATGAAGAAGATCCGGAAATCAATTTTCATACTTCTGAAGATACAGAACAAATAAACAGACCTGATTCTAACACGGAGACGATCGTTATGAACGCAGACGATTACCGAGATAACTTTAACGATTCCGATGACAGCCAGTTCGAAGAAGTACTTCCTGAATATGACGATGATTATGAAGATGATGATGCAGATTATGAGGATGATTATTATGAGGACGATTATAACACTTCCAACAGAAGATCAAATCGCAACAATCCTTATAATGATCCATATAATAATCCATATAATGATCGTGACTACGACAGACGCTCCTCCGGCAGGAAACGTTCTGGTGGCGGAGTAAAACTTGCCGCACCGATCAAGAAAGGCGGAAAGGCATTATCAAGGCTCACAAGCACACTGCTTCAGCAGCTTTCTATCGTATTGATCCTGGTCACAACAGCATTTGTACTCTACAACTTTTACCGTGCAAGCACACCGTACGGAGATATCCAGGAGGCAATCCAGACACAGAAGATTTCTCAGACTCTGGCCGCTTACTTATGTGTAGCTGCACTCTTCCTGTTCTTCGAATTCATCTCCCTTCTCTGGTCGATGACACGCGTCCGCGTACGTGACGGAGTCTCCAGCTGGAGAGAAGATACCGGAAGAGGCCTGTGGTCTTTTATCCTTGTATTTGCGGTTTCCTATGCCGCATTCCTCTTCAGCCCATTGCTCCCTGATTCACCGGAAGTGATCTACGGAGTGAAAGGAGCTCTTGATGTATACGGTTCCCTCCACAATGTATTGTTTGGACTGTGTGCAGCCGGAGTCATCTCCTGCCTGATCAGAAAATACAAAAGTTCCAATTAGAATACAATATTCCCTTTACAAAAAGTGCACCCGGCAATGAAATCAATTACGAAATCATTGCGGATGCACTTTTAAAATTTATGGGCCAGTCTCAAAAAATACGATGCATTAATCCAAAATGATCAGTGCCATAAACACAAGATCTGTATCTCCTGTATTCGTCAGTCCGTGTCCCATTCCATCCGGTGTAAATGTCATATCTCCTGCTTTCACCGGGCGGATACGTCCATTGTCATCATAATTTCCTTCCCCGCGAAGGATATAATATGTCTCACTCTCGTTGTGATGCTCATGATATCCAAGAGAACATCCCGGCTCCAGTGTAACTTCTGCATACATCTTGCACTTTCCGTTCAGTTCCTTATCTTCCAGAATGTGCTTGATGATAACGTGTCCCTTTCCACCAGCCATGTTTTCTTTTCTCTGAACTCTTAATTCACTCATCTTCAATTCCTCCTAAAACATTTTTATTGTAAAGCTTATTTGCTGTTACTGTTCACTACAATACTTCTTTTATCTGACATTTATTTCATATAGATCAATTCATACTCTCTTGTTCCAAGACCGATCTTCTCTGCATGTGCCAGACAAGTCTTGTACTCTGAATTCGGTGTTGTATTCTCAAAATGATCATGATGATCGCAGAAATTCTCTTCTTCCATACGATCTGCAAGCTGGCTGTGCGGCAACGGTGTCGCGCTAAGACAGACATCTGCACATGCCTGATCCAGTGCCAGCGGATCAAAAGAGGCAAACATACCGATATTCGGAAGAATCGGTGCATCATTCTCCGGATGCAGTCACAGTTCGGTGATACATCAACGATCAGTGAAATATGGAAGTTCGGTCTTCCATCCACAACCGCCTTTGTATACTCTGCCATCTTGCAGTTCAATACCTTTGTCGCCGCACTGTCCATAAATGAAATGGCATCAAAGTTACATGCCCCAATACATCTTCCACAACCAACACAATGTTCAAGATCAATAGACATCTTTCTTGCATCAGCATCATAAATCAGACCATCATTCGCACACTCTCTCAGACAGCTCTTACATCCTCTGCAGGCTTCCTGATCGATCGTCGGCTTACCAACAGAATGCTGATCCTTCTTACCGGCTCTGGAACCACATCCCATTCCGATATTCTTGATCGTACCACCGAAACCTGTCGTCTCATGCCCTTTAAAATGCGTCAGACTAATAAATACATCCGCATCCATCACGGCACGTCCGATCTTCGCTTTCTCTATGTACTCTCCTCCCTGTACCGGAACTTCAATATCATCCGTTCCCTTCAGGCCATCTCCGATAATCACCGGACATCCGACACTCAACGGTGTAAATCCATTCTCCCATGCACAGTAAAGATGCTCCAGTGCGTTCTTTCTACTGCCCGGATATAGTGTATTACAATCTGTAAGAAATGGCTTTCCCCCAAGCTCCTTCACGACATCAACAACCGCCTTGGCATAATTCGGACGGAGATAACTGATATTCCCCATCTCTCCAAAATGCATCTTGATCGCCACAAATTTATTTTCCATATCAATCTCACTGATTCCTGCTTTCTTCATCAGACGTTTCAGCTTCGTTGGAAGACCTTCGCCAAGCTTCGCCCGGAAATCAGTATAATACACCCTTGCTTTTTCCATGATGTAAACCTCCTGTTGTAAATTCTGACAGCTTAACCCTGCATTCTTATCATACACTATAAATCTGACTCTTCCAATCATTTTTAGAAAAATAATAAAGTGGACATCCCCTTAACGATACGGTATACTCAAATTATCAATTCCGAACTCAGCAACAGTTCGATCACTCTGAAGGAGATGTAATGATACAATGAATCATCTGGCTGTTACCTCAATACTCACTGTTGTAGCACATATCATCTGGTTTGCTTCTATGACAGAACGAAAATATCCGATCAAAAAAACGGTTCTGCTCTATGGACTTTACGCTATATTCTTCACTTTATGGACCATACTTGCATATTCCCTGCTTGGCAAAGACTCTCCGTATGTGATTCCATTTTCATTTGTCGGAACCATCCTGCCAGCAATTCTACTTTTCCTATATACTTCATCTGATAGTTTCAGCAAAAAATATTTTGATCGTTATCTTATGCAAATTTGTTCTGCATCATCATTTGCCTTTCTATTTTGATCTGTGATGGATTATTTCCGGATTTATCCATTGTAAAACAGATGTATATACGAAGCTTGGTACGAATACTGTTGAATGTTCCTGCAGTCCTGCTGTATCTGTGGTTTGCGCGTCCTTATATGCGTACAGTGCCCGGAGACAGAAAACGGACCTGGTACTCTATTTCCCTCGTGTCCTTTCTGTTTTTAACCGTGTTTGCAACGCTTATCAACTTCCTCATGCGTGATGGTCATACCGTCGAACAGATGATCCTGTTTATCACAACCATGATGATTTATTGTGCAGTACTGTGGATTGTATTTGGCACGATCCAACACATGAATGCCGAAGTGAAGATGGAACTGATCACTCAAAATGTACAATACCTGCAGGGACAGCTTGCCATGGCCAAAGAACATGCATCAACCGCCAAAGCCATGCGTCATGATTTTCGACATCACATGCAAAATATTGACCTGCTTCTGAAACAACAGAAGCCACAAGAAGCGATACATTATATAGAAGAATTTATCCAAAGCCTGGATGTGGCAAGTCAGATTGATTTTTGCCCACATATTACAGCCAACGCCATTTTAAACAACTTTTATAATCAAGCACAGAAAGAAGGAATTCCGATCTCTATAACTGCCGACACACCGGAGCATATAACAATTGCAGATATGGATTTTGTTGCGATCCTTTCAAATCTTCTGGAAAATGCAGTAAACGGATGTATCGAATGCGGTTCCCGGGATGAGATCACGGTAAATCTCCGTATGAAAAAGGAGAAACTTGTGATCGTGTGCAGTAACCCTTGTAAAACGGACCTTGTAATCGAAGATGATATCATCAAGCCAAAAGGAACCGGGATAGAAAGTATCCTGATGGCTATTGATAAATACGATGGAAATATCCGTTATCAGATGGAAGACGGTATTCTGACAGCATGCGTCATCCTTAACTGCTGATCTTTGCAGAAAAATCAGATCATTATTTCACGCAGAAAAAACACGGTTTCACGAAAGGAACGCGCTTTTTCTGCATTTTTCTTTTATACTTACACATAATAAAACATTCTTTGGATCGTTACTCATTGTGACCCAAATTTATGAAGGAAGGATCTGATTTAAATGATGAACTCAAATGTACAGGCTGCTATGCCAAAATTCGCCGGATTATCCCATGTATGTATTTTCGTGGATGATATGATGGAGGCGGTTGACTATTACCAGAAACTGTTGGGCGTTGTACCGGATCATTATCTGTCCCACTGGAGAAACGAAGGTTTCTTTAAAGCCGGCGGATTTGTCAAAGAAGCTGCCGACGGCGATGTCTCTATCGCTTTTGTAAATGTACCGGGCACAAAACTGACACTGGAACTCATGCAGTACCATTCACCGGAAGGACGAAAAGAACCTGTCTTCTTCGCTGCCAACGATGTCAGTGGCGCACGTCATGTAGCACTGAAAATCACGAACATCGACGAAGCATTTTTACATATTAAATCCATGCCGGACACACGTCTGATCAATGAGACTGACGATTATCAAGTATTCCAGATCAGCGAGACCTATCCAGATGAGGTTCATTTCTTCGATCAGGATATGAAGGAAATGGATGAAAGGAAACAGCAGACAGCTAAAATCCTCAGTGAAGTGCGGTATTTCTACTTTATTGACAAATACGGTCTCCAATGGGAGTTCGAGCAGGGACATACTGATATTGGTGATTAAGTGAAAAAATGAAACAGGGGTCGGTTTGCGTTACCCGTGTTGTACGCAGCGACTCCTGTTTTTTGTTTATCTTATTATTTTTTCTTTACCGGGCAACGCTTTTTATAAATTCCGTTCTATTCCATTTTTTAGAACTATCCTCAAACCACTTAGAAACTTCTGTCTCGAAAAATTGTTTGTACCTGCGAAAATGCTTTCCTTTGCAATTTTCAGACAGCCAGTAATAACAGCAAGTTTAATGCCTGCATAAATCCCTTCATTATTTCAAGCATTTCTTTATAATAGCCATTGCTGGTTGCTCTCGCCATAGGAACGTCATACTCGTCAATAAGAAGTATTACACTCTTATTGTAATACTTGCTCAAAAACTCTGAAAGAATTTGAAGCGAACGCATTACTTCGATCTTCCCCGCTCGTCCATACCGAATGTCATCAAACTTCTTTTTTTCTTCTGCATTCAGCACAGGGCTTTCCATGAGATATTCATGCTTCTTAAAAAGCTCTCCGACTTCATAAGTGTTTAATGTAACCCAAACTCTTTCAATAGTTTTCTCTGATATTCTTTGTCAGCCGCCGCTTTTGTAATGTCTTCTGTACGTCCAAGTTTTGACAGTTCTAGAATTAATTGATTGATTTCTGCTCTTCCTTCTTCTATCCCAATCTTACGTCCATTCTCAATTCCTCGTCTTTCTGCGGTTAACATTCCTATATTGTAATCTCTAATCGCTCTTTGTCTTGTCTCGTATTCTAACCTCTTCTTTTCATCTGCGCTTAATTTATCCAACACGTCATATGCTTCTTCCAATTCAGAATTTTTCTTTGCCATTTTTTCAAAATCCTTTCTGGTTTTTCCTCCAAGAAAGCGCATCCACTGCAACAGGCTTGTCTCATTTTTCTCTTCCGGCGGAAGTTTTGACAATTCTAAAATATGCATTTCCATAAGATCTGTATACTCTTTTCCTGTCTTTGCATCACAGAATACAATTCTGCGATAACATTCTTTATCATCCAGAAAATGATTATATGCAGTTTCACCCGGACATCTAAGATTCCATACTTATCATCTTTCGATTCTTTTCTGAGAATCGTAGG
>ENA-OQHY01000982-OQHY01000982.1-human-gut-metagenome-genome-assembly--contig:-NODE-982-length-13767-cov-2.225000_pt1 | contig 13767 bp, 22 predicted proteins | sample MGYA00242570_ERZ504733 | MGnify/ENA primary metagenome ERZ504733 (study PRJEB26092, sample SAMD00036219) | human gut metagenome | host: Homo sapiens | study: EMG produced TPA metagenomics assembly of...
TTGTTTGATTTACAAACGTCAGTTCATCCCATCCAACTGGCTGATAAGTCAATAAGGAAAGCAGGAAAGAATCGGGTGAAGCGAGAGGGCTACGTAACAAGGTAACATGGCAGTTAGGCTACGGTACCTGGTAGACAGAGTTACGTGTATGACAAACATGACCCGGCAAAGCAGTTGAAGAAAGCAGGAACATCAGGACACTGACGCAGAGTGTGTACCACTGGGTACTGAGGGCAAGCCAATTGCCACGTTATTCCTATAACAAGAAGGTGTTAAGCGGAAGAATCAACGAGCGAGAGGACACAGTACCTTGTTGACTTACATTGTCCAAGCGAAGTAAGACTATAAAATCACGAAATGGGGTGAGAAGTAATGAAGTTATCCAAAGAATTATCCGACAAAATCAAATATGATCTTCCGGCGGAAGTCGTAGAAATGAGATTTGAGTTATTTGACTGGTTAAAAGAAAAAGGTCTTTCAGTACGGCAGGCCGTTGATTTACTCGCTATGACAAGAGGAGAGATAATCGAAGCCCGCCGTAAAGAAATGGATGATATGAAACTTTAACCTACTTCGTCAAGTTCATGCTCGAAGTTGTCTAAAGCAAAGCGGTATGCCTTAGCAAAATGGTACATTTCTTTAGAATCACAGGATAATGGGTTGTAATCAATAGCATCTTTGTGTTCTTCCTGATAAGCCCGTAATTTTACCTGAGCATAAGCAACCGCTATTTCATGTAACTGTTGTTCATTCATGTTAAACACCTCCCTTCTAATAGGGAGTATACCACAACACAGAAAGGAAGTGAAAAGTTATGTCAGAAAAAGAAAAGAAGATCCTTGAGACTATTGCAACAGCAGTACCTAAGATGTCCGAGTTTGATAAAGGTTATCTGTTGGGAATGGGTGAAGCAATGGTAAAGCAGAAAGAAAAAGACAAACCAGAAAAGAAAGAAGGTCAGTAAATGTCAAATGTGTTAATTCCCATCAATTTTGATGGGGAACAGCCGACAGTATCAGCAAGGGATTTACATGCGGGTTTGGGAATTTCTGAAAGGTTTCAGTCATGGTTCAATAGACAGTTACAATACGGATTTCAGGAAAGTACTGATTATGTAGGGTGTAAAGAATTTAACACCCTGGCAAGGCAGGAATTACAAGATTATGAGATTTCCGTAGATATGGCAAAGCAGATCTGCATGATCCAGAGGTCTGAAAAAGGCAGACAGTACCGTCAGTACTTCATTGACTTGGAGAAAGCATGGAATACGCCGGAACAGGTTCTTGCAAGGGCGTTGAAAATTGCTGACAAGGAAATTGAAAAATTAAAGTCAAGTAATACAGCATTACTTGAAGATGTTCAGAGGATGAAACCCAAAGAAACCTTTGCTGATGCAGTAGCTGCAAGCCACACATCCATATTAATTGGAGAGCTGGCAAAGATCCTGAAGCAGAACGGTGTTGAGACTGGACAGCGTAGATTATTCACATGGATGAGAGATAATGGGTACTTAATTAAAACCGGATCAAGTAGAAATATGCCAACACAGAAATCTATGGAACTTGGTCTGTTTGAAATTAAGGAAACAGTGATTAATAACCCGGATGGCTCAATCAGGATCAGCAGGACAACAAAAGTTACTGGTAAGGGACAGCAGTATTTTATCAATAAGTTCCTTACATAAAGAAGTCCCACAGGAAGTACCAGTTCCCATGGGACAGCAACAAAAATAATTTCAGCTACATAGTAGCAGAAAGTGAGCAGGATTGCAATGAAAAAAAATCATTTCAGCGTGGATTGAACAGTTCATTGAGTTTGATTCTGAAATGGAGTTTGCGGTATTTGAGCAGAAATTGAAGGACAGCAAGAAAGGTTACCGCATCATTCAGGCTCAGAAATGCTCAGATGGAAAATATAAGATCCATATTATGAGACAGTATAACAACAATAGTTTCCCGGAAGGCGGTGAGGATGAATGAAATTTGCTGAGAAATTAAAAAAGGCAATGCAGGAACTGAACCTGAACCAGCGTCAGGTTGTAACACTGACCGGGAAAAGTAAAGGTTCAGTGAGCCAGTATCTGTCAGGTAAACAGATCCCGTCAGAAGATGTCCAGAGTGCCATTGCTACGTCACTTGGTCTGGCTTCTGATTACTTCACCGGCATGGATCAGGAACTTCAGGTTATGCCGCAGCTTGAAATCAGGGATGGCGTTATCCCGAGACTTGCCATACCGAAGGCGGCGAAACTGATGGGCATGAACCATAACACGGTCAGAAAAGGTTTACAGCAGGGTGTTTTTCCCTGGGGATATGCAGTACATACCTCTGACAACAGATGGTCCTATTTTATCAATGCAAAGAGATTTGCAGAAGTTGAGGGGATTACCTTATGAACAAAATGAGAGAGTATGAAAGAGGTCGTGAAGACGGTCTTGATCTTGCCAGAAGAATTGTAAAGGAAGGTGGACTTGAAGCATTAGAGAGAGAATGTAAATTTCGTGGTGTGACCGGAATACATACTTCTCTGGCAGCTAAGGATTTGGATAAAGCATCACAGAAAATCAAGGAAATGACAATTGATACATTCACTATCTTATGTATTGCTGCCGTTCATGACGAATTTGGTTTCGGTGAGAAACGTTGCAGACGTTTGATTGCCAAGATGGAAGAAGGTGCTGAGTATCTCATGGATGATCTGGCAACCTGGGACGATTACATTAAAGAAATCAAAGAGCAGTTGAATATTGATCTGAGGATCAGATGGAATAATTAAAGGAGAAAAATGATAATGAGCGAACCAATTAAAGGATATAAAGTATTTAACCCAGACTGGACCTGTAGAGATTTCCAGTACGAAGTAGGTAAGACATTTGAGGATGATGTAACACCAAAATGTTGCAGTAGAGGTTTCCATTTCTGCACAAAAGCGTCTGACTGTTTCAGTTATTACGGTTTCAATCCTGAAAATAAGGTTGCAGAAGTTCTTGCACTGGGGACGGTTGATACTGAATCAGATGATACAAAATGTTGCACTAACAAAATCCAGATTGTACGTGAGATTAGCTGGCAGGAACTCTTGACGATTGTGAATACAGGAAAAGGTTGTACGGGTCTTTGGAACACCGGGGATTGGAACACCGGGAATCGCAACACCGGGAATCGCAACACCGGGGATTGGAACCTTTCTTCTTTTAATACTGGTTGTTTTATGACAGAAGAACAGAAAATTATGCTATTTGATAAACCTACTGACTGGACTTACCGTGACTGGATTAATTCTGATGCACGTTATGCATTGGCTCATATTCCTAAAAATGTGGTTGAATGGGTTTCTTCATACGATATGACAGATGAAGAAAAAGAGAAATATCCAACTTATGAAACAACAGGCGGATATCTGAAGGTTCTGGATGAATCAGAGTCAGCACAGATTTGGTGGGATGGTCTGACTGATGGTAGCAAGGATATCATCAAGTCATTACCGAATTTTGATGCAGAAATTTTCAGGAAATGTACAGGAATCAAAGTAGAAAGTGAGGATAAAAGTAATGAGTAAAGTTGTAGAAATGTTGAAAGAAAAAGGTATTGCTGAAAGAATCCAGCGTAACGTGGATAGAAGCGTTGCATTATTTGGGAAGGATGTACCACAGGAAGAAATTGACAAGTCTGTAAGAATAATTCTTGATTTTGAGTTACATAGAAATCCTGAACTTAGTGACGCATTTGCAGAGTATGCGCTTGATCTTGCAATGGATAGCGTAGTGAAAGAACTGGGAATCAAATACAATCCTGAAGCTGCAAAGAATCTGTCTGATTTTGATAAAGCAATATGTTCAGCAGTGGACAGGCTGGTAAAAACCATATGCCCGTTTTAAATTTTATGCCCCATCAGCAGCAGGCCCTTGACCAGACAGAATCATTCAACAGATGTGCATATTACTTGGACATGGGCCTTGGTAAAACTTTTGTCGGTGCAGAGAAAATGTACTTGCTGAATAATGACGTAAATCTGGTGGTCTGCCAGAAATCAAAGATTGATGACTGGGTGGATCACTTTGAAAAGTACTATCCAGATTATGAAGTGTTCAACCTGACAAAGAAAACACAGGTGGTACGGTTCCGGGAATTGATTGACACCAGTACCATCTATGACTGTAAAAAACAGATTGTCGGTGTTATCAACTATGATTTGGTGTACAGGCGTTCATATATCACTCATATAAAGGATTTTACTTTGATGTTGGATGAATCTTCATTGATACAAAATGAGACTACACAGCGAGCAAAATTCATTCTGAGATTACAACCAGAAAGCGTTGTTCTGTTGTCAGGTACACCAACATCCGGTAAATATGAAAAGCTGTGGTCACAATGCAAGCTGCTGGGATGGGATATAAAGAAAAAAGCGTTCTGGGCTTCCTATGTAGATACAGAATGGGTAGAACAGGGACAGTTTAAACGGGAAGTTGTTACTGGGTATAAACACGTAGATCATCTGAAAAAGAAACTGGCACAGCATGGGGCAGTATTTATGAAAACGCAGGAAGTCATTGAACTGCCTGAACAGATTGAACAGAAGATTTATGTGAAACCTACCAAAGAGTACAGGCATTTCATGAAAAATGGTTATCTGGTTTTAGATGATGGTACGGACTGGTAGGTGATAACAGTCTTACTAAGATTCTGTATGCAAGGCAGTTATGCGGAATATACCATCAGGAGAAAATGGATGCATTCAGGGACTTACTGGAATCAACAGAAGACAGGGTGATTGTTTTCTACAATTTTAATGAGGAACTTACAAGGCTAAGGAAAATATGTGAAGCACTTGACCGGGAAGTAAGTTTTGTGAATGGTTCAGGGCGTTCAATGTATGCTTATGAGTGTGTAGAGAACAGCGTGACATTCATTCAGTATCAGGCCGGTGCAATGGGTGGAAATTTTCAGAAAGCAAATAAGATCATTTACTACACCTTGCCACTTGGCAAAGGATCCTGTGATTTATGGGAACAGTCAAAGAAACGTATTCACCGCATAGGGCAGGATAAAATTTGTTTTTATTATTACTTGCTGGTGAAAGGCAGTTTGAGGAAAAGAATTTTGCCGCATTGAGAAAGGGGAAGGAACTGACAGATGAGTTGTTTGAAAAATAGAATTTTAAAGTTGATTACACTTATCAATGGTATCTCATTTTTATACTTTGGTAGTCTGTTGGATTCCTGGGATCATTTGCTGTATCAACTTTGCATGGTTGACACTGTTTGCTTATGCGAACGGATATACATATAAATCTGAGAAGGGAGAAGAAATGGAAGAAATCAAAGAACAGAGAAAGACAGTTTGTGAATTTCTGACGGGTGACAAACGGACAGAATACATAGCTGACATTACGGAATTGGTGTACAACCTTATTTCTGGGATATGTGATGTTTCAGACAAATATCAGGTTGACCGTGACAGTTCAATGGAATATGCGGCTAGTATTATTATTACTGAAATTGCAACAACTGCATCCATTCAGAAATTTGAAACAGAACTTGTGAAAAGAGGTGAGTAACACGGCAGCAGAGAAGAACTTTGAAAATAAGGTGAAAGCATTTCTGGAAGAAAAAGGATTCTGGTTCCTGAAATACTGGGGTGGTGCAGCTTATACCAAAAGTGGGATTCCTGATTTACTGGTGTGTATGTATGGTAGATTCCTTGGACTTGAGGTAAAAGCACCGAGAGGGGAACCATCAGAGTTACAGCTTTACAATCTTGAAAAAATCAGAAAAGCTGGTGGACGTGGGATTTTACTGTACCCAAAAGATTTTGATAATTTCAAGGAATTTGTAGCAGATACTGAAAAGGGAAATTCATGGTACCTGGACAATATTGAGTTTCAGGATCAGTGGAAAGAAAAATTAAGAAAGAGAGGATAAATAAACATGGCAAAAAAGAAAGTTGAAGAAATGACAGCAGAGCAGGTTGCAACAGGTACATTAGAAAATGAGGTTGCAGAAGGGGCGAATGAGAAAGCAACTGCGGTTGAATACAATTACCCGGATATTATCAGGGAAGAACTGATTAAAACCGGGCGTGATGGAGTCCTTGACCTGATTGAGTATATGAGAGAGTGTGGATTTTTTGAAGCCCCTGCATCTGGTGGAAACCATTCACATGAAAAAGGTGGACTGGCGGCACATTCAGTAAATGTAATGTTTACTGCTGAAAAAATCGGTGTCTCCCTGCTGGGTGGTGCAGGCTACAACAAAATCAAGGATAGTGTAGTGATTGCCGCCTTATTGCATGATCTCGGTAAATGCGGCGATTATGGAAAACAGATGTACATTCCTAACATCCTGAAATCCGGTAAACAGTCAGATGCTAAACCATGGAAACGTAATCCGTCACTGTTACCGTTGGATCACGCAACCAGATCCATTAAACTTGCAACCCTGTTCATTGATCTGACAGAGGATGAAGAATTTGCTATCAGATATCATGACGGACTGTATGAAACTGCAAACTATGGTGTCAAGGGGCATGAAACACAGCTTTATATGATCCTTCACTGGCTGATATGTGGACCAGTAAGGTCATTGAGGGTAATAACAATCCAGAGGATGAAGAATAAGAAAGAGAGGTATAAGAATTATGGCACAGAAAGTATTAATCATGGGTGAGTCTGGTACAGGTAAAAGTACCAGCATGAGAAATTGTGATCCGGCTATTACAGCAGTAGTAAATCCAGTAGGTAAACCATTACCATTCAAGAATCATTTTGAAACACTGGATAATGTGACAGATGCAAGAGAAATTATCAAGTACATGAAGGAACAGGTCAAAGCTGGTAAAAAGCTGATCGTGGTTGATGATTTCCAGTATATCCTTGCCATCCCTTACATGAACAGAATCAAGGAAACTGGATGGGACAAGTACAATGATTTCGGTGCAAATTACTTTGAGATCATTGATGTGTGCAAAGATTTACCGGATGATGTGGTAGTTGCTTATATGACCCATCTGGAAACTCTGGACAATGGACTGACTACAGTTAAGCTGATCGGAAAACTGTTAAGAGAGAAAATCACTATTGAAGGACTGTTTACAATCGTTCTGAGAACTGGTGTATATGAAGCTAAATATTATTTTTACACTCAGAACAGCGGAAAAGATACAGTTAAGTCACCTCTTGGAATGTTCCAGAATTACGCCATTGATAATGATCTGAACTATGTGTACGACAAGATTAAAAATTATTATGAACTGGGTACATATAAGTCAGATGAAGAAATGGACAAAGAGGACCAGAAAGTAGCAGGTGATATTGAAAAACCGGATGCTTCCGGCAGACGTTCCAGAACCAGAAAAGCAGAACAGAAAGCAGAACCAGTTGAAAAAGCTGAAAAGACTACAAGAACACGCAAGAGCAGGCTGAGGTAGAGCTGAAAACCATGAGAAACTTGTGGAGTATCAGGAAAAAGTAGATGAAGCAATTCAGGAAGCAGCAGGTGATTCTGAAGAAGTTGATTTTGATGTTGCGGCAGAAGCGGCTGCAAGTGTACCTGCCCCTGAGTTACAGAAACCACCAAGAAGAACACGCAAGGAAAGAAAGACCGCTGAACAGACAGTTGAACAGTCTGAACCAGTTCAGGAAGAACCAGAAGTTACTGAGTCTGAATCTGATAAAATGGATGCCACACCAGAAACTGAAGGTGCAATGAATGCACCGGAACCACCGGTCAGAGGGCAGAGAAGACGCAGAACCAGACAGTAATCAGATAACAAATAAATTTATATAAATGAAAGGTTAAATAGGTGAATTATTATGGCAGTAGATTTCAGTGCATTTGACAAGAAGTTGATCTTGACGCATTACAGGAAGAAGTAAAGAATGCAGATCTTTCTTCATTTGAGGATGTCCCGGACGGTACTTATATTGTTGGCTTCGATAAAATGGAAATTAAGCCGACAAAAGCGAAAGACAAGCTGATGTTTGCGGTACAGTGCAAGATCAAAGAAGGTCCGCATAAAGGCAGACTGCTGTTTTTCAATCGTGTAATCTCTGGAAACAAGACTTCTGAAAAATGGAATGATGGTAAGGCTATCAAGTCCGTTTGCACATGGCTTGACAAGCTGGAAACAGAAACCGTACCGGAATTTTACAATTATTCTGACTTTGCTGATTGTGTTCTTGACATCTTTCAGGAAGTGCAGGGAAAGGTTGAAGCTGAGGTTGATTGGGCTGCGAAAGATTTCAACCCTATCACTATCAATGAGGTGTTTGACTGCTAATTAAGTTATGGGTGGGATAGCAATATGTTATTCCACCCTGCATTTGAAAAGGTGACAGGATGATATTTTACGATTTTGAGGTTTTTGAACGTGACTGGCTTGCAGTTTTCATTGATGTAACGAATCAAAAAGAACACGTGATAATCAATGACAAGGATAAGTTAAGAACCTTATATGAGCGAAATATGAGCAACATATGGGTTGGATTTAACAACCGTCATTATGACCAATACATCATGAAAGGGATTCTGTTGGGGTTGGATCCAAAGAAGATCAATGACTGGATCATCATTCAGGGAAAAGAAGGATGGCAGTATTCAAGAGTATTTAATAAACTTCCAATGATAAATTATGATGTTATGCCTAACCCACCTGTTGGTCTGAAGACCATGGAAGGTTTTATGGGTAGTAATATCAAGGAAACAGAAGTACCCTTTGATATCAAAAGAAAGCTGACTGAGAAAGAAATAGAACAGACAGTTTTTTACTGCCGGCATGATGTTGAAGAAACTATAAAAGTATTTCTGGAAAATGTAGATGTATTTAATGCCATGCATGGAATTGTGCAGGCGTTCCCGGAATATGTGAGTCTATCCGATATCGGCAGCAGTGAAGCCAGAATTACAGCAAAAGTTCTTGGGTGTACAAAACAGGACTTCAATGATGAATTTGATTATTTCTTTCTTCCGTGTCTGAGACTGAACAAATACAAATATGTTCAGGATTGGTTCAGTACAGCGGTAAAAGATTGTACTGAAGAAATGAAGATAAATTATACAAAAGCCAAAGAAAACTATGAGAAAGCCAATAGTATAAAGCTGAAAAAGAAATGGAAGTCAGAGATGGAAAAGTGTGACTGGACAGATTCTTTTCGGTGGCAGAAATATTTTTATAACCGTTCATTGGAAACGGTAGTTGCTGGGATTCCTCATACATTTGGCTTCGGTGGTTTGCATGGTGCAACTGAAAAACCAATTCATAAAACAGGGCAGATATTACACGTTGATGTGAACAACTACTATCCTTCAATGCTGATTGCATGGGGACTTGTCACCAGAGCAGCAGGTAATGACAACTATCCGAAGGTATACGTGACCAGAAAGAAAATGAAGAAAGCGCAAGTTCAGGCGGCAAAAGCAGGTAATAAACCACTGGCTAAACAATGGAAAAAGGCCCAGTTACCATATAAGAAAATGCTTAATGCGCTGTCAGGTGCCATGAAAGATAAAACGAACCCTGCATATGATCCACGAAATAACAACTGCATGTGTATCAATGGTCAGCTTATGTTGCTGGATCTGATTGAACATCTGGAAGTAATACCTGGGTTTGAATTGATCCAGTCAAATACGGATGGTCTTATTATCTGGATTCCTGACACTGATGAAGCGTTTGAAATGGTTGATGATATCTGCTGGGAGTGGGAACAGCGTTGCAGTACAGATAAATGTTCTATCCTGTTGGAACTTGATAATATCTCTGAAATCTATCAGAAGGATGTAAACAATTACTTATGGATTTCAGCTGATGGTGATGTGGAAAGAATCGGTAAGTATCTGAAAGGTCTTTCAGCGGTTGATTATGATCTTCCAATTCTGAATAAAGCCCTTGTTGATTATATGGTCAAAAAGATACCAGTGGAACAGACAATAAATCAGTGTGATGATCTGAAAGAGTTTCAGAAGCTAGTGAAACTGTCAGATAAATATTCACATGTAGAACATGAACACTGTATACCTGTCCAGCGTGTTGAAGGTGTCAGGGTAAAACATACATATTACGATTATCCTAAGACTCAGCGGTATACATATAAGTCTTATCGGGTATTTGCTTCAAATGAGTTGCAGGATGGTAGGATATTAAAGTGCGGCGGTTCCCGTGGTAAACCTGAAAAGTTCGCAGATACACCAGATCATTGCTTTATATATAATGATGATGTAAATGGGGTAAAGGTACCGCAGAACCTGGACAAACAGTGGTATATAGACTTAGCAAAAAGAAGATTGAAACAGTTTGGTATTGCAGCATAGTACCGGAAAGGTGGGGATGATGGCAAATGTTCAAATGACAAAAGTGCAAATGTGGAATAGATACAAAGCATTAAAGAAAAAAGATTGCAACTGGACATGTATATGTCCGGTATGCAGTAAACAGATATATGAAAAGGATCCTGATATTGAATATGTAAAAACAAAGCGTGGGACTGAGATTTTTATACATACGCAATGTATCAAAGAATGGGACAAGTAGGTGGTTGAGGGATGCTCTATAAAGGATATATTGAAACCAAAGGAAAAGCAGCAGTTGAAAAATTTAAGAATAAGACCAGGTTCAAGACTTATGAGCAGGCGAAAGATCTTCGGTTTCGGGGGCGTTCTGGAAAATGACACTATCCTGATAGACATTGATGATTATGAACAGTCAGAAATCATGATGGATATTGTTGAAGACTATCAGCTTGATTGCAGAGTATACCAGACTACCAGAGGAAAGCACTTCCTGTTCAAAAATCATCAGGTAACAAGGAACCACACACATGTGCCGCTTGCTATTGGACTGACAGCAGACATCAAATGTGGAACCAGAACATCATATGAGGTTATTAAGATCAATGGTGAAGAACGTTTCATTGAATGGGATATTGAAGAAGGTGGTACATATCAGGAGTTACCGAAGTGGATGCTTCCTGTAAAGGCTGCCACTGATTTTATTGATATGGATGCAGGAGATGGTAGGAATCAGGCCCTGTTCAACTACATTCTGACACTCACAGCAAATGGTTTTACGGTGGATGAAACAAGGGAAGCTATCAGGATCCTGAATAAATACGTCCTGAAAGAATCACTTTCTGATGAAGAACTGGAAGTGATCCTTAGAGATGAAGCCTTTCAGAAACCTGTGTTCTTCAATGGTACTACATTTTTATTTGAACGTTTTGCAGATTGGTTAAAAAGTAACTGTAATGTAGCCAGAATCAATGGTCAGCTTCATGTATATGAAGATGGGATTTATCAGGTAGGGTACCGGGAGATTGAGAAGGTGATGATCCAGCAGATACCGAACCTGAAGAAGACGCAACGTCGGGAAGTGTTAGAGTTATTGGAATTAATAGCTGAAGAAAAAACGGCAGCAGATGCCCGTTATATAGCGTTCCAGAACGGTATTTACGATATTGTTACAGATCAGATGCAACCGTTTACTTCTGATTTGGTTATTACAAATAAGATACCGTGGGACTATAACCCGGATGCTTACAATGAACTGGCAGATGATACATTGAACCGGCTTGCCTGTAATGATCCGGTTATCAGAATGTTGCTGGAAGAAGTTATTGGTTATTGCTTTTACAGAAAGAATGAATTAGGACAGGCGTTTATGCTTACTGGTGATAAAGCAAATGGAAAGTCTACATTCATAAGCTGTATAAGAACAATTCTCGGTGAAGTAAACACATCTGCATTGGATCTGAAAGAACTGGGGGACAGGTTCAGTACATCTATGATATTCGGAAAGCTGGCAAATTTAGGTGATGATATCGGTGATGATTTCCTGCAAGGCTCTCAGGTGCAGTATTTAAGAAAATTGTTACTGGTGACAGAATCAAGGCTGAAAGAAAAGGTCAGGATCCGTTTGAATTTAACCCATATACAAAGTTGCTGTTCAGTGCCAATGATATTCCAAGAATGAAAGACAAAACAAGGTGCAGTTCTCAGACGTTTAAGTTATTATCCCATTTAATGACCAGATTCTCAAAGTATCTGGAAGATGGGGTTACCATTGATCCATAAATTCCGTCCTTATATCAAGTATGAACTGAATGAACAAAGTTCAGTAGAATACATGATTAAAATTGGTATTGAGGGACTGAAGAGAATCATTGAAAATAATGGTTTCACTAAATCGAAAAAAGTTCAGCAGCAGTTGGATGAATACGAAAATGAGAACAACCCTATTAAAGCATTCATTGAAGATAAGGGCATTGAAAGTATTGAGAACGAAGCAACAGCAGACGTATATAAACGGTATCAGGTATTCTGTGCAGATAATAACATGCAGCCTATGGGTAAGATTGTATTCAGTAAGCAGATTAAGAAAAGACTTCACCTTGAAATTATATCCAGCAGAATAGATAATACGGTCAGAAAAATATTTGTGAGGGAGTAATGGAAAAATGACAATCGGTGAAAGAATTAGACTGGTGCGTCTTGATAATGATATGAGCCTTAGAGATTTCGCTAAGGTTATCGGACATCCAGATACAACAGTAATGAAATGGGAAAAAGGTATAAATAAAATATCGTTTATGGATGCCATAAAGATATGTAAGCGTTTCAAAGTATCATTAAATTGGTTAGCAGGATTGGGGGAATAATATGATTGATAAGACATGTCGGACATGTATTGACAACGAAGATGGTTTTTGTGATCGCAAGGGAATCTTAGTAGATGATGAGGATTCCTGTGAAAAACATAGAGAAGACTGGCGTGACAGATTACTGGATCATTTTCTCAGAGGTCACGGAAAGGGGAGATAATGTGGGGTACTTTATTATTGGGACATTGTGTTTCATCAGTGGACTTGCAATGGGGGTGTTCTTAACAGCCCTTATCGTAGCTGGAGCAGATGATAATATTGGAGAAGTTAATGAGTTGGGGATGATGAGAATGAGTTATAAGAACAGTGAGGGTTATTCAGATCCGACAGCAGGTGTTGCAATGGGATCTGCCAAGAAACAGGAGCAGGAAATTGACAAGCTGAACCATAAGGTTATGCAGTCGTTCAGACTGCTGCTTGATCTGGCAGGATTTGAGATTGTCGGACGTGTCACACTGAGACATAAGAAATCAGGCGTATCTTTAAGTAGGAAAGAGGTGTTGTGGAATGACCGCAAAAGAGTATCTGAACCAGATCAGGGAGAAAGATGCAGCCATAAACAGAATGATACGGCAGAAAGAAAACTTAAAAGGTATGCTGTATACTATTGGCAGTCCTGGTACTGGTGAAAAAGTGCAGACCAGTAAATCTGGAAGTAGTCGTTATGAAGAACTGTTTGCAAAGATTTCAGAAAAAGAGGATGAAATCAATAATAAAATTGATGATCTGGTTGGACTGAAGATAAGAATTTGTGAACAGATTAATGAGTTACCGGATGATGTACATATCTCTGTTTTATATGAAAGATATGTTGAACTGAAAAGCTGGAACCAGATATCTGATGATATGAATTACAATGTGAGATATTTATTTCATATTCATGGAGCGGCATTGAACGAATTTTATCAGATGTATGAGCAGGAAATAAATGCAGATGTATAACAAACATTGAGGGTTGGTGTAGTGCTGACCCTCTGTTTTTATGTTTTTGTAACTAGTTTGGGCGTTTGTAACTAGTTTGTAACTGGTTTTGTAACTCATTTATCCCTTGATTTTACTGGATGTAACTAATGTAACTAATTTTTTCAATGTTCTTATTATATTATTTTTTTA
>ENA-OQHY01000983-OQHY01000983.1-human-gut-metagenome-genome-assembly--contig:-NODE-983-length-13753-cov-2.912373_pt1 | contig 13753 bp, 18 predicted proteins | sample MGYA00242570_ERZ504733 | MGnify/ENA primary metagenome ERZ504733 (study PRJEB26092, sample SAMD00036219) | human gut metagenome | host: Homo sapiens | study: EMG produced TPA metagenomics assembly of...
CGGTCGCAGAGTGCGAGGGGCTTTTGCCCCCGAAGCACGATGCGGGTACCGCAACCCGACATTATCGAGCATTTTGGCAACGCAGATGCCGTGCCGCAGCCGCCGGAGCGGTGCTTAAGCCGTCAGGTGGGAATTGTGCGGTGTTGCCTTAGTTCTTGTACTTGAAGTACTCAACCAGGGTGCGGTAACGGAAGTTGCCGCCATCAGTGTAGGTAGCAAAGGTACGGGTCAGATTGTTGCTGCTGTTCATACCCATACTTTCCTGGTTGGTGTAAGAGATGCGCTGGTTGTTCTGGCGGATCTCGACAACTTCATCGTTCTGGAACTTGATGGAAGCGCTGGTGATCTTGTCATCGGTGACAAATTTGCCGCAATGACGGTCGAACAGCGGGTTGCCAGCGCCAATATTGTTATCGCTGGAGAGTCTGAGCACGTTAGAATAGCCGTTGGAGTTGCCGCTGTTGGTCCAGCCGGCCAGGTGGCCGTTGCTGTCATAGCTCCAGGTGTCAGTACGCACGGTCTTGTTGCTGCTGTTCACAATGGTCATCTTGGTGTAACGGTTACGGCTGCCGCTGCTGGTCAGGTTGACGATGCAGGTAACTTTGTTCTGGCCGTTGTATTCCCAGAACTTGGAAACGCTGCCCAGCTGTCCCACTCTTTGGCAGTCCAGTAGCTGTACAGGTACCAGCCACCATTGTAGCGGTAAACGGAGATCTTGGCAAAGCGGTTGCTGTTATCATACTCATAGCGATACTCGTAAGAGTAGTTGTCGTTGCCGTACTCGCGGTGGGTATGCTTGGTCAGCATGCCGTTGTATTCATAATAGAAGTCGTCCTGAACCTGCAGGTTGCCGGACTTATCGCGGCGCTGCTCTTTCAGCAGGCGGCCCTGTGCATCGTAATCGGTGGTCAGAGTATTCATCACGCTGCCGTCAGCATAGTAGTTGGTGCGCTTGATCTCGCGGTACTTGGTCACATCCACGTTGGTGGACTGCAGAATGCCGGTGTTGTAATCAAACACGCAGGTAATGCCGTCGATCACAACGGTGCCCTTTGCCATAGCGCCGGTGATGAGGTCAAAGTAATAAGTACCCTGAGAGTTGGTATCCCAGCCTTTGATCATATGGCCGTTGGCATCATAGCGAACCCACTTGCCGCCGTTGGAGTCCTGATAGACATCCTTGCTGACAGCCATTGCGCCGTTTTTGACGGAATCCAGCCAGTACCAGGCATCGGAAGCGGGGTCATAGATTTCCTTGCCGCGGCCAGTGGTGCCCTGGCGCTTGCCGCTTCGTACCAGAACTTGTCGCCGTTGATGTTGACCCACTGCTTATCCAGGCCAATGCCTGTGGTGGTATCAAATGCGCAGGGAATGCCGTCTATCGTACACATCCCCTTTACCATAGCACCAGTCACGAGATCGAAGTAGTAAGTACCCTTCTCGTTGGTATTCCAGCCCTTGACCATATGGCCGTTGGCATCGTAACGCACCCACTTGCCGCCGTTGGAGTCTGATAGACGTCCTTATTGGTGGTCATAGCGCCGCCCTGAACAGCATCCAGCCAGTACCAGGCATCGCTCTTGGGGTCATAGATTTCCTTGCCGCGGCCAGTGGTGCCCTGGCGCACGCCGTTTTCGTACCAATACCAGGGGCCGCCAGGATATTCCTGATACCAGCCGTTCTCCGGCGGTGCATCATAGGTAGCGGCGTCCTCTTTCACGTTGTCCTCTGCCGGTTCAGCGTCAACTTTCGGTTCCTCGGTGGCTGCGGTTTCCGGGGTAGCAGTTTCCACCACTGCAATGCTTGCAGCGGTTTCAGCCTGCGGGTTCGGCTCCTGTGCAAAAACGGGCAGTGCCATAGCGGACACCATTGCCAGCGCCAGCAGGAATGCGGTGATTTTTTTCTTCTGCATGTTCCGTTCGTTCCTCCTTATAAATGGGCGTACCCGGGGATTTTCCGGCTGCACCCGGCAGCCTGTTCGGCCGCGCGTTGCTTTTTTAATCAAATGCGGCCGGGCCGAAAAATCAACCATAAACCGCAATTTCATTTATTATACCACACGCCCAAAAATTCCACAACATTTTCACCATTTTCGAATTGTAAAAATTCAGGGCGAGTTTTTGGTTTTTTTACCCGGTTTATCATTTTCTAAAAATCGTTATCCCGTCAGGTTAGCGGGCACACAATGGGCGTTCCAACGGGTAAGAGGCAGGTTAAATGGTGGTAGTGCATTATAAAGGCAACACCGCACAATTCCCACCTGACGGCTTAAGCACCGCTCCGGCGGCTGCGGCACGGCATCTGCGTTGCCAAAATGCTCGATAATACACAAAGTATTATCTGCGCTTTTGGCTTAGCATCTGCCGTACCTCGCTCGCCGTATCGGCACTTAGAATTATGCGGTATTGCCTAAAGAGAACGTCCCGTGGGGAACGGTCTTGACCGTTCCTCACAGAGCATTTCAGAGGCCAGCCGGAGATGGGTGCTCCCTCCGCCGCAGATTTGCCTTATTGCACATTGCAGATTCATGATGGCCCTAAAACCTGATTTGTAGGGGCCGCTGCTTGCATCGTCCCGCATATCAGGCCCGCTTTTTACAATTTCATTACTACGCGCTGCATAGGGAACCGCCCCTCAGAGAGAAGCCAATTTCCTATTTGGGTTTTCATCAAAGCACCTTACGTTGGGTCATTTTAAGCGCCTCACTCGATCACAATCCCCGTTCCATCCAGTAACCTTACCACATCAGGAAAGCTGAACCTTGCGCCTTTCAACTTGTTGGTCTCCAAATCAATGGCGTATTCTTCGGCGGTGCGCAGGTCGGCTTTTTGCAAATCGCAGCGGGTGAACCGGGTTCCGCCCAGCCGCACGCCGTAAAAGCTGGCCCCGGCAAGGCGGGTATCATCAAAGGTGCATTGCTGCAGTTCCGCCCCGGTCCAGTCAAAGCCGTTCAGTGCCATGCCGGAAAAATCATTGTAGCGGAACGTGCAGTTTTTGATTTTGCCAAACGGCTGGAACACCCCGCTTTTGCCCTGCAGCCCGCCCCACGCCATGGAGCGGAACGCACTGTTCAGCAGCCAGGCATCTTTCATGGTGGTAAAGCTGAACACCACGCCGGAAAAATTGCAGTGGTCAAAGGTACAGGCGTTGAAGCGGCAGTTCTGCACCCGCGTGCCCAGCCAGCGGCAGTGGTCAAACACACAGTCCTCGAACTCGGCGTTTTCCAGCAGCTCGCCGGGGTCATAATTGGCAAAGGTCTCCCCTTGATAAAATCGGCGTTCCGCCATCAAAACTCCTCCTTGTGCTGTTGGAAAAACTCAAAGGTATCCCGCACGCTTTCCAGCTCGGTCCAGCGGCGGGTGCGCACCGGGTCACTGTCCAGATCATAAATGCGGGCACCGGGGATTGCCAGCAAAAACGGCGAATGGGTGGCCAGCACAAACTGGCAGCCGTAAAACCGGGCCGAATCTGCCAAAAAATCCGCCAAAGCAATCTGCCGCGCGGCGGAAAGGCTGTTTTCCGGTTCATCCAACAGATAAAGGCATCCCCGCGCAGTTTTTCCTGGAACATCAAAAAGGCGCTTTCGCCGTTGGAGTGGGTGCGGATATTGGGAGACAAAGTTTTGCGCGCCACCTGAGATTTGGAATAGCGCCGTGCCGCGCTGACCTGCTTGAGCCGGTCATAATCCTCCATGCTGTGCATCTGGAATTTGGCGGTGCGGGCCTCGGTGTATTCATCAAACAGGCTGCCGCGGCGGGTATCAATGTTATCGTTGATGGCGCGCACATCCAACATATAGTCAAACACATCGTCGCTGGTCAAAATCAGGCTGCCCGCCGGGATGGCGTGCAGGGTGTGGAACTGGCACAGGGAGACATAATCCGGGAAGAAATCACTGCGGTTATACTGTGCCCCGCGCTGCAGGCGCAAAGCGTCCGCCATCACGTTGAGCGCTGTGGTTTTGCCGGAGCCGTTGCCGCCGTACAAAATGGTCACATCCGCCAGGTCCAGTGCTTTCAAGCCCCGGCCCGCAAACAGGCCAAAGGGGTAGAAAGAATCATAGCAGGTCATTTTGGCCCGCGGCGACTCGGCAAGGTAGTTAGCCTCGCTGTTTTGGCTGGGAAAATAAAATTCCGAAAGATAGATCACATCGCTCTCCTCCCTTCCGGTTTCTTTCTCAAATTATACCATACCGCCAGGCAAAGGCAAATGCCTTGCATACAGGCAGCGGTTTTGGGGATACGGCAAAGATTTTGCGGGTCAAAAATAAAAGCATGTGCACCCGCCCTCCTCGAAAACCCAAAATTTTCGATTTGTTTTGTCATGCACATGCTTTTGTGTTATCTGATGATACGCTGCGGTTTATGCCGGGAGGCACCGGAGCGCCGGAAATTCAGCCTGTTTTTTATAAACACAGCCGAATTTTTGCCGTACAGCCGGTATAGATTATTTCTTCTGAACGTACTTGAGGCAGTCCAGCATAACAGCAACCAGAATGATGATGCCGGAGAACACGAACTGCAGGTTCGTATCAATACCCAAAGTGGTCAGAGAGTAAGTCAACGCGGTGAAGATAAACACACCGACAACCACGCCGGAAATCTTGCCGATACCGCCGGTGAAAGAAACGCCGCCCACAACGCAGGCCGCGATGGCGTCCATTTCCCAGCCCTGACCATATGCAGCGGAGCCGGAGCCCACCATACGGATGCATTCCAGCCAGGAGCCGAAGCCATACAGAATGCCTGCCAGAACAAACGCGCCTACCGTAACGCGGAATACCGAGATGCCGGAAACAGCAGCAGCTTCGGGGTTGCCGCCGACTGCGAACAGGTTTTTACCAAAAGTCGTCTTGTTCCAGATGAACCACACGATGATCACAGCTGCGATAGCCCACAGGATAATGGTGGGGAAACCACCAATCTTGGGGATGATCATGCTGGGGATGTTGCTTTCGATACCGCCAAAGGAAACACCCTTGGTTGAATAGGTGACCAAGCCAAAAATGACCAGCATGTTCGCCATCGTAGAAATGAATGGGTGCATTTTGAACTTGGCTGTAAAGAAACCTGCGATGGTGGTAAAGACTGTGCACAGGACAATGCAGACAAGCAGCGCCAAAATAACGCGGGCAATGAACCGGCAGTCCGGTAAAATCAAACACATGGCCAAAAACCGCACCGGTGTTGATTCCCTTGTGCATAATAATGGTAGCGGCAGTCATGCCCATACCAACCATACGGCCAATGGACAGGTCCGTGCCGGCCAGCAGGATCAGCCCGGCAACGCCCAAAGCCAGGAACATGCGCGGCGAAGCCTGCTGCAGAATGTTCAAAATATTGTTGACGGTAAGCAGCGGCACTTTCTTGCCGAACTGGGCAATCAGGCACAGTATAATAAAGATGATAACGATTGCAATGTACAGACCGTTGCGCAACAAAAAGTCACGGCGATTAAATGTGTACTTGTAGTTTCCCACTTTTGCGCCAGAGACTCGCCAACCGTAAACTTGGACAGGCGCAGCATATCGATCAGGTGATATTTGTAATCAAACGCAGCATGCTGGCGGTCCTTGATTGCCTGGCAATCCTTATCCAACTGCATTTTGGCGTCGAACAGGCGGTTCTTGTGGACATACTTTTCGTCCTTGATTTCCTGCTGATTGCTCAGCTTGGAAAGCGCCGTCTCGTGTTCCTTTTTCAGCTGTTCTACAGCTGCCTGATATTTCTGCTGGGCTTGTACCTTTTCCTGCTTGCAGCTGGCCACCACCGCCTGGTAATAGTCGCTGTCATAATGGGCTTTCAAATAGGCTTCGGCATCAGCGATCAGCTTGTTGATCTGGCCCTTGTTTTTTTCTTCAACTGCCTTGGCCGCTGCCAATTCAGCCTTCAGTTTGGTCTCACGTTCCGTTTTTTCCTGCGCGGTATAGATGCGGTCGCGCTTCAGGTTATCCAGCTCATTCTGGATATTGACAGCTTTTTCAGTACCGTCAGTACGAAGTTCATCGATCTGCGCCTGGATTTTCCCAACATATTCATCGATTGGCTGGCGAAGCTTGGCTTCCTGCTCCGCCGAAAGAATTTTTGAAGTTTGTGTTGCAGTTGCCATAGATCATTATCCCCCATTACAGGTATTTTGCGCTGAGTCTCAAAAGCTCTTCCTGATTTGTTTCCTTGGTATTCACAATGCCGGAAAGATGTCCGTTGGACATAACGCCGATCCGGTTGGTGATACCCAGAATCTCAGGCATTTCAGAGGAAACAACAATAATCGTCTTTCCCTGTTTGGCCATCTTGATGATCAGCTCATAGATTTCGTACTTTGCGCCAACGTCTATACCGCGCGTAGGTTCATCCATCATAAAGACCTGGGGTTCGCGTTCCAGCCATTTGCCAAAAATGACCTTTTGCTGGTTGCCGCCGGACAAACTGGTGATCATATCGTCAGGTCCCATGCACTTGGTGTGCATGACCTTGATCTCCTTGTTTGTGGCTTTTACCATTTTGGGCATTGACAGCCCAAGGCCACCTTTGTACTGGTCCAGGTTGGCAATGGTAGTATTGAATGTCAAATCGCTCTTCAGGAACAGGCCGTTTGCCTTGCGTTCCTCGGTAATCAGGGCAAATCCATGCTCGATCGCTTCGCGGGCATTGTTGAAGTTCATCAGGTGGTCGCGGAAATACACACGACCTGCCGCACGGTACGCACGCCGAAAATGGTTTCCAGCAGCTCTGTACGTCCGGCACCCACCAGGCCATACAGACCAAAAATTTCGCCCTCGCGCACATCAAAGCTGATATCCTGCAGATAAGGCGCATATTTGGTGGACAGATGCTGGACGGACAAGATCGTATCCCCGGGGATATTGTTCACCGGCGGGAAGCGGCTTTCCAGCGAACGGCCAACCATGCGGTGATCAGCTCGCCCATGTTGGTGTCCTTACTGTCCTTGGTCATAACCAGGTTGCCGTCACGCAGAACCGAAACCTGGTCACAAATTTCAAAAATTTCGTCCATCTTATGTGAGATGTATATCAGCGCAATGCCCTGTTCTTTCAGCATGCGCATCATCTCAAAGAGTTTATTCACTTCCTGCACCGTCAGCGAAGAAGTCGGCTCATCCAGAACGATGACCTGGGCATTGTAAGAGATAGCTTTGGCAATTTCACACATCTGCCGCTGCGAAACCGACATATTGCGCATGGGCTGGGTCAGATTGACAGTCATGCCCAACTTGCGGAACAGATCGGCTGCTTTCTTCTTCATCTGCCCTTCGTCAACCACGCCCATAGAGTTGACCGGGTACCGCCCCAGGAACAGGTTATCAATCACACTGCGCTCCAGGCACTGGTTCAGTTCCTGATGCACCATTGCAATTCCGTTTTCCAGCGCGTCTTTCGGGCCGGAAAAACTGATTTCCTTGCCATTGAGGAAGATCTTGCCTTCATCCTTTTGATAAGTACCGAACAGACATTTCATCATGGTAGACTTACCGGCGCCGTTTTCGCCCATAAGCCCCATAACTGTACCGCGTTTTACATCCAGATTGATATGATCAAGTACTCGGTTGCGGCCAAACGACTTGCACATACCGCGAATTGACAAGACAATATCGTCTTTCGCTTCTGCCATTCTCGTCACTCCCGTCTTGCAAATTGGCAAACTGCCCTGCGGCTGCTCACCTGTTTTCATAAAAAACGTATTAGGGAAAACTTCATTCTCCCCTATGGAGAAATACATTCTCCCTAATAGCGTTGCCGTTACTTAACTGTCAGTTATTGCTGTTGCCGTTGGATCACTGGTTCAGCAGAGAAGTGTACGAAGCAGCGTTATCGGTCTTAACCATATTGATGGCAAAGGCATCGTATGCGCTGGGATTGCCCAGGCGGTTGGTGATGTTGGCCTCGGTCTGGCCGTCGCCGCCGATGTAGTCAACCTTCAGGTTCAGCAGATCATCATATTTCTCCAGCAGGGGCTGATAAGTAGCGCTCAGGAAGTTATCCGCGGCGTTGTAGATATTCAGCCAAACGCTCTTTTCCGGGCTGGTAGTGGCATCCAGCTGGTTGGAAACAGGCCATAGCGCTTGGTAGAGTCGGTGAAGTCCGTGTAGTTGTCTGCCGTGACTGCCACGTTCAGAGCATAGTAGGAACGCTCGTCCTCATTGTAATAGTAAACATCGCTGCTCAGGACATTGCCTGCGGCATCCGGAGTGGCAATACCGGTGTTGATGTCCACGCCGTCCAGCGCATTGCGCAGCAGGCGCAGGGTCAGGTAAGCCTGCACGTCAGCGTGCTGGCTGATCGTTCCGCCGTAACCGTCGGCAATGGCAGCAACTGCGTCAGTGTTTGCATCGTAGCCAAAGGTGGGAACGCCATTTTCCTGCGACCAGGAGTTAAACATTGCCATGCCCATGCCGTCATTGTTGGAAATAACGATATCGATGGAATCTCCCAAAGCAGAAGCCCAGGCGCTGATGGCGTTGCTGGCGGTGCCTGCATCCCAGGTAGCGCCGGCGGAATTCTTCATTTCCTGAGAAGCAAGCTCACGAACGGCGAAGGTCGTGCCATTCACATCAATGGTGCCGTCCTGAACCTGGGTAGCGGAACCATCCGCATTGGTGCCGACAGGATCAGAAACAATGCCGTTGCTGCCTTCCACTGCGGTGCCCAAAGCGCTACGGACACCACGGGTACGGGCAATCGAGTCATTATGGCCGATATCGCCGATTGCCAGAACATAGCCGATAAACGCCATCGCCGTTGCGGTCGATGGTGTCAGCATGTGCTTTAATGTATCTGCGATCATCTTCCCTGCAGTTCAGCACCCTGGTTGGCATCGAAACCGACATAATAAGTATTGCCGTTAAAGTTCAGCGCCTCCGTATCCAGCTCGCCTGTGGTGCTGTTGGAAGGCTGACGGTTAAACCACACCAGCGCTTATCCTTATTTTCAACGGTACCGCTTTCAGCAGCCGTAGAGGTAGCTGCCGAAGTATCGGTAGATGTGCTTTCCGTGGATGTTGCGGCACTGGAGGCACTGGATGCACTACTGCCGCAGGCAGCCAGGCTCAAGGTCATTGCAGCTGCCAAGGTCAACGCTAATGTTTTTTTCATAATGGTTCTCCTTCTTTATAGGTCGGGATGCTTCTTTCGCTCCCGCTCATTGCTTTTATGGTATAGCAAAACCGGAGGAAAAGCAAGGCGCATTTTGACTAAAATAGTTGCAGAATTTTGTACGCGTTTGACATATTGCAACATCTTTGTGTTCTGTTTTTGTATATTATGTCCATTCCGGCTGCATTTTTCCCTGCAACGCCATGTCACAGTGCTGTACCCGCATTTCATATGTTCCACCCGGCAGCAGAGTATCCTGTATGTTCTCGCACCATTTACATATTAATATTCAATACTATGCCTGATTTTATAAAGTATCGCCCGTCCTGCTCATCTGCAGGGCTGTCCGGCAGCCTTTTTTGACGCTTCGGAGCATGATGACAAAATAAAAAAACTGTGCTCCCTAAATATAATCAGGGAAGCACAGTTTGTGGCGTATTTCTCCGCTGTTAAAGTTCAGCCTGTTTTTCGCGGCATTCAGGGCAGATGTAATGGATGGTCAGCTGGTAGGAACGCACTTCGGTTCCAATGGCATTTTCAATTTCGCGCACCAGGCCGATCACCGGCAGGTCCTGCAGGCTGCCGCAGCAATCACAGTACAAATGGCCGTGCGGGTTGGAGGTTTTATCAAACCGGTCGGGGCCATCCGGCATTTCCAGTCGGGCAATTTCCCTGGCCTGTTCCATCAGCTTTAAGTTGCGGTACACGGTGCCGCGGGCAATGCCGGGCATCTTCTCCCTGGCAATGGCAAAAATTTCGTCCGCCGTCAGATGTTTGGGGCTGTGCTGTAAAATTTCCAAAATCAAGGCACGCTGGCGTGTCATGGCGGGCTCCTTTCTGTATGGAATGAGTTGTAAGAAAATTTATAAAATAAGACATGGTAAGATATCTTTACCATAAGAATACACATGTTTCGTGCATTTGTCAACGGTATTTGCTGGCAAGCAGGATATTTTTTAAGAGCTTGTCCGAATTCATAGCAGAGCAATGCCGCCGCACCATCCACGGTGCAGCGGCATTGTCTGTGTTAATTCTTTTCCGGGTCCAGGCAGGCGCCGGCTTTGCGGCATTCCAGGTGCAGGTGGCTGCCTGCTGGCTTCGGCGGGCACGTTGCCTGTGGTGCCAAGGCGGGTCCCGGCGGTACTTTTTCGCGCTGGGTCACGGCAACTTCTTCCAGCCCGCAGTAGCGCCACACGCGATCCTGCGCGTCGGTCACTTCCACCACACGGCCCCACAGAGCGTCATCCGCAATGGCGGTCACGGTACCGGCGGCCACCGCCGTTACCTGTTCGGCGGTATAATCCGTGCCGTTGTGGGTGCGCCAGTCCCCCAGGGTGGGGTTATACACCAGCGTATTCCCGCTGAACGCCTGGCTGACTTTACCGTTCCAGCCAGCGTGCGGCAAGGTTCCCTGCTGCGCGGACGAAGCAGCAGAGCTGCCAGTCCCGCCGGAGGCGCTGCCAGACTGCCCAGCCCCCTGCTGCAAGGATGACGATGCAGACCCCGCAGCTGACGGCGCGGGCGATGGCTGCGCTGTCGCCACTAGGCACATCCTGTGCGGGCTGGTTTACGGCGGCATCCGGTGAATCCCATACGTCTGTTCCCTCCTCCAGGGCCTGCTTTTGGACGCGGGTCAGGTCCTCCACCCCGCGCACCACGCTGCGGATGGCGGCAATTCCGGTAATGGTTGCCGCAAACACCAGCGCAAGGCAGACAAGATATAACCCTTTTGCCTTCAAAAATGCTTTAATGCTGTTCATCTTCCCCCGTCCTTTGCTTGCCGTACGGCCAAAACACCGGGCGCAAAACCTGCCGCCCGGAATTTTTAACCGCACCGTTCGTGTTGTGTATGCCATTAGTGTTGCGCGGACAGATTGGATTTATGCACAAAGCGGGCAAAAATACTGCCCGGTTTTGCTATGCAGTTTGCCCCAACGGCACCGTTTTGTTTTGTTTAACCTTGCTCTTGCGTTTTGTCCCACCAGCGTTTATACTTATTATAGTAGGACTATTATGTCCATCACTATTATTATTTGTGAGGTGGAGACAATGAAGGAACCCCTGGTTATTACGATGGCGCGTGAATATGCATCCGGCGGCAGCGAGATTGCCCAGAAAGTTGCTGATCTTTTGGGGATTCCCCTGTACAACAAGGAGCTGATCACCATCGCCGCAAAAAAGAGCGGCCTGACGGAAGAAGCCATTGCTGCCAGCGAGACCCAGCGCAGCGGCAGCCTGATCTACAGCCTTTACATGATGGGCAACACCATGCCCCTGGCGGACCAGGTGTACATTTTGCAGTCCAATGTCATCAAGGAAGTTGCTTCCCAGGGCTCCTGTGTGATTTTGGGCCGTTGTGGTGACTATGTTCTGCGCGACCGCCCCAATGTGCTGCGCACCTTTGTGTTTGCCCCCATTGATATCCGCGTGGCCAACGCCAAAGTGCGCCCCGATGCCAAGGATATGCCCGATCGCCTATGGGAGACCCATCTGGCCAAGCATGACCGCGCCCGCGCAAGCTATTACAACTACTATACTGAAAACCGCTGGGGCGAAGCGAAAAACTATGATCTTTGCCTGAATGCAGCAATTGGCCAGGATGCCTGTGCCCAGCTGATTGTTCAGGCTGCAAAAGCAATGGAGGCAGCTAATCAGGAATGAGTGATTCCGTACAGAAATACTCTGCATCCCGAATGGGCAGCGCGCCGATAGGCCCGCTGCTCCTTTCGTGTTCAGTACCTATGATGATTTCGATGCTGGTTCAGGCACTTTATAACATTGTGGACAGCATCTTTGTCAGTCATGTGAACGAAGCGGCGCTTTCCGCCGTTTCGCTGGCGTTCCCCATCCAGAACCTGATGATTGCCTTTGCCGTGGCACTGCTGTTGGTGTAAACGCCTATCTTTCCCGCTGTTTGGGTGAGGGCAACCGGGCCGAGGCAGCCGCGCGGCGATGAACGGCCTGTTCTTAGCGTTCTGCGGCGGCATCGCCTTTCTGGTGTTCGGCATTTTGGGCGCGCGGGCGTTCATTGCGTCCCAGACCACCGATGCCAGATCATGCAGTACGGTGCCGATTATCTTTCCATCTGCACGTTATGGTGCATGGGCTTGTTCCTGCAGTGCATGCTGGAAAAACTGCTGGTCTCCACCGGGCGCAGTGCGTTCGCCATGGCCAGCCAGCTGATTGGCGCTTTGGTCAACATTGCGCTGGATCCCATCTTCATCTTCGGTCTGTTCGGCGTGCCCCGCATGGAAGCAGCCGGTGCTGCTGTGGCTACCGTAGCCGGGCAGTGGATCGGCGCAGCTGCCGGGCTGACGATGAACCTACTGTGCAATAAGGACATCAACCTAACGCTGAAAGGCTTCCGCCCGGCGGGGTCCACCATCAAGCGCATTTACGCGGTGGGCATCCCCTCCATTGCCATGAACGCCATTGGCAGCGTGATGACCTTTGCGATGAACAACATCCTGATTGCCTTTTCCAGCACCGCCGTTGCGGTGTTTGGTGTTTACTTCAAGCTGCAAAGCTTTGTATTCATGCCTATTTTTGGCATCAACAACGGCATGGTGCCCATTATCGGCTACAATTACGGTGCCCGCCAGCCCAAGCGCATTACCCAAACCATCAAACTGGCTGTCTGCTTTGCCGAGTGCATTATGCTGTGCGGCCTGATTCTGGCCGAAGTTTTCCCACAGGTGCTGCTGGGTGTGTTCAACGCCAGCCCCACCATGCTGGCCATGGGTATTCTGGCCTTGCGCATTATTGCCATCCATTTTCCGATGGCGGGGTTCAACGTAATTTCTTCCTCCGCGTTCCAGGGCGCTGGGGCGCGGCACGGTGGCGCTGTTGGTTTCGGTGATCCGCCAGCTGGTTGTGCTGGTGCCTGCCGCCTGGCTGCTGAGCCGCACCGGTAATGTAAACGCCGTGTGGTTTGCTTTTCCCATTGCAGAGCTGGTTGCCGTTACGCTGTGCGCTGTGTTTATGCGCAAGTGCCACCACGACATTTTGCTGCCAATGGAAGCCGGTCAGAAAACGGCTGCGCTGTATAAGGAGGGGTTTGTATGCTGCGCCATATCAAACCAGGCATGCTGGTGTTCAGTGTGCTGTCATTCTGCTTGGCCTGCTGTTGCTGCTTGCCCCGCAGGCGGTTGCCGATGTGTTCTGCATTGCGCTGGGCTTGTTGGTGGTTTTGTGCGGGCTGCAAAGCCTGTACGGTTATTTTAAGAAAGATAACGGCAGCATCCGAGCCGCCGTCAGCCTGCTGCTCAGCCTGCCCACCATTGCGCTGGGCATGTGGGCACTATTGTGTACCGTACAAAGCGCCATGACCTTTGAATGGCTGTTGCCGCTGCTGTTTGGCTGATGCTGCTGGTGGATGGCGTGGTGCGCGCACAGTCTTCCTTTGCCCTTGCCAAGCGCAAGGGGCAAAAGTGGTGGGTGGTGCTGCTGCTCAGCATTGTTTCGCTGTTGTGCGGGGCATTGCTGGCGTGTTCTCAGCTGCTGAACAACCGCAACGTGGATCTTTTGCTGCTGTCCGGCATCTTTTTACTGGCAGAGGGCATTTTGAACCTGTGCTGCACCATTTATATTGCGATGGAGTTCCATGCGCTGGACAGGCTGGATGCTGCCAAGCGGAAATGGA
>ENA-OQHY01000984-OQHY01000984.1-human-gut-metagenome-genome-assembly--contig:-NODE-984-length-13743-cov-5.378672_pt1 | contig 13743 bp, 15 predicted proteins | sample MGYA00242570_ERZ504733 | MGnify/ENA primary metagenome ERZ504733 (study PRJEB26092, sample SAMD00036219) | human gut metagenome | host: Homo sapiens | study: EMG produced TPA metagenomics assembly of...
ATAGAAATAATAATAACCACTTTTAAAATTACGCCCACCGAATCTTCTCTGTCTTATATTAGCGTACTGTTCCACGATCAGCCAGTTTTCCGTACGCTTCCACATAATAAATGCCTGCGATAATTTTTGCCCCGTACCTTCTGTTCAGCTACGTTTACAAAGCCACGCTCTCCCTTTGAAATTCTTCCATTGGAGTCTGTGATGTGGTATTTATCAAAGCGGACACCAGAAACTGTCTTTTTATCAAAATAATACACGGATTGTTTTCTCAAAAGTTTTCCGTTTTTATCAAACATATAAAATCCTGTTTTTAAAAACTCTGTCTTTGGAATTGACAAATAACGTAATCCGGTAAGTTTTCGCTTCTTAGAATCTTTCAAATACCAGTTCCCGCCAGATTTCTGAAGATAATTTCCACTGTTATCCCAAAATCGTACCGTTCTTTCAGCAGCCTCGACCTTTATCTCTGTACTTCTGATACCAATAATGCCTCCAAAAATCATTACTAATATCATCCAATATATACAAACTATTTTCTTTGCTTTCATACTTTAACAAGACCTGCCACAGACGATGACAGGTCTTTCTCCTTTATCTTTATTATCCTATTTTCACACAGATGTTCTGGATCAGGCGGTTGTATCCGCTTACCTTTTTCAGCCATTCCAGCGCTATGGACACGGCCAGTGAAGCCAGCAGAAGCGTCAGTGTATTGGTCAGAAAATATCCACTCACATACACAAAAGAATATTGTCTTATAAATGTATGTATCAGAAATATATTCATGGAATGTTTTCCGAGAAACAGTAAAATCTGTCGCACTCCCGGAATAACATTAATAAATTCGCAGCAAAATGCCATAAATACAATTGGATACACACCCCAGTGGATCTCACTGTATACCTTCAGCGGCAAAGTTCTGTAGGCTTTATACAAAATAAACACCGCAAGAAGTTCCAGAAGAAATTTGAAAACATGCTTCACTCCAACATTCCATATCCTAAACCATCGGTTAAACAAATCATACTTGGCTACACACATTCCCATGAGAAATACCGGTAAAAATGCATAAATACCTGTAATTCCCATAACCTCCATGGAAATTGTCCGCGGAAATGCCGCAACAGCCACAAGAATAAATACCAGATATTCTTCCTTTATCATAAACAGCGGCACGCAGATGATAAAAATGATCGCCGCGCTCATATACCACCAGGTTCCGTTCAGAGTCGAAGTTCCGAAAAGTTTCGCCAGACCAAAAAAATCCAGCACCATTGCGCTAACACCTTTGGCAATATTTCCGTTTCCGAAATATCTGGTCACGGCATAGCCGTTATAAAGCTGTAAGATCACAACAGAAAGCCCCCATATGATCCAGAACCCTCCCATTGTTTTTATCAGTCTTTTGGCTGTCCACTTACCAGGTGTGGAATTATTTTTTCTGTAACTGAGATACAGTCCGTATCCGGAAATAAATGCATAGATCGGTACACAGATCTTAAATGTTCTGCACAGATACATGATCCGATCTGCCGAAAACGGAGTGAAAACAACATTCAGTCCCTCAAATCTGTCTTGACTCAGATACATATGATGGAACAGCATCATAACAATGGCAATGCCTTTATCGCCTGAGAATTATATTTATCAAACTTTATTGCCTGCTTTCCTTCCAAAATCCAACCTCCATATTACCGATTCTCGATGATCCTCTCATACACACGTTTGGAACAGTTACGGTCATTAAATGCAAAGGTCTCATCCATTCGTTTCCGATATTCCTCTTTCATCTGACAGCTGTCTGCCATATATTCAATGATCCGTTCCACAGTTCCGTCCAGTGTATGTTCCACCTCTCCAAAGCCATCTCTCTCATAGTCAAAGTATCCCTCTGTGTAGGAATGCGCACCACTGAAAAAGCTGTCTCTGTCAAACTGGGAGTATACGATGGGTTTTCTCAGGTATGCAAAATCAAAGGCAACCGAAGAATAGTCCGTGATCATCAGATCTGTCTGGGCAAAAATGTCCTTGTAGGAATAAGACGAATCCATAAATTTTACCCGTGGATCATGGCGGAACATATGCAGGCCATCAATGGTATTTGGGTGAGGCATGAAGCAGATGGTATATCCGTATTTCTCTGCCGCTCCCAGAAGTTTTTCGTTGTTGAGAAGATCATCATAAAAATGGAAGTATTCGCTTTCCTGAAATTCTTTTCCAAGCTGCCATACTCCTCTGGCATCGGTTCCTGAGGAAAGGCTCTTGCGCCAGGTAGGCATCACCGTCACATACTTGCGTTCATCATGGACCAGACGGTCATAACGCGGCATTCCCGTAAGCCAGATATTTTTTTCCGGATAAAAATAGTCATAGGTAAAGGCAGAATCATATTCCGGCTTTGTGCTGACGATAAATCCGAAAAGATTACGGTTGTATTTGTTCAGCCACTTGGACTGGTTGTCTTTGGTCACACCATGCTGTAAAAATACCAGCTTTTTGTCATAGATGATATCGCGGTACAGATACTCCAGCTTTCCAAAAGGATTGATCACCGGTTTGTTAGCCTGGGAGGACAGTGAAAATTCATTCAGCAGGAACAGAAGCTTATGCTTCCAGGAGAAAGGCTCCACAACCTTTCCAAGCTTCTTCATTTCCACATAATCCTGTGTATCCTTGTTGACTACAAAGTACGGCTCCACCGTAGGGTCCGGATTGGCGCAGAGATAGCGGAACATCACTTCGCCGTTGTCATCTCCGCGTGTTGTACGATCGGAGATCAGCCAGATCTGCTTTTTCTGCTTTGCCTTCTGCATCTCGTAGAGCTTACGTACGAGAACTGCCTTTTTTCCGGCCTTTCCCTGAGAAAATATTGCTTTGGTGCGTTTTTTCTTCAGCTGTTTCTCCCTACTCTGACTGTATGGCTCTACCGTTACTTCATACTGATGGCCCAGAACCTTTGCATCTTCCTGATCCTCTCCACGGATCATCCGGACTTTTTCGTTAAGATACAGAAGCTTATCCTCTATATGCAGGAAAAGCGGCAGCTTCTTTGTAAATGGCACATATTTTCCGTAGGAAATATTGTACATTTTATTTATATGTCCATCTGTGCCTGTGCCCCAGCTGATAAACTCCCGGATCTCGGAAAGCGGAATGTCCACGATATACAGCTTCTCAACGGCACTTTCTTCTCTGCACCAGCCGGTTCTTTCCAGTGTATATTTCCATCTGGCTTCATAGGTGTTGCCACCAGTCATCATATATGCACGGTTTGTCCTGCTCACAGGCTCCACAATGGAAAATTCACAGTGAAGCTGGTCTTTTTCCGGCTGGAATATCTTGACACGGAGATTGTCATATATGGGATTCAGGATCGTGTCTGCCTGATCCGGAAATTTTTTGCATATATCCGGATAATATTTCCGGAGAAGATATACTTTGTTTGCCCTGCTGATATGCTGATTGGACATCACGATCTCCGGAAACTCCATCTGCTTCAGGAAGCTTTCGATACCTTCCTCATATCTGCACTTTTTCTCTTCATCAAGCTTCTCGTTATCAAATATGATATCAGCTATTTTTGCGCTGTAATACAGCAGCACATAATCTGCATTTTTTTCATGAACAGGATTTTCTTTTATTCTGCAGTCTGCGATCTTTCGGAAAAATTCCTGATAAAATACCTCCAGCTGGTCCGGATCCTGCAGCATATTCTTCCAATCATCCACCATGAGATGGTCCGCAAGGATCTGCACATAGATATCTTCCCCTGAAGCCACTCCCAGACTCCGGCAGCTTACAACGGACTGATATACCATGGTCATCACATCCAGATACCAGATCTCCGGACGGATCTCGGATACCCATTTCACCTGATCTGCGGCAAATGTGTAAGCGGTATACAGCTGATGCAGAAGATATACATTGTTATCCAGCGTTTGTTTTTTTCGGTGAAACGGTTACAGTAATTATTATGCTCCCGCACATGGATATTTCCTTTTTCCACGGATACTTTGTTAGGACAACATCTCTGTTTTCTTCCTCAAAGCAGCGTCTGATCTCTGCACTGGATTTTGGGGAAAAACGGATTCCGGCTTTTGCAAAAACAACATAGCTTCCGGCTATCTTATCCTTCAGCTCCGCCACAAGATCCCCGCATTCCAGTCCGTCAATATATAAAAGATCCCGGTCATCCAGCATCTCCCGGAAACGAGGATCCTCCGGATTGAACTCTCCGTAGATCTTATCCAGCTCTTCGTCCTTGAGCTCTTTCTCCTTTTCTCCGGCTTCCTCCAGCTCCCGCATGTCCCGTTCATCAGGAATATCCATATCTCCTGCAATGCATACTGCAAGGATCTGTACCGTTCCTTCCGGTGTGACCTCACGTACATTTTTAAAGGTTCTGTAAAGCTTTGCGGTATCTTTTGCAAAAACAACTACTGAAAATTCATACTCCCTGTTCATATTGCTCCTTTTGTATCCTTACATTAAAATTTTTTCTCTTTCAGCCTTCTTTTCAGTTTGTCCGGTATTTGAGCATTGGCTATATATTCATAAATTCGTTTGCTGTTGTCATTGTCCCTGTAGGAAGAAGCTCATCTCTTCTTCCTGAAAATTCCGGTTTTTCACGGAATCCGTTCCTCGCATATTCTCCGATAAGGTCTACCAGCTGGTTCTGATCCCATGCCAGATCTCCGAAAACATCTTTTTTGTAGTCCATATAGCTTCCCTGGACTTTCTCATAGGTTTCCAGATCAAAGGGATAAAATACCACCGGTTTTTCCTGATAGTAGACATCCCAGGAAACAGAAGAATAATCGGTGATCAGCATATGACAGCTCATCAGAAGCTGATTCAGCGGCATAGTCCCAAATGGGATCAGACGGATATGCCTGTCTTCCACCTGAAAGCTCCGGATATGTTCCCGGAATTTCGGATGGATATAAAAATTCAGCGTGATATTTTCCTTTTCCAGAAGAGTCTTAAGCCTCTCATCCTGCAGAAATGCTTTATAACGCTGATAGTATTCACTTTTTTTGAACTGCTCCTCGCTGATATCCTCCAGCCAGCTTCTCCATGTAGCATCAGCAGGATCTCTTTATGAGCCGGATCCGACTTGTCCTCCAGCACATCCCATCTGGCCAAACCAGTGATGATGATCTCTTCATTATCGTATCCGAAATAATCATGGATGATCTTCTGTTCATAACCCGAAGACACCACAAACAGTGCCATCTGATTGCCTCCGCCTTTATGAAAGGTCCTGTGGCATTGCTTGAAGCCCATCACTCCATGCTGGAGAAATACAATGTTCTTCCGTGCCTGATACAGAACCTTGTAGATGCTGTTGGGCGAATCCCAGATATAAAAATGCCGGATTGCATCGGTAGATATCAGATACCGTGCAGCGCTGAGATAGATCATGTACTTAAATGACATGAACTGGATCACATTGGCATCATACTCTTTTACAGCCTGATAATCCGGACATTTTTATCTATTACATAAAAAATCCGACTTCTGTCCTTCTCCGATGCATGCTCCATACAGTACCGGAAAAAATAGAGGCCGTTGTCCTGTGCCATTGTACAGTATTTCTCGCAGATCAGCCATAATTTCTTATGATCCCAGTAAGGTTTCAGGATAAAATAGCAGAATAATGCAAGAAATTCTTTTGCTATAAATGCATAGCTGTCATATTTCGGATCATATTTCCGGTATTGAATGGTAAACTGCCTTGCTCCGTTGACAAAGGGATAAACCATATGCCCATCCCCGGTTCTGGTCCATCTTGGAAAAAGGATCAGCTTAAGTTTAAGTTTTGAACTTAAGCCTCCCAGGATCGCATCCTCATAATTTCCTTTTCCTTCTTTATCCACAGATGCCACCACATCCCAGAATGCGGTTTCCATCGGATACTGATCTACATTGATCTGTGCATGATACACGATCGTATTTCCTTTTTTTGCTGTCTGCATTTCAAAAGGAAAACTTGTATCCAACACTGCATTTCGCTGTTTCAGCTTCAGGGAACGGATCCTTCCTCTGGATCCTTCCAGCTCAAAACTGATCTTTATGGTTCCTTTTGTCAGCGAAAATTTCCTGGTTTTTACCTTGATCTCCGCCGGAGCTTCCATTAACTGCTGCAATTTTTCACCACCTGTTACATTTCTTTGATCGCTTTGTAATTTCTTTCACAATTCTTTGTATCCCACAGATCAAAATATTTTCCGTGTCTTTCCAGATAGATCTCTTCATTGGCAAATCCCTGCTTATGCAGGCGGATCAGCCAGTCCGTTACTTCCTGTTCCGTTACACATACCGGACCGAAGCCATCTTTCCGGAAATCAAAATACCCGATCTGATGATGACTTTGCCGGAATTTTTCATTGTCAAACTGGTAGTAGACCAGTGGCTTTTTCATGTAGCAAAGTCCATGGCCACACTGGAAAAATCAGTCACCAGCACTGCGGACTCTTTAAGGAGTGTCTGCACATCGTACTCAGGCCAGGACGCCACTGTGATATTCGGATGATCCACATGAAAATATTTCAGGAACCGATGCATTTCCCTGTGTGGATAAAAAATGATCTGAAGATCGTTCTCCTCAATATAGCGGATCAGCCTCTCATCCTTGAGAAGTGCATCCCAGTAACGGTAATAATCGGTTTCCATGAATTTCTGTGCTTCCAGCTCGTGATCAGCAGCTGATATCTCATTGCGGATATACATACGCCATGTCGGCATGATCAGGATCTGGTTCTTTTTTATCTTCATATCATGAAGCTGGTCAAAACGGCATAGCCCCAGCTCCTGCACATAGCCTTCCGGATATCCGTACCGGTCATTGACATATTTCCACTCATCATAGGTACTGGTAACAAAAAGGCTCATTTTTGTATGCGGATAGTACAGAAAACTAAGATCTGCCGTGATGATCCCATGCTGCAGGAACGCCCGCTTGTTCCGCAGGATTCCGTAAACCTCCAGCACATAGCAGATGGCTGCGTTTGGTTTTCCCATTTTCTGGGAGCTGATATTTTTTGACGCAGCCAGATAGTAGATCCAGTGGCGGAAGCTTCCATACTGGATCACCTGTCCCAGATCTTTTACCCGGGCATAATCCGGAGATTTTCTGTTGATGGCGTACACTGCATCCTCACTGGTATTTTCTCTCAGATATTTGTACAACCAGAATCCGTTATCCCGCATTCATTCTCCGTATCACAGAGAAGCCAGAGATCCCTGCGAAAAAGTCTGTAGACCATCGCAATGGGAAATGCCAGGATAAACTTAATAATGTGAAGCAGATCCCCAGGTTTTACTCGTTTCAGTTTTTCAAGAAATGTCTGTTCCATGTTTCCCTCTGTTTACAGGATCCCGGTTTATTCCTCTGACCAGTCTCCGTTATCATCCCAGACAATCTCTCCGTCTCCGCTGTCATCTGTACTGTTGTCAAGAGAATCGTCACCGCTGCCGCTGTTGCTGCTGTCATCTACATAGTCGCCGCTATCATCACTGCTGTCATAGTTTCCATCATCACTGCTGTTGTCGTAGCTTCCGTCATCGCTGCCGTCGTAGCTTCCGTCATTACTGCTGTCATAGTTTCCGTCATCACTGTTATCATAGCTTCCATCATCACTGTTGTCATAGCTTCCATCGCTGCTGTCAGAAGAAGTATCCGTGATACCGGAAGAACTGTCTGTCAGATCTGAAGCATCTGTGCTGTCTGCGGAATCACTGCTGTCCGCCTCACTGTTATCCGTTTCCACATTGCCAATAGTGCTCTTCTCACTCTTGTCACTGAGGCTTGTATAGGTCAGGTATGCTTCTCCGTTATCGATCATCAGTTTTGCCTTTTCCATATCGCTCAGCTGTACACTGTAGATCTCATAGGCATTTCCGTCTCCGTCTACGATCTTCATATCATAGATGGCATCTCTTGCAGAATCCGGGGTGTAATACATCTGCACCTGCTCCGCATCTTTGATGGTAGCTTCTGCAGGAACAAGACTTTTGCCCCATTCTTCCCCTCCTGCCGCGCGGAGATAGATCTCACGGATCTCTCCCTTCGTGCTGTTGGTAAGATAAACAAATTTTGCAGTACTGGTCTTTACACCGATCAGCTTCGGTGCAGGTGTAGATGTGGGAAGCGGTGTGGATGTAGCCGGTGCAGCCGTAGGTGCGGCTGTAGGAACCGGTGTTGGTGTCACCTCTGCTGTTTCCTTTGATGATTTTCCACAGCCGGCAATACCAAGCGCCGTCACTGCTGTCAGTACGATCAAAAGCTTCTTATATTTCATAATGATTACCTCCAGATTGCAGTTTTATGCTAAAAATGTTTTTCCAACGAAGTATCCGAGCACCAGGATACCAAGAATGATCCTGTACCAGCCGAATACTTTAAAATCGTGTTTCTTGATATATCCCATCAGGAATTTGATGGCAAGAACAGATACCACAAAGGATACCACAACACCTACGATCAGGATGATCAGCTCTGTGGAGCTGAAGGCAAAACCGAATTTGACCAGTTTCAGAAGACTTGCTCCGAACATAACCGGAATTGCCAGGAAAAAGGTAAATTCTGCTGCAACTGTACGGGATGTTCCTGCAAGGATTCCTCCGATAATGGTAGATCCGGAACGGGATGTTCCCGGAATCACGGAAAGCACCTGGAAACAGCCGATGATCAGCGCTGTCTTAAAGGAAAGCTCATCCAGTCTGGTGCAGGTTGGTCTGCGGCGTTTGTTGTAGTTCTCGATAACGATAAAAAGCACACCATAAACGATCAGCATAATGGCAACGACCACATAGTTGTAAAATTTCTTTTCAATAATGTCATTAAAAGGAAGAGCGATGATGATCGTCGGCAGACATGCTACCAGGATCTTAAACCAGAGGATCCACTTATCCTTATCACAGTATTTTTCTACAAAAGTAAGGACAGTTCTGGGTACTGCCGGCTGTTTACGCAGTGCCATCTGTGTTTTCTTCGGGATTTTTCTTATGTAAAAAGGCCACAGCTTGTTCCAGTACAGTACAACAACTGCCAGGATTGCGCCAAGCTGGATCACCACCAGGAAAAATTCCATAAATGCCTCGGATACATTCAGCTTGATAAACTCATCCACAAGGATCATATGTCCGGTACTGCTGATTGGAAGCCACTCGGTGATTCCCTCCACAATACCGAGAAGGATAACCTTCAGTAATTCTATAAAAATCATGTTAACTCCTTTCCAAAAGCAAGATAAGGACAGGGCCGGTATGTGAACGACGGCCCCGTCCTTATCAGTATATTACATATTTGACAATTCGTAAACTTTTAATTTTTTATTTCACAAAATTTACAATTTTTTATCGATTGTCGATGGTGGCGATATCTACCAGAGTCAGGTGGTTCAGGTCTGTATTCTCAAGACTTGTGACCAGAGCCTCTGCAGTATCAAGCTTGTAAGCACATTGACACCTGTTTCGATAGCATTACGACGGATCACGAAACCATCCTTCTGATGCTCAACACCCTGTGGCGGTGTGTCGATAACAACATCGATCTTGTGGCCAAGGATCAGGTCCATCAGGTTCGGAGACGGCTGCTCCAGCTTGTTGGTACGTGTTACCTTGATTCCGTTCTCAGTCAGTACGTTTGCAGTACCTCTTGTTGCGAAGATACGGTATCCCTGAGCCTCGAAGCGTTTTGCGATCGGATGATATCCTCTTTATCCTCATCCTTAACAGTGATGATCATCTGTTTGTGTTTCGGAAGACGGATTCCTGCCCCGATGAATGCTTTGTAAAGAGCCTCGTTGAAGGTCTTAGCAATACCAAGGCACTCACCTGTGGATTTCATCTCCGGTCCAAGGCTGATATCTGCGCCTCTGATCTTCTCGAAGGAGAATACCGGCATCTTGATTGCGAAGTACTCTGCTTCTTTCTGAAGTCCCGGTGTGTAACCAAGCTCTTTGATCTTATGTCCAAGGATAACTCTTGTTGCAAGCGGAACGATCGGGATTCCTGTTACCTTGCTGATGTACGGTACTGTACGGCTGGAACGCGGGTTAACCTCGATGACATATACATCCTCGCCTACAACGATGAACTGAATATTGATCATACCGATAACATGAAGTGCCTGTGCAAGACGACGTGTGTATTCGGCGATGGTATCTTTTGCTTTCTGGCTGATGGTCTGTGCCGGATATACGGAAATACTGTCTCCGGAGTGGATACCTGCACGCTCGATGTGCTCCATGATTCCAGGGATCAGGATGTCCTCACCGTCGCATACTGCATCGACCTCGATTTCTTTACCCATCAGGTACTTATCAACAAGGATTGGATGCTCCTGTGCGATCTGGTTGATGATTCCGATGTACTCTTCCACGTCCTCATCGCTGACAGCGATACGCATTCCCTGTCCTCCAAGTACATAGGACGGGCGGACAAGTACCGGATAACCCAGCTCATTAGCTGCTTTTTTCGCCTCTTCTGCTGTGAATACGGTATGTCCCTTCGGTCTCGGGATCTCACATTTCTCAAGGATGGCATCAAAGAGCTCTCTGTCCTCTGCAGCATCTACGTTCTCAGCAGATGTTCCGAGGATCTTAACACCCATCTTGATCAGTGCCTCTGTAAGCTTGATGGCTGTCTGTCCACCGAACTGAACAACAGCTCCGTCCGGTTTCTCGATATTTACAACATTCTCAACATCTTCCGGTGTCAGCGGCTCAAAATACAGCTTATCTGCAATATCGAAGTCTGTACTTACTGTCTCCGGGTTATTGTTGATGATGATCGTCTCATATCCTTCTTTCGCAAATGCCCATGTACAGTGTACAGAGCAGAAGTCGAACTCGATACCCTGACCGATACGGATCGGGCCGGAACCAAGTACCAGGATCTTTTTCTTATCTTTTGTTTCTACAGCTTCATTCTCTGTCTGCTCATCGCCGTATACAGAATAGTAATATGGTGTCGCTGCCGCAAACTCTGCTGCACAGGTATCAACCATCTTGTATGCTGCACGGATGCCGTACTCTTTACGCAGGTCTTTGATCTCAGCTTCTGTCTTTCCTGTCAGGTCTGCGATGATGTAGTCCGGGAACTCCAGACGTTTTGCTTCCAGAAGAAGGTCTTTGTCCAGCTTCTGAGTTTTCAGAGCCTGCTCCATCTCAACAAGGATAGCCAGCTTATCGATGAACCAGATGTCGATCTTTGTGATATCATGAAGCTTCTCCTGGGAAACATTTCGTCTCAGGGCTTCTGCGATCTTCCAGATACGGCGGTCATCCACAATGTTCAGCTCGTCCATCAGTTCTTCATCAGAAAGATGTGAGAAATCATAGGACATCAGACTGTCTACATGCTGCTCCAGGGAACGGATAGCCTTCATTAAAGCACCCTCAAAGTTATGGCAGATACTCATAACCTCACCGGTAGCCTTCATCTGTGTAGTCAGTGTACGTTTTGCTGTGATGAATTTGTCAAATGGCAGACGCGGGATCTTAACAACACAGTAATCCAGCATCGGCTCGAAGCTTGCGTATGTTTTGCCTGTGATGGCGTTCGGGATCTCATCCAGTGTGTAGCCCAGTGCGATCTTGGCTGCAACCTTGGCGATCGGATAACCGGTAGCTTACTTGCAAGTGCGGAGGAACGGCTTACACGAGGGTTAACCTCGATAACGCAGTACTCAAAGCTCTCCGGATGAAGAGCGTACTGTACGTTACATCCACCTGTGATGCCAAGCTCTGTAATAATGTTAAGCGCAGATGTACGGAGCATCTGGTACTCTTTATCTCCTAAGGTCTGAGAAGGAGCAACTACGATGGAGTCACCGGTATGGACACCAACCGGGTCAATGTTCTCCATGTTGCAGACTGTGATGCAGTTTCCTGCGCTGTCTCGCATTACCTCGTACTCGATCTCTTTCCATCCGGCGATACATCTCTCTACAAGAACCTCGCCTACACGTGAAAGACGGAGACCATTCTCAAGGATCTCACGAAGCTCCGGCTCATTATGCGCGATACCGCCGCCGCTTCCGCCAAGTGTATATGCAGGACGGAGAACAACCGGATAACCGATAGTCTGAGTAAACGCAACACCGTCTTCTACAGTTGTTACGACCTTGGATGCTGCAACCGGCTCGCCGATCTTTTCCATTGTATCCTTAAATTCCTGACGGTCCTCAGCTTTACGAATCGTTGCTGCTGTGGTACCGATGAGACGTACATTGTGCTCTTTCAGGAAGCCCTTTTCCTCAAGCTCCATGGCAAGGTTCAGACCTGCCTGGCCGCCCAGTGTAGGAAGTACACTGTCCGGTTTCTCTTTGAGGATCAGCTGCTCTACGACTTCAACAGTCAGAGGCTCGATGTAAACTCTGTCTGCGATGTCTTTATCTGTCATGATGGTAGCAGGATTGGAGTTTAAAAGTACAACCTCCATGCCCTCTTCCTTCAGGGAGCGGCATGCCTGGGTTCCTGCATAGTCAAACTCTGCTGCCTGGCCGATTATGATCGGGCCTGAGCCGATTACAAGTACTTTTTTTATGTCCTTATTCCTTGGCATTATTTCTCTCCTCCCATCATCTTCATGAATCTGTCAAAAAGGTAACTGGAATCCTGTGGTCCCGGGCATGCTTCCGGATGGAACTGTACAGTAAAGATGTTCTTTCCGTTATATGCCATACCCTCGTTTGTTCCGTCGTTGACGTTTACAAATGCAGGATGTGCGATATTTTTCTCCTCAAGTCCCTCTGCATCTACAACGTAGCCATGGTTCTGGGAGGAAATATATACTCTTCCTGTCTCAAGGTCTTTAACCGGATGATTTCCGCCTCTGTGACCGTATTTCATCTTATGGGTGTCTCCGCCTGTTGCAAGAGCCATAAGCTGATGTCCAAGACAGATGGCAAAGATCGGTACATCAGAGTCATAAAGTTTTTTGATCTCTTTAATAATAGAAGTACATTCCTTCGGATCTCCAGGTCCGTTGCTGAGCATGATGCCGTCCGGATTGTCTCCAAGGATCTCTTCTGCAGATGTCAGAGCCGGGTAAATAGTAACCTGGCATCCTCTCTCATTCAGTGAGCGTGCAATGTTTTTCTTGGCGCCCAGATCAAGAAGGGCAACCTTCGGTCCGTTCCCCTTAAGCACTTCCTTTTCGCGGCAGGAAACCTGAGGTGATGATGATGCCGAATGCGGATGCGATTGCTTTAGGAAAGCAGATAAAGGCTGTCCGAAAAGCGATGAAAATGACACAAGAGCAACTGGCACTGAAAAGTAATGTTTCGGTGAAGTATATCGCTAATATTGAAAATGGAAAACAGAATCCTTCTTTTGACATTTTAAGTTCAATTCTCCATGTTCTGCCACTTTCCTTGGATTCGGTTATCAACCCGAACTTATCAGAAGCAGAGCGCGAATGTCGAGAGTTAGAATCGATCTATTTTGCTTGTCCGCCAGAAATGCGAAAAACGCTGTTGGATGCCACAAGGTCACTCGCAATCCATTTGACAGAACTTTCAGAACAGAACAAAAACACCTAAGCTGCCAGAGTGGACGTTACGCTTCTCTCTGGCGTTCTTTTGTCTGAATACGCAATATTCTAACAGGTCATTCAATAAATCACGTGAAAAGCAAACGAATTACACAATAATTTCTCGTAATCAGTCTCGTTGTGGATTTGAACCTCTTTTTCAATGGCAAGATCATTTCTAGCGTATCATATAGTTCTTGT
>ENA-OQHY01000985-OQHY01000985.1-human-gut-metagenome-genome-assembly--contig:-NODE-985-length-13723-cov-6.838997_pt1 | contig 13723 bp, 16 predicted proteins | sample MGYA00242570_ERZ504733 | MGnify/ENA primary metagenome ERZ504733 (study PRJEB26092, sample SAMD00036219) | human gut metagenome | host: Homo sapiens | study: EMG produced TPA metagenomics assembly of...
CAGCTCTTCAAAAATTATTCAATGAAATTGGACCAGCATATGCAGATCGTAATGGTGGATACACTCGTGTAGTTAAAACACGTATCCGTCGTGGAGATGCAGCTCCAATGGCTATTGTACAATTCGTTAAGTAATTCTATTAATGAATAAAAGACACTGATTTTTGATCAGTGTCTATTTTTTTACGATAACTTTTTGAATTTGATCCTCTTTCCAAATGACAAGATCACAATCAAATCCCTCTTTAACTTGTCCAGTATGTTGAAATCCTAATACATTCGCTACATTCTTTGTGAAGAATGGTAAAGCATTTTCATACCCAAGTTCATTTTTAAGATAGATAAATTCATTTCTTAAATTTGAAATTGGCGTAATACCAATTTCTTTAACGGAACCATCTTCATTGTATGTAGACCAAGATCCTTGAGCATCACTAGAAATGGTTACTTTCTCTGTGTTTTTGATCTTTCGAATGTAATTTAATGTTTTGCCATTACCATCACAAGTAATGTCAATGGTACCGCCCATCTCTGTAAATCTTATAGCTTGTTCAAATAAATGAGGATTTCTTGTACAGTGTGTTGGCTGGAATAAAGAAATAGGAATATCCGCCTTTTTTAAGATGTTAAAAACTAATTCTAAGGCTTGTTTTTCGTCTCCCATATGAATTGTTAAGTTAGCTTGTTTTCCTGCAATTAAGCTTGCGGTACGGATTCTAGAAGCCAATCGAGTAAGTTCTTCCTCTGTTACATGACTCGATCTATGATCACTTAACGCAAGTTTTACACCAAGAATACTATCAATAAACACAATATCGTCTTCCATAGAATTGGTTAGTGTATTACTAGGATAGGCATAGCTACCTGTTAAGATAAACGTATGTACACCTTTCTGTGTGAGTTCTTTCGCTTTCGCAAATAATTCTTTTGTACTTCTTGTATAACCATCCGTTCCCAATAATCCAATGACAGTTGTGATACCTGCATCTAATATTTCCTGTACATCAATAGGTCTAGCTCTAGAAACAAATCCAGCTTCACCCCCACCACCAGTAATATGGACATGGCGATCAATCAAACCTGGCGTTAAAACACAATCTGTACCATCAATTGTTTCAATTGGATAAGAAATTTCGATATGATCATCAATTTTTTCGATTTTAGAATCTGAAATCAATACATCTTTTACTCCTAAATTTTTAGGTGCATAAATTTGAATATTTTTAATAAGTTTCATGCGTGTCACCTCAAAAATTATTATATAATAAAACTCAGGTGATGTTATGTTAATCTCAACAGAAAGTTTAAAAAAGAATATAAATGACAAATGCATTTTAAAAGATGCATCTTTTACAATAGAAGATACGGATAAAATTGCGTTGATTGGAGTCAATGGTACAGGTAAAAGTACTTTATTAAAGATACTTGCAGGTATTGAAAATTATGATTCAGGAACCATTATAAAAAAGAATGGAATTAAAATTCATTATTTGCCACAAAATCCAGAATTCAAAACAGATTGTGTATGGGATGAAATTCAACTTGTGAATTCTAAAAATGAGCACCCCGTCGCAGAATTTGAATTGAAATCGATCCTAACGAAACTTGGTATCACTGACTTTCAAAGTGCAATGTCAACTATGTCTGGAGGACAAAGAAAACGAGTTGCACTAGCCTTGGCATTATGTACAAGTTGTGACTTGTTGCTTCTAGATGAACCAACCAATCATTTGGATAATGATATGGTTGAATGGCTAGAAAATTATTTGATTCGTTCAAAAAGTGCAATATTTATGGTCACACACGATCGTTATTTTTTAGATCGTGTTTGTACAAAAATGATTGAATTAGATCAAGGAGACCTATATATCATAATGGAAATTATGAAGTATATCTAGAAAATAAAGAAACGCGTATCGAACAAGAAAAACTAGCTGCACATAAACATAAGAATTTATATAAAAAAGAATTAGAGTGGGTAAGAGCGGGTGTACAAGCCCGTGGAACCAAATCCAACAGTCGACTTCAAAGGTTTGAAGAATTGCGTCAGAAACGCTTTAAACAACAAGAAGAATCATTAAAAATCAATGCCGCTATGCAACGCTTAGGAAATAAAACAATTGAATGTATGAATTTAGGGTTTGATTATCCAGAAAAACAATTGTTTCATGATTTCAACTATGTTTTATTACGCCAAGACCGTATCGGTATTATTGGAGAAAATGGATGTGGTAAATCCACATTACTTGATGTTATTGCAGGTTTAAAACAACCAACTTTTGGAACTATTGAATATGGCACAACTGTTAAAATTGGATATTTTAGGCAAGCCGATCAAGGCGTAGATTTAAATATGCGTGTTATTGATTATATTGAAGAAGTTTCAAAAGTTATTGAATACGATCGAATGACTCTAAGTGCATCGCAAATGCTTGAAAGATTCTTATTTCCAAGAAACATGCACTATACTACACTATCAAGATTATCTGGTGGAGAAAGAAGAAGACTTTATCTATTAAGAGTTTTGATGCAAGAACCAAATATTTTATTATTGGATGAGCCAACCAATGATTTGGACATTTTAACACTAGACGTATTAGAAGATTACCTAGATAATTTCCAAGGTGCCATTATTACTGTTAGCCACGATCGTTATTTTTTGGATCGAGTTGTAGATAAAGTGTTTGTTCATCAAGAAGATGGAACATTTAAACAATATAGTGGTGGATATAGTGATTATTTAGTAAAATCAAAAGATGAGAATAAAAAGGTGGTTATACAAAAACCAATTGAAAAGAAAAAGCGTTCTTTATTATCTTACATGGAGAAAAAAGAATTAGAACAATTACCAGAGAAAATGGAATTGTTGGAAACTGAAATTGAAGATTTAGACCATCAAATGAATGAATGTCAAAGTGATTTTGCGAAATTAAAAGAATTAAGTGATTTAAGAACGCAAAAAGAAGAAGAATTAGAAATTTTGACAAATCGCTGGATGGAATTAGAAGAAAAAAAGGAAGGATAAAGTTTTAATTGGATATGGAGAATAGGGTATTTTTTAAAAAAACATCCCATGTGTTTTTGTTAGCTATGCTATGTTGTATACTATGGGGAAGTGCGGCTCCCTTTATTAAATGGGGATATCAATTATTTAATATTGAAGGCGTACCAAGCATATTGATGTTTGCGGGTATTCGCTTTGCGTTAGCCGGACTTTTAGTCATATTATTTGGCTCTTTCTTACAGAAAAAAGTATTAGTCGCAAAAAAAGAAAACATGCAAGGCATATGTACATTAGCTCTATTTCAAACGGCTGGACAATACTTTTTCTACTATATAGGACTTTCACATACATCGGGCGTAAATGGTTCGATTATTACCGGTACCAGTGCCTTTATATCTTTATTAGTAGCCAGTTTGATCTTTCATTATGAAAAGCTGACACTAAGGAAAACATGGGGATGTTTTATCGGATTCTTAGGTATTTTATTTATGAATATGAGTGGTGCTAGTGCAAACTTTTCATTTATAGGCGAAGGCTTTGTGTTCATGTCACAATTATGTGGAGCTATATCAGCCGCTTTTATTAAGAAGTTTACACAAAAACAAAATGCCGTACTATTAAGTGGATACCAATTCTTTTTAGGTGGTTTTTTACTAATTATCATTGGATATTTGATGGGAGGACATATTACATTTGAATTCAATCTAGGCCTTCTAGTATTGATTCATCTAGCCCTTGTATCCGCTATCGCCTATACGATTTGGGGACTTCTATTATCTGTAAATCCTGTTAGTAAGATTGGTGTCTATATGTGTGTAACACCAATCATTGGTGTTATTTTATCAAGTGTTGTCTTACATGAATCCAATCAGGCATTCCAATTTTCAAGCTTAATTGCCTTGATTCTAGTTAGCTTAAGCGTCTTTTTAGTCAATAAAGAAACGCAGACAGATTAAGTTCTGTCTTTTTCTTTGCCAAAAAAAAGATCCTAGGCTTATCTAGGATCTAATAATTCAAAGCAACGCCCTACATCACTTGGATAATGAGCATCACTTGCAGTAACAATTTGTACATTATTTTCTTTTAGGATATTTCTAAAATCAGCATTTAAGCCAATATCAGGATGATGATATGAATAATGAGCTTTAGTGTTGTCTTCCATTTTAATGTTGTATTCATTTGCCAGACGAGCGATATGATGGTAGGTAGGATGTAAATCGTAGCCTGGATCAATCGAATACAATTTAATCACATCTGGATGACCCACTTGATCAAAGAGATTGGATTGGATTAGTTTTTCAATAGAGTCATAATAGGATTTATAAATAGTAGAAGGATCATTTTTGTCCCAAAGCAATTCTTTAGAAAAGGCATCCATATCATATAAATAGCCATTTACAGAATGTACACTACCTATTAGAAAGTCAAATTGATAATGTTCAAGGATTGAAGATAATAGACTTTCTGTTTCAGGCGTATAACATACTTCAAGACCAAAACGCACATCAATGTCAAAAGTTTCTTTTTTTAAGGCTGCAATTAATTTTAAATAATCATCTATGGAGTTTTTTTGTTTCTTTAAAAACCACTCTTCTTGTAATTTAGATACTTCACAAACTCTTTTATAACAGTCTTTAAATTCAAAGAATCTATGTGTGTGATCTAAAATCTGAAGATGAGTAATTCCTTTTTCTTTGGCAGCATCAATAAACTTACAAACATATTCAATGCTTAAATCACCATTTTCTAAATGTGTATGTGCATCAATCATAGTACCATCCTATTTCTTATAAGTAGATACTTTAATTATACCATTGATTTTCTCAATTGGTGTAATATCGACTTCTGAATCCAAATCAATAATTGTATACGCAATATCTTTTTTAGATTTATTCATCAAATTTTCAATGTTGGCATCCTTTAAAATATCCGTAATTTGAGAAATCATTTTTGGTTTATTATCATGAATACAAGTGATTCTAAATGGTGAATTCATATCCATTTTCGCATTTGGTAAATTGACAGAATTTGAAATATTTCCATAAGTCAAATAATCCATCAATTCTTGAGCTGCCTTTACAGCACAATTTTCTTCACTTTCCTCGGTTGAAGCACCTAAGTGAGGAATCGCAATGGCTTTATCGCTTTGAATTACTTTTTGACTAGGAAAATCAGTTACATAAGATGCAACTTTATTTTCATTTAACGCCTCTAATAGAGCATCTTCATCAACAAGGCCGCCACGCGCAAAGTTTAATAATTTGACGCCATCTTTCATCTTGTCAAAACTATCTTTATTGATAAAGTTTTTTGTTCCATCATTTAAAGGTACATGAATCGTAATAAAATCACATTGACGATATAGATCATCAATATTGGTGACATGATTTACATATCGAGATAAATTCCATGCAGCATCAACAGACATATAAGGATCATATCCATATACTTTCATCCCGAAACGTAAAGCTAGATTGGCAACTTGAATACCAATAGCACCACAACCAATGACACCTAAAGATTTACCAGTTAATTCATGACCAGCATATTTTTTCTTTTGTTTTTCTACATCCTTTGCGATGTTCTCATTTTCTTTTTGCGTTTGGATCCATTCAATACCATGATATATATCACGACTTGCCAGTAACATACCCGCAAACACAAGTTCTTTTACGGCATTGCTATTTGCGCCGGGAGTATTAAATACGGCAATCCCTTTTTTAGTACATGTATCAATATCAATGTTGTTGACACCAGCACCTGCACGAGCGATGGCTTTTAAATTGTTGCCATATTCAATATCATGAAGATTGGCACTACGAACTAAAATGGCATCTTCATCTTCCATGTTTTCGTTTACTTCATAATCTGGCGTAAACTGATCTAAACCAATTTGCGCAATATTGTTATAGAGTTTTATTTTAGGCATTATAATTCTCCTCTTCAAATTTTCTCATAAATGCAATTAGGGCTTCTACACCTTCAAGTGGCATGGCATTATAAATACTTGCACGCATACCACCAACCGTTCTGTGACCTTTAATATTCACAATTCCTGCTTCTTTAGCTTCTTGAACAAATTTAGTATCTAGATCCTTGTCACCCGTCACAAAAGGAACATTTGTATAAGAACGATCTTCAGGTACAACAGGATTTGAATAGAGTTTAGAAGCATCGATATAGTCATATAATAATTTAGCTTTTTGACGATTGATCTTTTCCATGTTTTCCAATCCACCAATTGTGTTTCTAGCCATTCAAGTACCAAACCACAAATATAGATCGCATAAGTAGGTGGTGTGTTAAACATAGAATCATTGTCAGCATATGTTTTGTAGTTCAACATGCTCGGTGTTTTTTCGTCGGCTAAACCAATCAAGTCTTTTTTTATAATAACCACGGTCAATCCGGCAGGGCCCATATTTTTTTGGGCACCGGCAAAAATTAAATCGTATTTAGAAACATCGCATCTTTCACTTAAAATACAACTTGATAAATCAGCAACTAAAAGCTTACCTGCATGAGGTGGAAGCTCTTTATATTTAGTTCCATAGATTGTATTGTTTTCACAAATATATACATAATCTGAATCTTCACTTAAATCTTCCTGCTTAATTTTAGGAATATATGTAAAGTTGTCCTCTGCACTAGAAGCTACTACATTTACTCTTCCTAATTTTTCATGTTCTTTTAAAGCTTTCTTTGTCCATTGACCCGTATTGATCAAATCTACGTTATGTTTTTCTAGATTTAAAGGAATCATAGTGAATTGTAAAGAAGCACCTCCTTGTAAGAATAAAATTTCATATTCATCAGGGATGTTCATTAATCTTTTTAGTCTTGCTTTACAAGTATCCATAATATCCTTAAATTCACTGGAACGGTGGGACATCTCCATAACGCTCATTCCACTATTATGAGCGTCCAACATTTCGCTTGCAGCTTTTTTTAATACCCATTCTGGTAAGCATGCGGGACCGGCACTAAAGTTATATACACGTGTCATATTGTTACCTTGGTGAAAATATTTCCACCTTTCCTTTTCTTTATGTTACACGATTATACATTTGTTTACATTTAATTTCAAGAAATTTGTTCACAAATTAAATTCAAGTGTATTTAAAATCAAAACAATCATTTAACGAAAGCTTAACAGAACCATTCTTTTTGTTTAACAAACATGCATTATGATATGTGTGTCGAAAGAAAAGAGGACAAAGAAAATATGAATAAGTTTTTAAAAGGTGCAATGATCGTAGGATTATCTGCAGCTATGGTAGGATGTAGTTCAAATGCTGCATCAAATGACAGTGATTCAAAAGAAAAAAGTTTAAGTGGTACAATTACAGCCGCAGGTTCAAGTGCATTGAAACCATTGGTGGATGTTGCAGCTGAACAATTCTCTAATGAAAACCCAGATGTATCTATTACAGTAGATGCTGGTGGATCTGGAGAAGGCTTAAAACAGGTGGCTGATAAAACAGTTACACTTGGAAACTCCGATGTTGCAGCCGAAGAAAAATTAGATAAGGATCAAGCTAAAAATTTAGTCGATCACCAAGTATGTGTTGTAACAATGGCTCCAATTGTAAATAAAGATGTAGGTGTTAAAGATTTAACAAAACAACAATTGATTGACATTTTCACAGGAAAAACAACAAACTGGAAAGATGTTGGTGGACCGGATGAAGATATTGTATTGGTGACTCGCCCAACTTCATCAGGAACAAGAGCCACATTCCAAAAATATGCATTAGATGGAAATGAAGAAGCAAGCAATGCCTCAATGGAAACAGATGATTCAGGTGTATTGTTACAAAATGTAACAGATACAAAAGGTGCAATTGGTTATGTAGCATTATCTTATTTAGTAGACAATGACGATGTAGATACTATCGCAATTGATGGTGTCAAACCAACATTAGAAAATACTTATAGTGGTGACTACAAAGTTTGGACATTTGAACACATGTACACAAATGGAGAGCCAGATAAAGCAACAAAGGCGTTCTTAGATTACATCATGGGTGAAAAATTCGGTAAGAAAATGGAATCATTAGGTTATGGTGTTTCTAGTAAAATGGAAAAACAGATCACTAATTACTAGTTCTTTAACGGACATTGAAATATATGTCCGTTATTCATTTAGTTTGGAGGAATTTGATGCGTCGTAAAAGCATGTTTTGTAAAGAATATTTCTGGCAGATTCTTGTAACAATTGGTGGACTGTTCGTAATATTCGTAACTTTATTGATCGGAGCCTTTCTGGTTTACAAAGGTTCGGATACATTTTTTAAATTTCATCACACTTTACAAGAATTTCTTGGTAGTGCCAACTTTGCACCTATGGATAATGCCAGTTCTAAAGGACATGTAGGAGCCTTGATCTTCATTGTTGGATCACTATGTGTTTGTGGATTGGCACTATTGATTGCCACACCATTTGCGTTAGGATCTTCTATTTTTATGACAGAAATTTCACCTAAGTTTGGTGAAAAATTCTATCGTCCTATGGTTGAAATCTTTGCCGGAATTCCGAGTGTTGTTTATGGATGGGTTGGATTAACGGTTTTGATTCCGTTTTTAAAGAAAGTATTTGATTTGCAGGTAGGACACTCCATACTTGCAGCAAGTTTAGTTCTGTCAATTATGATTTTTCCATCGATTACAAGTGTAGCTAGTGATGCGATTCGAGCTGTTTCAAAAGAAACACGTATGGCTGCATATGGACTTGGCTCAACACGTTGGCAAACGATATATCGTGTTGTGATTCCTGCTGCTTTGCCAGGCGTTATTTCAGGTATTGTTTTAGGACTTGCAAGAGCGTTTGGAGAAGCTTTAGCCGTTGCGATGGTCATTGGTCAAACAACAGCTTTGCCTAAGAGTATTTTTTCTACTTCAAAAACCCTAACAACGGAAATTGCAGCTCAAATGGGAAATGCGATGGAAGGCGGAGAAATGAAGGCAGCCCTATGGACAATGGCTTTATTATTATTCTTGATTTCGCTATTGTTTATCACAATCATTCATAAGTTTTCAAAACAAAAAGGAGAATAAAGATGGATTCTAGAATTAAAAGAGCAAAAATGGTAGATCAATGTATGACAATTCTATTTTATGGTATCGCCTTATTTTTCTTTCTACTCCTTATAGGTTTTGCCGGTAAAGTGATTGTTGGTGGCTTTTTAGGGGCAAAACCAGAAATGTTTGGCTTTTCTCGATCTGGCAGTATTGGAAACCAAGTCTTTAATACAATTTACTTAGTATTTATTTCATTGCTTGTATCTGTTCCTATTGGTGTGTTAGCCGGCATATATTTGGCTATGTACGCTAAACCAGGTCTTGTGACACGTTTTTTTAAGAACTTGTATTGAAACATTATCTTCTTTACCAAGTATTGTAGTAGGTTTATTTGGATATTTGATTTTCTTAGTTGTATTAGGACTATCAAAAAGTTTATTAGCAGGCGCTTTATCTATTTCGATTCTAAGTTTACCTTTGATTACTACCACCACAGAAGATGCGATAAAAGGTTTACCAGAAGGCTATTATCAAGGAAGTATGGGACTTGGAGCAACAAAGTGGCAAACTATATTTCATGTGCTATTGCCTGCGTGTCTATCACGTATCATGACCGGAGTCATTTTAGCGGCTGGTCGTGGATTTGGTGAGGCTGCCGTATTACTTTATACGACAGGTTCAGGAAGTGATTTTCGTTGGAATAACTTTAGTTTTACATCTCCAACATCGCCAATCAACGTATTAAGACCGGCTGAAACATTATCCATTCAAATTTGGAACTTACAGACAAATGGTCAAGATCGTGCATTAGCGAATCTATCGAGTGCTGTATTGATGATTTTGGTACTTGCGTTTAGTATCGGGGCCAATGTTTGGTCTAGACATATTTCCAAAAAACAAGCTGGATTAGAGAAATAGAAAGGTTGCGTATGAATAATAAACTTACAGTGAATGATTTGAATTTATATTATGGGGATTTCCATGCCTTAAAGAATATAAATTTGGATATCAAAGAAAAAGAAATTACGGCATTCATTGGTCCTAGTGGATGTGGTAAATCGACATTTTTAAAAACATTAAATCGTATGAATGACTTGGTGGAAAGTGCCAAAATTACAGGCAATATCTGTCTAGATGGTACGGATATCTACAAAAGTATGGATGCGATTGAATTAAGACGTAGAGTTGGAATGGTATTTCAACAGCCCAATCCATTCCCAAAAAGTATTTATGACAATATTGCGTATGGCCCAAGAATTTTTGGAATCAAAAAGAAAAGTGAATTGGATGAAATTGTTGAAAGAAGTTTAAGACAAGCCGCTGTTTGGGATGAAGTAAAAGATCGCCTACATAAATCGGCTTTAGGAATGTCAGGTGGTCAACAACAACGTTTGTGTATCGCAAGAGCCTTGGCTATGCAGCCGGAAGTTTTATTGATGGATGAACCTACAAGTGCTTTAGATCCAATTTCAACTAGTAAGATTGAAGAATTGACTTTAGAATTGAAAAAAGATTATACAATTGTTATTGTTACCCACAATATGCAGCAAGCTATGCGTATTAGTGATAAAACAGCCTTCTTCTTATTGGGGGATTTAATTGAGTATAGTGATACCGAAACATTGTTCTCTACGCCAAAAGAAAAGAAAACAGAAGACTATATTACAGGGAGGTTTGGATAATGGTTTTACCTACAAAGTTTTTAAAACAAACAAGACAGTTAGAACTGACTATGACACAAATGTCTCAAGACTGTTTAAAGGCTTATGGTTTTGTAAGCACGCTATTTTGGATGGAAACAAAACTTTAGTTCAAGATGTTTCACAAATGCATGAAGAAGTGAGTGAACAAGGAAGAGAGGCTGAACAAATTTGCATGAAGATCCTTCTTCTTCAGCATCCGGTTGCGAAAGATTTAAGGCGTATTACGGTAGCTACAAATACAATTCGTGATCTAACACGCATCATGGATCAGGAAAAAGAAGTCGCAGAACTAATTTGTGCATTGAATATGGAAGATTTAATTGTGGATGATTGTATTCAACAACAGTTTTCAATTGCGAAAGAAATGATTACTCTTGCGATTGAGGCTTTTATTCAAAAGGATGAAAAGGCAGCAAATCAAGTGATTACAATGGATGATCAAGCGGATGCACAATATGAAATGGCGAAAGAAATCTATGTGGACTTATTGGCTAAAAAAGAACATGATACAGGTACATTGGTAGATGTCTTATTAGTTGGTAAATATTTAGAGAGAATTTGTGATCATTGTGTAAACATTGGAAAATGGGTTCTTTATCAAAAGTCTGGTATTTTTGAAGAAATTGAATGAAAAAAAAGCTGTAAGCAAATTTGCTTACAGCGTATTTTTTACTTGGTGGAGCGTATCGGGATCGAACCGATGACCCCCTGCGTGCAAGGCAGGTGCTCTCCCAGCTGAGCTAACACCCCAAGTGCCTTATAATATTATCGAATTTTTTTGGAAAAAGCAAGTATTTTTTGATAAAATTAATATATGAAAAAACAATGGACATGGATCATGATTCTATGTGTATTCAATTTTACTTTGATGGGATTTATCTTAACGCATCCAACATCAAAAAACCAAGATGCAAAAATTGTGGAAAAAGAAGAGAAGAAGTCTTTTACATTTGTTGGTGTCGGAGATAACTTATATCATAATACACAATATATGTGTCAAGAACAAAATGAATACTATAATTTTGATTCTTATTATGAAATGACGAATAAATATACGCAAAAGGCCGATTTGGCTTATATCAATTTTGAAACATTGTGTATAGGTGAAGAATATGGATTGAGTGGCTATCCTACTTTTAATGGGCCTACGGAAATTTTATCTTCCGTAAATAAGGCTGGCTTTGATTGGTGGAGTTTAAGTTCAAACCATTCAATGGATAGAGGCGTTGAGGGCTTGCTGAAACAGATCGAATTGGTTCGTGAAAATTATCCGGATGTCATTACTACGGGTTCTCATACATCTAAAAAAGATAGAAATCGTACTTTAGTTAAAGAAATCAATGGTATTAAAGTAGGCTTTTTAGGCTATACTTATGGTTTGAATGGTTTTGTCTTGCCAGAAGATAAGCCTTGGCTTGTGGATTTGATTGATAAGGAACAAATGAAAAAGGATATGGAAGCTTTAAGTAAAGTAAGCGATATTCAATTGGTTTCCATGCATTGGGGCGATGAATATCAAACATATCCAAATGATGAGCAGCAAGATTTGGCAAATTATTTAAATGAGTTGGGTGCTGAAGTTGTGATTGGATCGCATCCGCATGTAATTCAGCCAGCTAAAATAATCAAAGGGAAAAAACAAGATACACTTGTATATTATTCGTTGGGAAATTATACGAGTACACAAGATGTGGATGAAAGAATGGTTGGGGGAATGGCTAGCTTTACTGTAAACTATGATCCAAATACTAAAAAGACATCTTTTACAGATACAAAGTTTATTCCGTTGATTACATGGTTTGATGCAGGATATAGTACATGGAAAACATATTCGATTGAAGATTATAATGATTCCATTGCTTCAACACATAGATTATCAGGTGAATATGATATGTCTAAAGAATGGGTTCAACAATATGTTCAATCTGTTATGCAAGATTCAGAAGGGATTGAGGTGGTATTAGAGTGAGTCAAAATCAAAAAACAATAGCCGAAAATCGTAAGGCAAGACATGATTATGAATTGTATGATCGTTTTGAAGCTGGACTCGTACTTCAGGGTACAGAAATCAAAAGTATTCGAAGAGGAAAAGTCCAATTAAAAGATAGTTATATTAGTTTTCAAAAGGGTGAAGCTTTTATTAAAGGTATGCATATCTCTCCTTATGAATTTGGAAATCGATTCAATCATGATGAAACAAGAGATCGTAAGCTTTTAATGCATAAACAAGAGATTCAAAAATTAGAACAATCAGCTCGTATAAAAGGATATACAGTTGTACCAGTAAGAATTTATTTATATAAAGGACTAGCTAAACTTGAAATAGCTTTGGCAAAAGGTAAAAATCTTCATGATAAGCGTGAATCTCAAAAGGCAAAGGATGCGCAAAGAGAGATTCAAAAGGCCTTGAAAAATCAGTATTAATAGATTATACTGATATTCCTTGGGGATGTTCAGGCATTCGATGAGTAAATGTTTGGATTCGGCCACAGCCACGAAGGATACGTGTAATAACCAACTTAAATTAATTGCTAAAAATAAACTTGCTAATGTATTTGGTATGAACCAAAGCATGGCTTTCGCTGCTTAATTTTATTGCCTACGTTTGGCTTCGCAGCCCCTTTCTGAAATTTCGCTTTCTTATTTCAGACTGAGTGTTAAAGAAAAGAAGATAGAAATAAGTATTGGCTAGCTGCTTATTTTGAATCAACTATAGCTAACCCAAAAGAATTTTGTTTCCATCCGAAACTTTTGGATAACTAGATGGAAAAAGCTGTAAACGCTGTCTCGTGGGACTTTGCTTAGACAGGAGTTCGATCTCCTCATCTCCACCAAAGACAATCAACGCCCTTATTTAAAGGGCGTTTTAATTTTATGCTTTTGGCTTTAGCCAGTTTGAGCGAGGGATTCGAGCGAAAACAACAAAACCACCTGCTATGCGGGTGGTGTCAAAAAATGTTATACAAAATAATCACCATTCTTTCTATAATGAAGGT
>ENA-OQHY01000987-OQHY01000987.1-human-gut-metagenome-genome-assembly--contig:-NODE-987-length-13715-cov-6.381587_pt1 | contig 13715 bp, 17 predicted proteins | sample MGYA00242570_ERZ504733 | MGnify/ENA primary metagenome ERZ504733 (study PRJEB26092, sample SAMD00036219) | human gut metagenome | host: Homo sapiens | study: EMG produced TPA metagenomics assembly of...
GTATAATCGTAAAGTATAAAGCCCTGCTGCTACAGGTTGGATATGCCTCAATATTGACCGGAAAATTCGGCGACACCAAGTGGCATCACGACCCATACATAGGCTTAGGCATCAGCATCCATAAAAACAAAAAACGCAACTAATCATGAAGAAATATCTTTTTATACTATTGGTCTGCTTTGCAGCTATCTCCTGCAACAGCTACGATGACGAAGTAGGATATATTGTCACAACAAACGACACATGTCTTCAAAACGTAATTTCTGCAAATCACACTTCCTGCAAAATAAAATACGGACAGACCATAAAAAACGTGGCAGGTAAACCCAAAATCTCAAAGGTGATCTTCAAACTGAGTGGAAAAGGAGAAGATGAGTTTGTAGATGCACAGAAAGGTGATGACGACCTCTACTATGCTGAGATAGAAATCCCGTATAACAGAAATGTAACTATATCTACTATAGCAACCATAAATGGGGAAGATGAAAATTTACGGTGTGACAGATCCGTAAGATACACCAAATCGGATATATTCGTCACACAAATAGATGGTGAGTACGAACAGAAGGTGATATCTGCAACCCCTACTTCGTGCAAGATAAAATACGGACATCCTGTAAAAGAACTGACAGCAACCCCCAATATATCTAAAGTTGCCTTCAAGGTAGAAAGTCCTAATGGTCAGGAAATAGTTGCCGCCCAAAAGGGCAATAACGACTTCTACTCTGCCGAGCTTGACATACCACTTAATACAAACGTAAAAATATCTACTATAGCTACAATAAACGGAGAAGACGGAAGTGTATGCAGCAAGGAGATAAAATACACAACAATGGATTTTGCCCCTGAGTTTGCAGACTCTATACAGACAAATCCGCTCAACTATGACGTAGTACGATATTGTGTCAATATTATTAAAAAACAGGACGTAGCATTTGAAAATAAAATATCTACAGCAAAGGTTACCTTTGGTGAAAAGAGCTACCCATTAACCTTTGCTGCTGACGGCAGCATGTATTGCGACATCAACTTGTACGACATTGCAAATTTCGGTGGTAACCCATCATTAACCATAAAGAATGATATTGATGAATACACTTTGAAGGGACATTTGGAATTTAAAGTAATTAAAGAAACTATCAGTGACTACGACACATCCGAAGACGGTAAAGAGGTTGACGGATGTATATATCTCGCAGGCACAAAATGCAGAAAGGAGTTTTTGTTAAAGATTCTGATGGAAATTCGTATTTGGATATCAACGAAGAATTCGGTAGCTTAATAAAACACGAGTATGAATTAGACGCATCTACAACGCCATCAGTAGAACAGGCTAAAAAACTTGCTAAATATTGTTCTATGCAAAGAGTAAAGGCAACAAATGTTGTTGAAAACGATTATCAATATGGACTTGTTATATATCCAGCAAAGAACAATGAAAAGATAAACAGCTTCTTTAATCCAGTTAAGCCATGTAAAATGGCTGACATTAGAAATAAGGGCTTTATGTCAGAACAAAAACTGATTATGGTTCACCAGCAGACAAGCCCTTCTATTATCGCTATTATTTTGAATTGAGTAGTTTTTGCATAGGAAATAATTATGCACGCTGGGAAGATTGTTATAAAATGCCTATAAAGAAATAGATTAATTATAGTGGCGAGACAAAATAGTACTTATACAATTGTTGCATTCTAACAGACAACAATAAATACTGTCCACCAGGCACCTAAAATGATTGGTAGCGCAAGCAGAACCGTGCATAGTTCTGCTTACGCTACCTTTTTTAATATGCAAACATCATCCGCGTCGACCGACGCAGACATACGCACCGACCGACGCAGACATACGCACCGACCGACGCGGATGACAAAAGAGCTGAAACTGCAAGAAAAAAATATTCGCTACAATATGTAATAAACACCGAACGGCTGCGTTTACTAAATATAAAAACATCTCCAAAACATATAAAATAGCTTTGCCTATGAAGTATTTTACTCAAGAAGAACTACAGCCTTCGGAAAAGACGTTGAGCTTCATCCGACAGATTGCCTACTCCTACAGACTGGCGCAGGCGAACAACCGCAACAAACCGTATTGCGTTAGTTAAAGAAAACAACACCCTTATCAACTTGCCGGCTCGTTAGCTCGCGCAAGTTGAGAGCTTACAAAATCGAAAACAAAAGAAAGTAAACAAAAAAAAGAAATGGAAACTCTTATATCACCTTCGCTTCTCTCAGCGAACTTCATCGACCTGCGTTCGGACATCGACATGATAAACCGCAGCGAGGCAGACTGGCTGCATCTGGACATCATGGACGGCGTGTTCGTGCCTAACATCTCGTTCGGCTTCCCCGTCATCCAAGCGGTGGCTAAGGAGTGCAAGAAACCGCTCGACGTTCATCTTATGATCGTGCATCCGGAACACTACATCAAGGAGGTGGCTGCAACGGGCGCCATGATGATGAACGTACACTACGAGGCGTGCACACACCTGCACCGCACCATCCAGGAAATTCACGCTGCGGGCATGAAGGCTGGCGTGACACTCAACCCGCACACTCCGGTGAGCGTGCTCGAGGACATCATCTGCGACGTGGACATGGTGCTGCTGATGAGCGTGAACCCGGGCTTCGGCGGACAGAAGTTCATACCGCACTCGGTGGAGAAGACGAAGCGCCTGCGCCGCCTCATCGACGAGTCGGGCAGCAAGGCTCTCATACAGATTGATGGTGGCGTAGACGACAAGTCGGCTCCGCTGCTCGTAGAGGCTGGTGCCGATGTGCTAGTGAGCGGCAGCTACGTGTTCAAGGCTGCAGACCCTATCGCTACAATTCACGGACTGAAGCACTGTAAGTAACCCATAGGGGGTGCAGTTGTCTCCGCTCGGCTTTGCCGCTTGCCAGAGCAAGAACTGCACCGACAGAGTTGCGTGTGCTATTAATAGGGGGTGCAGTTGTCTCAACTGCACCGACAGAGTTGCGTGTGTTATTAATAGGTTGGTGCACTTGAGACAAGTGCACCCCCTGAGATTACGCCAATTGGAGCGAGATGCCGTTGCTCTTCGCCATGCGGCGCATGTTGAGCAGGGCGTAGCGCATACGACCGAGGGCGGTGTTGATGCTCACACTCGTGGTGTCGGCAATCTCCTTGAACGAGAGTTGCTGATAATAGCGCATGTACACTACCTCGCGCTGAATGGGCGGCAGCATATCGAGAAGTCGGCGCACGTCGTTCATCACCTGACGGTTGACGTATGCGCTCTCGATGTTGCCTCCATGATGTCGTCGCCTCCGATGTTGGAGAGGTCGTTGTCCTTTCCGGCTTTCACGATGCAACGCGACGACTGGTCGCGATACCAGTCCATGATGGCGTTGTGGGCGATACGCATCACCCACGCGCTGAACTTGCCACTGACAACATAACGGCCCTCCTGAAGACGTGTGATAACCTTTATGAAGGTCTCCTGGAAGATATCATCAGCGGTTTCGCGGTCGTGAACCACGAAAAGAATGTATGAGAAGAGGTTCTGCTGATTGCGCGAAAGCAACAAATCGAAAGCCTTGTTATTCCCATCGACGTATGATAGGGCCAACTCTTCGTCGGTCATATCCTTTAAATTCTTCATTTTCTTAATCGGTTTTTGTTAAGTAAATGTGCTTCGATAGGCAATAAACAGGGGTTTAATGAATTAAAAAATATAGTTGCTTTGCATTAACGCATTGGCAAAGTTAAACTATTTTAATGAAATCCCCAAAGAAAAGCTAAAGTTTTTTGAATTGTAGAACTTTTTTCACCTCATTGTAATTGCTTTTCTCATATATAATATATAACTTTGCATTGTCAATAATAACGTAATCGAACATTATCAAATAACATCTATAAACTTAAAATTAAACACTATGATTAAAACTTTACGCTACACATTCATGGCCATGCTTATGCTCGTTTGCAGCACGGCATTCGCAGGCGTTATCACTCTCAATGCGACAGACTTCGCAGGTAGCGAGACCGCTACAGTAACTCAGGATGGCATCACTCTCACCATCGACAAGGGTACATCTACTTCAGGTGCCGGCAACCTGTATAACGGACAGCAGTTCCGTATCTACAAGGGCAACATACTGACCGTGTCTTCAACCGTTGGCAACATCACAAAGATCGTGTTCACATGTACAGCTAACAATGAGGTAAAGTGGGGTCCTGGCTGTTTCGCTGCTCAGGACGGCTACTCTTACGAGGGCAAGGTTGGCACATGGGCAGGCAATGCTGCTGAAGTTAAATTCACAGCAGAGTCTAACCAGGTACGCGCTACAACAATCGAGGTAACAGTAGGTGGAGAGGTTGGTCCTACAAAGAAGTCTGCAGGCTTGAAGTTCTCTGAGTCAACCGTCGACTACGAGCTCGGCACAACATTCACTGCTCCTACATTCACAAAGGCAACAACAGCTGCTGTGAAGTTCGTTTCTGACAACGAGGAAGTGGCTACTGTAAACGCTGAGGGCGTTATCGCAGCAACTGGCAAGGAGGGCAAGGCTATCATCACTGCTTCTGCAGAGGAGAACGCCGACTTCAACGCTGGCAAGACAACCTGCACTGTTTATGCTTACCGTATGAACGTGTACAAGAAGGCTAACACAGTAGAGGCTGGCAAGCAGTATCTCATCGTGGCTCAGCGCGACAACAAGACATACTACGCTGCTCCGGTCAAGTACAACGCAGAGAAGCCTTACGGCTACCTCAACTCTTTCAAGGTTGACGGCATCGTTGACGAACTCAAGATTAAGTCGTCTTACAAAAACGCATTCACATTCGAGGGTGTTGCAGGTGGCTACGCTATCAAGGACGCTAACGGCTACTACCTCTACATGGATGGCAAACACGCTTCATTCCAGCTCGGCGACGAGGCTAAGGCTTGGACTGTAGAACCTGCAGAGAACGGCACATTCACCATCACAAACAACGGTCAGTTCATACAGTACGGCAACGGTACATTCACCACATTCGGTGCATGGACAGAGGCTCAGGACAAGGCTGTTAAGCCGATGCTCTTCGTATTCGACGAGGCAGCTGGCATCAACGGCGTTCAGACAACTGTTAAACCGCAGAGCAACGTACGCTACAACATCGCTGGTCAGCGTGTAGGTGCCGACTACAAGGGCATCGTTATCGTGAACGGCAAGAAGTATCTGCAGAAGTAAAACAGCTTAAAAAACCGCCTGTGCCGCTAAACAGAACGGCATAGGCTGGTAGATATACAAAAAAGGCTGGTAGATAGGCTGGAAGATTTAGGCTTTCGGCGACTTATCTACCAGCCTTTATTGTGCTTATAATGTGCGAGTTATGTAAGATGCTGGTAGATATGGCAGATTTTTTCAGCTACACACTAAGATGTATGTGCTATTATCAGGGGGTGCAGTTGTCTCAACTGCACCAACAAAGAAACAACTGCACCCCCTAAGAAGTATGTATTATTAATAAATTGGTGCACTTGAGACAAGTGCACCCCCTAAGAAGGCTCCCCTATTTTATTTCTACGCGCTTCATCTCTGCCTCCACGATGTTCGTAAGCTCTACAAACTGCTCTACGGAGAGCTGCTCCGGACGCTTCGTCATGATGTCCTGTGCGTAGAACTCGGCAGAAGCCGAACCACCAAATATCTGGCGCAAGCTCACGCGCAACATCTTACGGCGCTGGTTGAACACGGTCTTCACTACGCGCTTGAACAGACGTTCGTCGCAACCGAGGTCGGTCACAGTGTTGCGCGTCATGCGTATCACTGCACTCTTCACCTTTGGAGGCGGATTGAACACCGTCTCGTCAACCGTGAAGAGATACTCCACGTCGTACCAAGCCTGGATGAGCACCGACAGGATGCCGTATGCCTTTGTGCCAGGTGCCGACGCGATGCGCAGAGCCACCTCGCGCTGTATCATACCCGTGCAGCAAGGGATAAGCTCCTTGTAGTCGAGCATCTTGAAGAATATCTGCGACGAAATGTCGTAGGGATAGTTGCCCGTGAGTACGAACTGCTTGCCGTCGAATATCTCGTTGAGATCCATACGCAAGAAGTCGTTACCGATGATGTTCTCGCGGAGCTTAGGAAAGGTCTCGTTGAGGTAAGCCACAGACTCCTTGTCAATCTCCACCGCCTTCACAAGACGCGGCTTGGTGACAAGAAATTGTGTCATTACACCCATACCAGGTCCTATCTCCAACACCGGTATGTCGGGACAAGCGTCCACCGTGTCGGCTATAGCCTTCGCTATGCGAGATCGGTGAGGAAGTGCTGTCCAAGGTTTTTCTTCGGTCTAACCGCCTTCACCATTATTCAGCCTCCTGACGGTCGTCAATGTTGTCGCCCTCTGTGGGTGCAAGCACAGCCTCGAAGTCGGTGATGCCATTGCTGACGAGAATGTTGTACCACTGGATGAGCTTCTTGATGTCCGAATCGTGAACGCGGTCGCGGTCGTAAGCAGGCAATACCTCTGCAAAGAAGTTGTGGAGCTCGTCGGCTGAGCACTTCTTGTAGTTGAGTGAGCACTCCTTCGACTGCTCCTTCTCGCCGAGGTTCTTGAGCACCTGCACAATGGGATGTCCTCTGCATCGGTGTACATAGCGATGTCGCCGAGCGATGTTACACGGTCAGAAGCAAAAGCCGGCATACGGCGGTGAGTAGCGTCGAGAGCCTCAACGATGAGGTTGCGGTTGCCACGTGATACGAGTTTGTAAAGTCCCGGCTTGCCGGCTATTGAAAGAATTGTTTCCATTGTCTTTAATGTTTATTTATTAATTATTGATTATTGATTGCTATTTGTCTTAATATATCGTCGATTTGCACTTGCAGGTCGCATACGCCGTCGTTCTGGATACGGAAGTCGCTACGCTCTGCCATCTCTTCTTGGCTCATCTGCACATCAATCCACTCGGCTGCACGCTCAGGGGTAATGCCGTCGCGCTGTACGATGCGTTGTATGCGCACCTCACGTGGTGCTGTCACGCAAACGATGCAGTCGAATGCTATGCGCCGGTCGAACCCACTCTCGAAGAGTATGGCGCTCTCAAGCCACTGCTGCCCCGAGGTTGCGAAGTCGGTTGCCACTGCGGGATGAACGATATCGTTGATGGCGAGTTTATGCGCCTCGCTTGCAAGTAGGAACTCGGCAAGCACCGGCTTCTGTAGCACGCCGTCGGCTGAGTAGACTGCGTTGCCAACAAGTGTCTTTAGTTGCTGCTGCAGTGTGCTGATGTGCGCATAAGTCGCTTAGCAGCCGCATCGCAGTCGTACACCGCTATGCCACGCTGCTCCAAGAGCCGACAGACGTAGCTCTTACCCGACCCTATTCCGCCTGTTATTGCTATCTTCATTGTTTATAATCTTTAGAAGTTGAAATGTAAACATCTCAACACCTCACCATCTCAACACCCTACTGCTCCTCAATAAGATAATCGACCTGCGTCATCTTCAGTCGGGCGTTGCGCACGCTTGCGGAGTTTCTCGCAGATGTATGCTACACTTGTCCGACGGGTGGTCGATTATCTCGTTGTAATCGACAACAACAGCGAACTGCTCAGACGAGATGCTGCGGAACATACTTGCGCCAACGATGAAGTTCACCGTCACACGCTGTGGGAAGGTGCGCAGCACTTTGCCCTCAGGCATATTGATAGCCGTGATTGGCACCTCGATATTCTCCTCAGTGAGGATATCAGGGTAGAGACCTATGCGCACAGTGTTGGGCACTATCTTCACACCCTTTATCGTCTCCAACGCTACTGTCCGTAGGACGGTGTCGTTGAAGTTGGTGATGTTGATGGGCACAGTCTTCACAAAGCGCAGCGAGTCGAGGGCCTGCTTGCTGCCGTAGACTGTGACTTTCTCGGGCCAGAAGCGTGTGCGAGCGAGATAGAACGACTTGCCTGGCACTACGTGTCCAGACATCTTCACCGACACCTGACGCGACAGTCCGTAGTTGTAGTGGAAGTCGAGACGATCGGGTTTCACCTGCACTATCTTCGATGATCCGCTGAAGCGCTGATTAATCATTTTCATCAGCTCTTGCGACGACACTACGCCGTAGCCCGACTGACGTGTGATAGCCGACTGGAAGTTTACGTTGATGGGGCGTATGCCTTCGCCATACGTGTAGGCAAGGAGTGCAAAACCCTTGTCGCGCACGGTTACGCGCACGGTGTCCTCCATGTCGCTTGTAACGACCACATTCTTCGGTATGTTCACAAGGTACGCGGGTACGCCTATCTCCCTCTCGTATGTTTCGTTGAGCGCGGTCATCAGCCAGAAGATGGTGCTCAATACGAGAAAGAAGAAAAAAGTCAGAAACTCCCTGTTAGCTGAGCTGAACAGGAAGTTTCTGACCATATTTATTATTTGCGTCAAGCGTTTTTCCATCGAATCATCGATTAATGAATTAACTTCAAACGATTATCTCTCGAAGTATCGATAATGAATTGAGACTCTGAAGCGTCGTTTCTCGGTATGGAAGACGAACGCGAGTCCTTGTTATGGCTTTCGATTTACTTCTGTGTCTGCTGTGCAGCATCTGCGAATACGCCACCCTTGTCGACTGTAATAACTACGCCACGCGCAATCTCTACGTCAACAGTGCCGGCAGCGAGGTCTACACGGCGTACAGTAGCGTGGATGCCACCACCTACCATCACATTGTCGCCCTCCTTGAGTGCGTTCTGGAACTCACGAATCTTCTTCTGCTGCTTCTGCTGTGGGCGAATCATGAAGAAATACATAATAGCAAAGATAGCTACCATCATTATGAGCATACCCATGCCACCACCCTGCTGTGCTGCTTCTGCAGCGAGTACTGTTGTAATCATTGTTGTTTTCTCGTTTTAGTTAAGTTGTGGGTTGAACGGTTGAGCTGTTGACGTTTGTCTGCGCTTCAACATCTCCCATCACAACATTAATATTATTGTTTTCTTAAGATTTTCTCTTTTTATATTACGCTTACTCTGCGCCGGTTGTCTCCTCTTCCGGCTGCTCAGGAGCAGCCTGTTCTGCCTGCTCGGCATAGCGTGTGCGGAGCACTTCGCCGTCTTCGAGAGCCTGCTGTGCGCGGTTGAGACGCGGTGTGGCTGGGCGGCGTGGTGCCTGGCGGCGCTGCGGACGGTCCTCAATGGTCTTCAGGAGCTTGCCTGTCGACATGAGGTAGCGTGCTATGGCATCAAGCATACCATTGATATACGAGCCCGACTTCGGTGTTGAGTAGAGCTTGGCGAGTTCGACGTACTCGTTGATTGTCACGCTCACCGGAATATTCGGGAATGTGAGCATCTCAGCAATGGCAATCTGCATTATCACTACGTCCATGTATGCCAAACGAGAGAAGTCCCAGTTGCGCGATGTCTCGCTCATATAGCGCTGATACAAATCGGCATTGAGTATCGTGGTGCGGAAGAGCTTCACAGCGAAGTCCTTGTCCTCGATGTCCTTATACTCCGGCAGGAGTTCCTGCTTTGCTTTATTCTCTGGCTCGAAGCGCTTGATAGTCTTGAGCACGAATGTGTCCACCACTTCCTTATCGTCGTTCCAATAAAGACTCTGCTCTTCGAGGAGCTGGTCAAGGTCTTCGTTCTCCTGGATGAGCTGACGATAGAGCTTGCGCCACAATTCGCGGTCAGCTTCATACGAGTTATCTGAATCAGCCATGTACTCAACATATGCCTGACTCTGCTCAATCTGATTGCACAGACCGCGCACAAACTCTACACTATTTGCCCACGACTGCTTCTGTGTCTCAGCAAACTCGTTGAGTTGCTTGTTCTCCTCAAGCTGTACTGCGAACTTGTTATAAGCGAATTTCTGCGACGGCATTTCTCCACCCTCACGCAGTGCACGCTGCGTTGCTACTTCTACACGCTTGCGTTCCTCCTGTGTGATGGCAACGATGAGTTCCAAAAGATAATTGTACAAATCGTAAGCCTTAGACAGGCTGAAAAGCAATTCCTTCTCTGCGCTGTCCATGAGTTTGTTTCCGTTCTGATAGTATGCGTAGGTTAACTGAACTATCTTAATTCTGATTAATTCGCGGTTGATCATCCTTCTCTTATATACTTTATTATAAATACGTATCTTGCTGTTGTTTGCATAGATTAAAGAAACGCTGGGCAAACCAGACTAAACACTGCGACACCCTTGTCTCAATAACAGGTGCAAAAATAACTAAATTTGGCTGAACCACCAAGCGAAACGTACATTATTGTGTATTTTTTAATGTATTTTTTGCTCAATTCGGAAGAAATGCGTACCTTTGCACCGCTTTTTTGAGCACATCCGTACAGAAATATAAAAATTCTCGTGTGATGGCGAATTAAGGCATAAACATTATTTTATCAACTTAATTTAGAGTAACACAAATGAAAGAGATTAACGTTACAGGTCAGAAGCGTACAGACCTTGGCAAGAAAGCTTCAAAGACATTGCGTAAGGAAGGACTTGTTCCTTGCAACCTTTACGGCCTCGCAGAGCAGGACGGCAAGCCAGCAGCTATGGCTTTCGCAGTTCCTATGACAGAGCTCCGCAAGATTATCTACACTCCGCACATCTACGTTATCAACCTCGTTATCGACGGCGAGTCACGCACAGCTATCCTCAAGGAGATCCAGTTCCACCCGGTAACTGACGCTGTTCTGCACGTTGACTTCCTCGAGGTTAACGACCAGAAGCCTATCACAATCGGTATCCCAGTTAAGCTCACAGGTTTGGCACAGGGTGTACGTGACGGTGGTCGCATGAACCTCTCTATCCGCAAGATTGAGGTTAAGGCTCCTTATCAGCAGATTCCTGAGCACCTCGACATCGACGTTACTGCTCTCCAGATTGGCAAGAGCATCAAGGTTGGTCAGCTCAACTTCGAGGGTCTTGAGATCGTTACAGGCAAGGAGGTTATCGTTTGCTCAATCAAGATGACACGTGCCGCTCTGTCTGCTGCTGCACAGGCTCAGGCTTAATGACATCAGATAGAAATATAAAAAGCGCATGCGTCAACGACGCGTGCGCTTTTTATATTTGGTGAGAGATGTGGTGAGATGTTGAGGTGTTGAGATACGCCGAGATTAATTATGTTGCTAATCTCAACACCTCAACATAACAAATCTCACCATCTCAACATAACAACCCATCACAACAACCCAACATCATGGACAAATTCTTAATAGTAGGCTTGGGCAACCCTGGTGCCGAGTACGACCACACACGCCACAACACGGGCTTCATGGTCGTTGACGAACTGGCGAAGTCGGTAGGTGCCACCTTCGAAGACAAACGCTACGGCTTCGTGGCGGAGACATCACTGAAGGCAGAAAGGTATTCATCCTCAAGCCGACAACATACATGAACCTCAGCGGCAACGCCGTGCGCTACTGGCTGCAGAAGGAGAACATCGACCAGGCTCGTCTACTCGTTGTTGTCGACGACCTCTCTATTCCGCTCGGCGACTTCCGACTGAAGGGCAACGGCTCTAACGGCGGACACAACGGACTGGGCAACATACAGCAGCTCATCGGTCAACAGTACGCCCGTCTACGCATGGGCATCGGTGCCGACTTCCAGCGCGGTGCACAGGTAGACTGGGTGCTGGGCAAGTACAGTGCCGAGGATATGGAGACACTACAGCCGAGCATTGACCAGGCGGTGGAAATAATAAAAAGTTTCGTGCTTGCCGGACTGAATATCACAATGAATCAGTTCAACAAACTCGGAAAGAAGAAGAAAATAGGTTAGGTATCGCTAAGCCTTCTTAAGCCCCAATAAGCCTTTCTAAGCCTTTGCTTTTTACTTTTTTACCCTTTTACTTTTTTTACTTTTAACATGGAAGTAGCACGTATAGACAAATGGTTGTGGGCAGCGCGCATATTCAAGACACGCTCCATAGCTGCCAACGCCTGCAAGAACGGCCGTGTCATGCTGGGCGGAGTGACCGTGAAGCCGAGCCGCACGGTGAAGGTGGGCGATGTGGTGAGCGTGAAGAAGCCGCCAGTAACCTACTCGTTCAAGATATTGAAGACAATAGAGCAGCGCGTGGGCGCAAAGCTCCTGCCGGAGATTTACGAGAACGTGACCGACGCAAAGCAGTACGAACTGCTTGAGATGAGTCGCATCAGCGGATTCGTAGACCGCGCACGCGGCACTGGCCGCCCCACGAAGAAGGAGCGTCGAGCACTGGATGCCTTCGCCGAGCCTGCTATGTTCGGCTTCGACGACCTTGACGACGAATTTGATTTCGACGAGTAACGCTTCATAATTATTGCTGTCCGCTAAAACTTTTTAAGCATAAAAATCAGGGTGGATTCCTTGCTTGGAATTCAGCCCTTTTAGTCACCTTTGTTTTTGTCATTGCTTTGAAGCTACAAAACAGCCCTATAAACCTTTGCCATTTCAACAAAAAAATCCTCATCCAATCGGACCTGTTTATACTCCTTCGTCCTCGTCTTCGAGTTCGTCCTCGCTTGCGGTGTCGAGCTTAGTATCCTTCGTAATGCTCACAGCACCCATGCGCGATATCTTCACCACGAGCGGTTCGTACTCATCACTCATCCTGTCGGGCGAACCAACACTCGCTGCGAAGCGCAGACTCTCGCCCTCTACACAGTCGAACACCACACCGAGCAGTGCCCCTTGGGCATAAGCATCGCTGATGTACTGCGTAAAGTCGCTCTTGAGGAACGTGCGCTCGAAGAACACCGAGCCGTCGCTACGCAGCACGCGCACCGTGATGGTGTTGTCGTAGTAGCTATTGCCCATCTCGTCGAACGCCTGTGGCAACGAGGTGTCCGACTTACGCTCTACGCACACCTTATACGTAGATCCGAGCCATTCCACATTACGTTTATCTTCATAGCCACTCATTGCCTGAGTGCCTTTCTTCTGCACTTTCGCACGTTTGTGCACTATTATGTTGTCGCTCTTCGGCTTCTCCGCACACGACACTACAAGCATCGCTGCTGCACAAAGCACAACACGACCTATTGCTTTTTTCATATTTATCTTGTTTGGTATAGGGGCAAAGGTATAAAAAATATTCCATATACATATAAAATACGTTTGCCCTTTGAAAGAAAAACCGTACTTTTGCATATACATCAGAAAAATAAATATGAGGAAATTATATTTCACACTTTGCCTTTCTGCTGTCGCATTGTTGTTCTCTTGCGGCAACGAAAAACAACCGGAAGCACCCACACCTGCCGAAAAGCCAGAGCTGGAGGAGCGTGTAGATACGCTCGCGATGCTGGTGATGCAGGTACAGAAGTGCTCGCGACTGTACACAACGGAGTATCGTGTGCACAAGATTGTGACACACGACGACCAACTCGCACTGAAGGGTAAGCTGTTCAGCAAGGACTATAACATCAACCTGCCTCTCGGCAAACGAAAGGTGGCAATACCCATTGATGCTACGATGAAGGCTTACATCGACTTCGCTGACTTCTCGGCTGCCAATGTGCGCCGTACGCCGACACACATAGAGCTGATACTGCCCGACCCACACATCGTGCTCACATCGTCGCGCATCAACCACGATGACGTGAAAGAGTATGTGGCACTGATGCGACGCGACTTCAGCGATGAAGAGCTTGCCAGCTACGAGCTTCAGGGACGCGAAGCCATCATCAAGGACATAGCGAAAAGCAACATCATCGAGCAGGCACGCATCGGAGCCACTAACGCTCTGGTGCC
>ENA-OQHY01000988-OQHY01000988.1-human-gut-metagenome-genome-assembly--contig:-NODE-988-length-13714-cov-2.927063_pt1 | contig 13714 bp, 17 predicted proteins | sample MGYA00242570_ERZ504733 | MGnify/ENA primary metagenome ERZ504733 (study PRJEB26092, sample SAMD00036219) | human gut metagenome | host: Homo sapiens | study: EMG produced TPA metagenomics assembly of...
CGTTCGACTTGCATGTGTTAGGCCTGCCGCCAGCGTTCAATCTGAGCCATGATCAAACTCTTCAATTTAAGTTTGATGCTCGTGAATTAAACTTCGTAATGAATTACGTATGTTCACTCAGAGACTTGGTATTCATTTTTTGTCCGAAGACATTAAGAATCCATGTCACTTTGAGTGCCCACACAGATTGTCTGATAAATTGTTAAAGAGCAGTTGCGACGCGGCTTACAGCTCACCGTCGCGAGGTGGCGTATATTACGCTTTCCTCTTTCAGAGTCAACCCTGAAATTCAGGATTTTTTCTCTTCAACCGACCGGGTTATCTGTGAAGTGATTCACATCTGCCGTGTCGATGGAGGCGCATTATAGGGAGTTCTCTGCAGGCCGCAACCTAAAAGTTGCAAAAAGATGACTGACTGCTGTATTCCCCAGCAAAACCCCGCTTTATACCCTTTTACACACAGACTTATCCACAATTGAGACGGGATCTCTGTGCGATCCTACGGATTAACAGGCAAGATCAACTATACTAGCGACAAATATTCCCCCACCAGGCCACCCCATGACCACACAACAACTGACGCGTGACTGGCGCCTTCCTACAGCAGGCATCATGTTGCTGGCGATCCTCTTAGCCGGGTTTACCCTGCATACGCACTGGAACACCTTTCTTCAGTGGTGCCTTGCCACGCAAATTACCCTGCACCGTTATCTGGTGATGTACCTGCTCCAGCTTAACAACCACCAGTACAGCGGCGGGTTATGGCTATTAACCGGCGCCTTCTTCTATGGCGTATTGCACGCCATCGGGCCGGGGCATGGGAAATTCATTGTGACGACCTACCTCACGACAAATAAAGAAAGCGAACGGGCCGCCCGGGTCGTTCCTTTTCTTGGCAGCCTGATGCAGGGCGTCAGCGCCATTCTCTTTGTCTTTATTCTGGCGGTAGGGTTTAACCTCGCATCGGGGGATATCAGTACCAGCCGCTGGTACGTCGAGAAGATAAGCGCGGTGCTCATCGGTGCATTTGGTGTATTTGTCATTTACCAGGCGCTGAAAAGCCTGCGGCCTCGCCGGATGGCTATCTCAGCCATCACGCCCCTTCATCAACATAATGAACACTGTGGTTGTGGTCATCACGGTGTAGGTGCAGATCTGGCGCAAGGCGACTGGAAAACCCGGTTGGGCGTCATACTGGCGATTGGTGCGCGTCCGTGCAGCGGGGCGATCATGATCCTGATGTTTTCAAATGCGCTGGGTATTGTTACCTGGGGGATGGCCGCGGTCATGACCATGTCGCTGGGAACGGCGTTGTCGATTATGGGCCTGTCACTGGCGGTACGTTATGCCCGAGAGCGGACGGTGGCCTGGTTTGGCGGCGGGGCTTCACTCAGCTGGCTGGTTCCGGTCTTTAAAATAGCCGGAGGAATAGTCCTGATCCTGTTCGCGACCGTGCTGTTCCTGACGGTACTCCCCATCAGCGCCAATGGCGATTACATCGCCGCAGGCTGCTAATAAAAGAAAACCCGCCAGCGGCGGGTTTTTTATTACTCGTTGATTCGTGGATGCTGGTCCACCAGGCGGGAGCGTTTTTGCTGCAGCTCTTCAATCTCTGCATCAATGTCTTCAATCTTCTGCTCTACATTATCGTAGTGTTCGCGCAGGATCTCTTTCGCTTCCTGGATATCAGACGCCGCAGGCGTGGCCCCTTTAAGAGGACGATTCGCCGTCTCCTTCATGGTAATACCGGTAATCAAACCAATCACCGCGATAACCATCAGGTAATAAGCCGGCATCATCAGGTTCTGCGTACTTTCCACCAGCGAGGCGGCAAGCGTCGGGGTCAGACCGGCAATCAGCACCGAGATGTTAAAGGCAGCCGCCAGCGCACTGTACCGAATGTGTGTCGGGAACATTGCAGGCAGCGTCGAGGCCATCACCCCGATAAAGCAGTTGAGGATCACCGCCAGCATCAGCAGACCGGCAAAAATCAGCCCCAGCACATTACTGTTAATCAGAATAAAGGCCGGGATTGCCAGGGCAAACAGCGCGACACTCCCCAGAATAATGAACGGTCGACGGCCAAAGCGGTCGCTCAACAGCCCCATAATCGGCTGCACAAACAGCATACCCACCATGATGGCGATAATAATCAGCACACCGTGGTCTTCTGAATAGTGCAGGTTATGCGACAGATAGCTCGGCATGTAGGTCAACAGCATGTAGTAGGTCACGTTCGTGGAGATGACCAGACCAATACAGGTCAGCAGACTGCGCCAGTGCTTCGTCGCAATCTCTTTAAAGGAGACTTTCGGGCCATCCTGCAGCCCTTCTCGGTCGCCCTGCTCCAGCTTCTCAACGTGCTGCTGGAACGCCGGCGTTTCTTCAAGAGCATGACGCAGGTAAAGACCGATAATCCCTAACGGCAGCGCAGGAAGAACGGAATACGCCAGCCCCAGGAGAGGAAGTTCTCTTCACCGACGACGGTAGAAATCAGCACCACCACGCCCGCACCCAGGACAAACCCGGCAATCGAGCCGAAGTCCAGCCAGCTTCCCATAAAGCCGCGCTTACGGTCCGGGGAATACTCTGCGACAAAAATAGAGGCACCCGTATACTCACCGCCTACGGAGAAGCCCTGGGCCATCTTACAAAGCAGCAGCAGAATCGGAGCCCAGATGCCGATGCTGGCATAGGACGGTATCAGGCCGATACAGAACGTACTGATCGACATAATGACAATGGTGATAGCAAGGATCTTCTGGCGACCATATTTATCGCCAAGCATACCGAAGAACAGACCACCCAGCGGGCGAATCAGGAAGGGGACGGAGAACGTACCCAGCGCGGCAATCATCTGCAGACTGGGGTCGGCGCCGGGGAAGAACACTTTACCTAACGCATAGGCCACAAAGCCGTAAACACCAAAATCGAACCATTCCATCGCATTACCCAGCGAGGCGGCGGTGATCGCTTTGCGCAGTTTGGCGTCATCAATAATGGTGACGTCGCGAAGCGTGATGGGTTTGATTTTTTTCCTTCTGAGCATAGCTATCCTCGTAGACTCGGCCCTGTCCGTTTCACAGTCCCGTATGCGATCTGTGAACCATGGGATCCGCTCCATGCGAATCGCCTTATTCAAGCGTAGCAGGTTTACTTACATTGACGTTTTACGTCGATACAACCGAACCTGTTGACGCCTGCCTGGGCAGTTAATGACCTTTTTACCCTACCAGTGTTTATATTTGTGATCAACTTCACACATATATTTATGTTACGTCAGCTGGCTGCAGTTTTTGTCAATTAGCGCAAATCTGCACGTTCTCAATCGCCATAAAAACACATCCTCACACACGTCATTATTTCCCGGACAAGGAAAAATGAAACCCCATTACTTCACATCAGATTTACATAAATTCTAACCCTCCGACGCGCGTTTAAAAACGTTTACGTCAATATGTGATGTAGATAACTAAAACACTGTTTTATTTTCATTGAATCATCATTCCAATGATCGCATGATAATTCCGAATACCACGTTCCCGGTGCTGTGGCACCGCGTTTACCAGGATCGCTTTTTTAGTTTTATTGCATGGGTAATGACGCCATCGACCCCAGAGACATTCAATTCATTGAATTTATTGATTTATTTTTTTGTTTTTGCCGCCCGCCATGCGGGATACGATTTGAGGGTTATCTATGAAGATTAAAGCCACGATTGAACGCATACCGGGCGGTATGATGCTGGTTCCGCTTGTACTGGGCGCTATCCTGAATACCCTGGCTCCTGAAACCGGCGCTTATTTTGGCGGGTTCACAAAAGGGATGATTACGGGCACCGTTCCCATTCTGGCCGTCTGGTTCTTTTGTATCGGCGCCTCAATTAATTTACGGGCAACAGGCACCGTATTACGGAAATCCGGCACGCTGGTGATTACGAAAATTGCCGTGGCCTGGGTAGTGGCAATGATCTGTGCGATGTTCATTCCGGAGAATGGAATTCAGACCGGATTCTTCGCCGGATTATCGGTTCTGGCAATTGTCTCTGCGATGGATATGACCAACGGCGGTTTGTATGCCAGCCTGATGAACCAGTACGGCACCAAAGAAGAGTCAGGTGCATTTGTCCTGATGTCTCTGGAGTCCGGCCCGCTGATGACCATGCTGATTCTGGGCTCTGCTGGCCTGGCGTCCTTTGAACCCCACCACTTTATCGGCGCGATCCTGCCCTTCCTGATCGGTTTTGCTCTGGGTAACCTGGATCACGATCTGCGTGATTTCTTCAGCAAAGCCACGCCGGTGCTGATCCCGTTCTTCGGTTTTGCGCTGGGTAACACCATCAACCTGAATGTCATCCTCGATACGGGTCTGCTGGGTATCGTGCTGGGCGTGGCGGTGATCATCATCACCGGTATTCCGCTGATTATTGCCGACCGGGTCATTGGGGGAGGAAACGGAACGGCGGGGATCGCCGCCTCTTCAGCCGCAGGTGCAGCCGTGGCCAACCCGGTGATCATTGCGCAGATTAACCCGGCTTTTGAACCGGTGGCCGCGTCCGCGACGGCACTGGTTGCAGCCAGCGTGATTGTGACCGCGATTCTGGTTCCCATCATCACCGCACTGTACGCAAAACGTGTCGGGCATGTTGCTGAGGTTCAGACAGAGCCTAAGCCTGTTGAAACACACCACTAACCGGTGCTCCCCCTCCCGGTGAGAGGGGGATTTCAGCCACCAAAAATCTCTTCCACCATCCATCCACAAGCCGTTTTGCCGAGCACAGCCTCGGCATACCCAGCGCGACAGTGTGCCAGCTTTGCGTTACCGACCAGCTCACCGGATGGTTATCCGCCTGACACCAGTCGCCCAGCCAGCCGAGCATGTCTTTATGATCTATCAGTCCCGGCGACGCAGGCGTTGTCAGCCACTGATGGTAGAAATGGCGGGTGGAAGGAGAAGCGTTGATGCCCTGCGCAAGATAGTTTGCCGCCATACTGCGTAAGTTATCCTTGAGCATCGCCGCCACGTCTTCATTCGCCAGGCGACAGGCATCACCAAATGCGCCCCAGCGCAGCTCTTCCAGGACGACATAGCAACGCCCGGCCAGCGACCAGCCATCGTAGTGACCGGCTCGCCAGCGGGTAAAAATTTGTTCGCTGTGCTCACCCGCCTGCACCGTCAGTCCACGCTGGGAGAGCGCCTTCTCTTTATAGGCGGCTCGTTGCGTAAAATGAGCGGAAAGCTCAGCGTACTGCTGAATCAGGCCGGGCGACTGCTGGGCCCGCGGGTTAGTCTGCTGACGTAGCGCAATCAATTTGTCTGCCATCAGCGTCAGCGCAAGGTGCCCGGGTCAAGCATACCGGCCAGTTTTTCCGCCAGCCCCAGGCGCAGCGCCGCATTTTCATTAAGCATACCCGCCATCGCCCAGGGCCGTAGCCGGGTATGCGTCATGATCTCCTGGGTCAAACGCTCACGAAACTGCAGCTGTTGTGGTCCCGGGTGGGGATGACGCGCCGCGTCTACCCCCTGAACCAGATCGACCATAAATTTTGGATGAATACACTCCAGCGTTCGCCCGGGGCCGTCCAGTAGTTGTGTTGTCATGGTTGTTCTGCCGCGAATAGGGTTTGAATATCATCGCGTAACAGTCGGGTATCTTCCTGTATCCACGTCGCAGTCGTGATACTTTGCTTTAACAGCTGGCTGAGCGCTCGGTCGAATGCTCATTTTGCTGACGTACTGCGAGGCTATCACGCAAACTTTCCTGTAACCCGGTCAGGCATAACGAAAATTCCGCAAAGAACGTTGCCATCCCCGCCGTAACAGAGACATCGACCTGGGCGGTCAAAGCTTTACGGATTTGTTCACAGAACTGATCGATATGCTGCCTGAATTTTTCATGCAGCTGTTCAATATCAATGACATAGCGTGTGCGTGCGACAACATAATCTTCCCAGCCCCAGCCCGGGTTATTCAGCCAGCGAGAGACGGTTTCACGCATGCTCGCCGCGCCCGCTGGCTGGCCTGCCGGGCGGTGGTCCTGCGCAATGGCATCGTTAACAGCGCCCGGGTGTTGAAGTTAAGTTGATGCGCCTGAAACGCCGGGAAGCTTATCCGCGCGCAAAAACCCGCATGGCTGAGTTGTTCTTTAATACGCGTTTCGATTGGCCGCATGGCTTCATTCAGCGAGCGCGCCAGCGTCGACTCCAGTTGATCGAAGCGTAACGCCAGCTCCCGGCCGATCTTCGTCTGCGCATCCAGCATGATCAGCTCGCAGGAGGAGCGGATTTTACTCAGCGCAATTTGCGCCTGTCCTTCATCATCCAGTACCAGCTGTTTCAGCGCCTGCGGCTCGTCACGGCGAAGATCCCGCGGTTCGATGCCCGCCAGGTCGAGAACAGAGCGGGCGCTAAACACATGGCTAATTGCCTGCTGGAGTGAAGTATTCTGCGACATCATAAAGTCAGCGGTGGCGTTAAGCGCCTGCTCCACTTCATGCTTCACTTCGTCGCTCACCACGCGCTGACGCGTATGCAGCAGGGCCATGTCCTCTTCCAGGCGCGCGATATTCAATTCCAGCGCCTCAAAAGCGACCGTCAGCCCCTGGTAGCGGAAGTCGAGGTACTCCCGGGCATTTTGGGCGTAGTTAAGCAGCTTATGCGACGCCGAACGCAGAGCGAAGAGCGATGCATTGGCATAGGCGGCATAAATAAGCTTGCGGATCGGCTGTTCAAATAACGAATCTTCCCACAGCAAATCGGCAGCATGACGAATATGGTCGATGTCGTCCAAATCCTCCGTACGCCAGCGGCGTCCCAGCGCGGCTTCGGCAAAATCCTGAACCCAGCGCTGCTCCTTGTGATCCGGTAGCTGACCGTGGGTAGTCATCTCATAACGGGCGCGGTTCGCCAGATACGCCCACATCGACGAAACGGGATAAATTTGTCCCGGCGAAATATTCCCTTTCATTAAGGTGCCGGAGATCATCGCTTTAACCTGTTCTTCATCGTCGCTGTTACGGTCTTTCTGATCGAATTTATTGACCAGCGCATACAGCGGCACCGATTTACCGGCGACTGAAATGGCCTGCCGGACCTCTTGATCGGAAATCGATTTGAGCTGGGTGTAATCCATCACCGCCAGCACCGCCGACGCGCGAGATAACTGCTCGCTCAGCATTTTTGCAGATGCGGTTGCCCGGCTCATTCGGCCTGGGGTATCAAGCAGCGTCAGTTGCCCAAGGTGGGCATCCAGACCCGCGAGATGCACAAACTCCACTTCAATCACCGGAATGTGTTCGATGGCCGCATATTCAGAGAACGGAAACTCGACGCCCAACGCCTGTGAGAGCCTCACCAGGTCGTTAAGGTTTTCAGACAATGAAATATCGGCTGCGCACCAAGGTGATGCTTCTCGAAAGCCTCACCTTTTTCAATTCTTTCCAGCAGCGTAATCATGTCCTTATCAATTTCCAGACGCTGCGCCAGCTTCCCGCGATCGTAATCGCAGAGCTTTTTCTGTAACAGGAGGATTAATTCATCGATAGGAGAGACGTGAGCAAAATGGAGCACCGGCTCTTTCTGACCCGGCGTATGACGAATCAATGTCGGAAGCGCCGTCATCGGGCGGTTGCGGTTCGGCAACACTTCGGTTCCGACAATGGCATTAATGGTGGTCGATTTCCCCGCCTTCATGGTGCCCACAATTGCCAGCACCATTTCCAGACGGGTTATTTTTCGTAATTCATTATTCAGCATAGCCTGCTGGGCTTCGACACCCCGCGCACTAAAATGCAAAGGTAAGACGTTGTTCTTTTCACCCGTAATGGCTGCGGCGGTGCTTTCCAGCTTCGCCGTCGGCATTGATTTCAACGTATCAAGATTTTGCAGGGCGAGCTGTAACAAACGCTCTGCTTCCTGGCTTAATTCAAAAATGGTCTGTGTGTGCATGATAAAAGCCTTTCCTTAACGCAAATTTATTACTTTTATTAAGCCACTGGTTTTAATTATGTTGTTCAGGCTTATATGATCACGTGTGGAAAACATGTTCACCGAAATATAACTGATTGAAGATAATCAGAAATAAATCGCTATCCTTGCATGGCGTGTAAAGCTTCCCCTCTGGCATGACAGCCAAAAGATAAAAGCCTGGCCCATTTTTAAGAAACTTCAGGATATATCATCATTATTTACCCACCTAAAAAGAGAGGTAATGCGTCACCGCCATAAGATATGGATGACAGGGAAGTCAGGAGATAAATAACAATGTGTCGCTTCACCTTATCCGAAATGGAGGTGCGTAGCAATTTGCTGCAATAAAATATTCGATATATTTACTGCCATTTCTTTCCACCGTGTTAATGCCGTCAGCATCGCTTAACTGACTGACAGGAAATGTCACTGGCGACACGCTTTTTGCTTTTTTTTAAATAGAATATCACCGACAACGGTGTGGATTTGCGTTATACTTGCCCCCTTTTTCGGCACCCAGCCGTCATTTTGCTGGCACTTTCCAGCGTGTTACGCACTTTTTGAGGATAACCTTATGCAACTCCCACACTGCCCGAAATGCAATTCTGAATACACCTATGAAGATAATGGCATGTTCATCTGCCCGGAATGCGCTCACGAATGGAATGACGCCGAGCCGTCGCACGATACTGATACGCTTGTTGTAAAAGATGCGAACGGTAATCTGCTGGCTGATGGCGACAGCGTCACCGTGATTAAAGATTTGAAGGTTAAAGGCAGCTCTTCCATGCTGAAGATCGGCACTAAAGTGAAGAATATCCGTCTTGTAGAAGGCGACCATAATATTGACTGCAAAATTGACGGCTTTGGCCCGATGAAACTGAAATCAGAGTTTGTGAAAAAGAACTGATTTACCCGCCCGGTGGCGCTTCGCTTACCGGGCTGGCGAGAACTACACTTAACGGGCTCTTCTTACGTGAGGTATAGATTATGCCGTTAAGTCCCTACATCTCTTTCGCCGGTAACTGTGCCGAGGCCTCCGCCTTTTATCAGCACGCCGTCGGCGCAGAGCTCCTCTATAAAATCACCTTCGGTGAAATGCCAAAAGGCGACAGCAGCGAAGAAGGCTGTCCGTCTGGCATGCAGTTTCCGGATTCGGCGATCGCCCACTCGAATGTTCGCATTGCGGGCAGCGATATCATGATGAGTGATGGGCAGCCGCCCGGCAGCAAAGCGCAGTATGCCGGGTTCACGCTGGTGCTGGACACCCAGGACGTGGCGGAAGGCAAACGCTGGTTCGACAATCTGGCCGCGGAAGGCCATATCGAAATGGCCTGGCAGGAGACCTTCTGGGCGCACGGTTTCGGTAAAGTCACCGACAAATACGGCGTGCCGTGGATGATTAACGTCGTTAAGCAACAGCAGTGATCTTCTGGCGGTGGGCAGTCTGCCCCCGCCTGTCATCAAACTCCCCTCAACTCTTCAAACTCCCGCAACCGAGACTTAACCCAAATGTCATATTGATGCGCCAGCATGAGCCACATTTATTGTGAGGCCCAGCATATGCAAACTGTTATCCGCGTCGAGAAACTGAGCAAGACCTTTCATCACAACAAGGCCCTGCATGCCGTTGATCTGACCGTCCAGCAGGGCGAAATGGTGGCGCTCCTGGGGCCATCCGGCTCTGGTAAATCCACCCTTATGCGTCATTTAAGCGGCCTTATCACCTGTGATAAGACCTCAGAAAGCCACGTCGAGCTGCTGGGCAACACCGTGCAGCGTGCAGGACGCCTGGCGCGGGATATCCGCAAAAGCCGCGCCCAGACGGGCTATATCTTCCAGCAGTTCAACCTGGTCAATCGCCTGACGGTACTGGAGAACGTGCTGATTGGCGCGATCGGCAGCACCCCGTTCTGGCGCACCTGTCTGCGCTGGTTCTCCCCCTCTCAAAAGCAGGAAGCGTTGCAGGCGCTGACCCGCGTCGGAATGGCGCATTTCGCCCACCAGCGCGTCTCCACCCTGTCCGGTGGACAGCAGCAGCGCGTGGCTATCGCCCGAGCCCTGATGCAAAAAGCGCAAATCATTCTTGCCGATGAACCCATCGCCTCGCTGGACCCGGAATCGGCTCGCATCGTGATGGAAACCCTGCGCGACATCAACCTCAACGACGGCATCACCGTGGTGGTGGTGACGCTGCACCAGGTGGATTACGCCCTGCGCTATTGCGAGCGCATCGTCGCGTTGCGTCAGGGGCATGTGTTCTTTGATGGCCCAAGCATCAGTTTGATAACGACCGTTTCGACCATCTCTACCGCAGCATTAACCGCGTCGAAGAGAACGCGCAGGCTGCTTAATTAAAACCGATCCGAGGAAAGTACATGAGCTACAAAGCCGTTGCCGCGCTGGCGTTTACCAGCATGTTCAGCATAAGCACTCTGTTAAGCCCTGCGTACGCCCAGGAGCAGGAAAAAGCGCTGAACTTTGGCATTATTTCGACGGAATCACAGCAGAACCTGAAACCTCAGTGGGAACCGTTCCTGAAAGATATGGAAACCAAACTGGGGATCAAAGTGAACGCCTTCTTCGCCCCGGACTATGCGGGCATCATCCAGGGGATGCGCTTTAACAAAGTCGACATCGCCTGGTACGGTAACCTCTCCGCCATGGAAGCGGTGGATCGCGCGAACGGCCAGGTCTTTGCCCAGACCGTTGCCGCGGATGGCTCTCCGGGTTACTGGAGCGTGCTGATCGTCAATAAAGACAGCCCCATCAACAACCTGAACGACATGCTCGCCAAACGTAAAGAGCTGACGTTTGGTAACGGCGATCCCAACTCCACCTCTGGTTTCCTCGTGCCGGGCTATTACGTCTTTGCTAAAAACAACGCCTCTGCCAGCGAATTTAAGCGCACCGTGAACGCCAGCCATGAAACCAACGCGCTGGCCGTGGCCAATAAGCAGGTGGATGTCGCCACGAACAACACCGAGAACCTCGACAAGCTGAAAACCTCGGCACCGGACAAGCTGAAAGCGCTGAAGGTTATCTGGAAATCCCCTCTGATCCCGGGCGACCCCATCGTCTGGCGCAAAAACCTGTCTGAGACCACCAAAGACAAGGTGTACGACTTCTTTATGAATTACGCAAAACGCCGGAAGAAAAAACGGTTCTGGAACGCCTGGGCTGGGCACCTTTCCGCCCGTCAAGCGACCTGCAGCTGGTCCCGATTCGCCAGCTGGCGCTGTTTAAAGAGATGCAGGGCGTGAAGGACAACAAGGGCCTGAAGGAGGAGGAGAAGAGCAGCAAAGTGGCTGCGATTCAGGCTCAGCTCGAAGACCTTGACCGCCTGACCGCGGCGCTCGGCGCCATGAGCAGCGTGAATAAAGCGGTGCAATAACGCTTACCGCCCTCTCCCGGTGGGAGAGGGCATTCAGACCAAAGGGGCACACATGCAAACCATCACCCTCCCACCGCCGAAACGCAGCTGGTTCTCGCTTTTTAGCTGGGCCATTTTGCTTGCGGTGCTCGTTATCTCCTGGCAGGGCGCGGAAATGGATCCGCTGCTGCTGTTTAAAGATGCCGGCAATATGGCCACTTTTGCCGCCGACTTCTTCCCGCCTGATTTCAGCCAGTGGCAGGATTACCTCAGTGAAATGGCGGTCACTCTGCAAATCGCCGTCTGGGGCACCGCCCTGGCCGTCATCCTTTCTGTTCCGTTCGGCCTGATGAGCGCCGAGAACATCGTACCGTGGTGGATTTACCAGCCGATGCGTCGCCTGATGGACGCCTGCCGCGCCATTAACGAAATGGTCTTTGCCATGCTGTTCGTGGTGGCCGTCGGCCTGGGTCCGTTCGCCGGGGTGATGGCGCTGTTTATTCATACCACCGGCGTGCTCTCCAAGCTGCTCTCCGAGGCGGTGGAAGCTATCGAGCCGGGCCCGGTCGAAGGCATCCGCGCAACGGGCGCCAACAAAATTGAAGAGATTCTCTTCGGCGTACTGCCCCAGGTGATGCCGCTGCTGATCTCCTACTCCCTGTACCGTTTCGAATCCAACGTTCGTTCCGCCACCGTCGTCGGCATGGTGGGCGCAGGCGGTATTGGCGTCACGCTGTGGGAAGCGATTCGCGGGTTCCAGTTCCAGCAAACCTGCGCCCTGATGGTGCTCATTATCATCACCGTCAGCCTGCTGGATTTTATGTCTCAACGTTTGCGTAAGCACTTCATCTGAGAAGCGAGGCTTTGATTTGTATGCACTTATCCAGACATCCGACCAGTTACCCCACCCGCTGGCAAGAGATAGCGGCAAAGCTCGAGGTGGAACTTCGCACCCACTACCGCTGCGGAGACTACCTGCCTGCCGAGCAGCAGCTTGCCGACCGCTACGAAGTGAACCGACACACGCTGCGCCGCGCCATTGATCAGCTGGTCGAGCGCGGCTGGGTGCAGCGCCGTCAGGCGTCGGCGTGCTGGTGTTGATGCGTCCGTTTGACTATCCGCTCAATGCGCAGGCGCGTTTTAGCCAGAACCTGCTGGATCAGGGCAGCCACCCGACCAGCGAAAAACTGCTGTCGGTGCTGCGTCCGGCCTCAAGCCACGTCGCGGACGCGCTGGGCATTCAGGAGGGCGACAATGTCATCCACCTGCGTACCCTGCGTCGGTCAACGGCGTGGCGGTGTGCAGATAGACCACTACTTCGCCGACCTGGCGCTGTGGCCGGTGCTGCAAAATTTCTCCAGCGGCTCGCTGCATGATTTTCTTCAGGATGCCACGGGCATCGCGCTTAAACGTACCCAGACGCGGATCAGCGCCCGCCGCGCGCAGGCCAAAGAGAGCAACGTGCTGGAGATCCCCAACATGGCTCCGCTGCTCTGCGTACGCACCCTCAACCACCGTGACGGCGAAATAGACGCGACGGAATACTCCGTCAGCCTGACCCGCGCCGACATGATCGAATTCACCATGGAGCACTGAATGCATTTCGATACCTCCACCCGCCAGCGCTGGATGGGCGTCCTGGCGCACAGCCAGCCCGCTGCGCTTTCGGACCGCATGCAGGCGCTGAATCTGACGCCGGAATATGACCTCATCCGCGCGCCGGAAATCGGTCTGGTGCAGATCCAGGCGCGTATGGGCGGTACCGGTGAGCGCTTCTTCGCCGGCGATGCCACCCTCACCCGCGCAGCGATCCGCCTGAACAGCGGCACGCTGGGCTACAGCTACGTGCTCGGGCGCGACAAACCACACGCCGAACGCTGCGCGGTGATTGACGCCCTGTTACAGGAACAAACTCATTTCCAGACCCTGATGGAAACCCTTATTGCCCCGCTGGAAGCCGACCGTGCCGCACTGATTGCCGCCCGCCAGGCCCAGATAAACACCAGCCGGGTCGACTTCTTTACGCTCGTTCGCGGAGATAACGCATGACGCTTCAACCCGCTTTTACCCTGGCCGTCCAGGATGCCCAACAAAGTTTTCGTCGCCTGCTGAAAGCCATGAGCGAACCGGGCGTCATCGTCTCGCTGCATCAGCTCTCTCAGGGCTGGCTGCCGCTGAATCTGGCGACCACCAGCGTACTGCTGACGCTCGCCGACAACGACACCCCGGTGTGGCTCTCTGGCGCGTTATCGAATGATATCGCCAGCCAGAACCTGCGCTTTCACACCCACGCCCCGCTGGTTGAACAACCCCGGCAGGCGGTGTTTGCCGTGGCCGACGAGCAAATCAGCCACGAGCAGCTTAATGCCCTGAG
>ENA-OQHY01000990-OQHY01000990.1-human-gut-metagenome-genome-assembly--contig:-NODE-990-length-13693-cov-4.401076_pt1 | contig 13693 bp, 17 predicted proteins | sample MGYA00242570_ERZ504733 | MGnify/ENA primary metagenome ERZ504733 (study PRJEB26092, sample SAMD00036219) | human gut metagenome | host: Homo sapiens | study: EMG produced TPA metagenomics assembly of...
TGAGAGATCTCCCACTGGTTGGCTTTCAAAGCAGTTCCTCATCCGGCATGGTAACTCCATAACGAGCTGCCAGTGTACGGACGATCTCCTGGAACTGTTTTGTCCGGTTTGCCAAAGTAGATACGGACACCAAAGCGATATACCAGGGAAAGCTTCTCCTGCACGGTGTCGGAGGAATGCAGATCATTGTCATCTGCGATCTCCAGCTTATCTGTGGCACGCTCACGGACAAGATTACGCCGGTTGCTTGTGGCATAGATCAGGACATTGTCCGGTTTTTTCTCAAGACCGCCCTCGATCACGGCTTTCAGGTATTTATATTCAATCTCAAATTCCTCAAAGGAAAGATCATCCATATAAATGATAAAACGATAGTTACGGTTTTGATCTGGGCGATGACTTCATTAAGATCCTGGAACTGATGCTTATAGGCCTCAATGATACGAAGTCCCTGATCATAATACTGGTTCAGGATTCCCTTGATACTGGAAGATTTACCGGTTCCCGCATCACCAAAGAGCAGACAGTTGTTCGCCTTTCTCCCCTGTACAAATGCCTCTGTATTATCAATGAGCTTTTTCTTGGCGATCTCATATCCTACCAGATCATCGATCTTCACATGTGCGATCCTTGTGATAGGCTGGATCTCCACCTTTCCCTCCTCATCGTGGCCGATACGGAATGCCTTATGGAGACCAAGCTTGCCAACACCGAAATCTTTATAGAAGGATACCATATCATCCATAAATTCTTCGGTTGTGGTGGCTGCTGCCAGGGTTTTGCTCATCTGACAGATACGGTCACGGATCCTGGTATTAAAGAGCTTGCTGTTCTCATCCGGTGTCTGGTAATCACAGATCACCCTGCAGCATACAGTTCCGAACACTTTATCAAAGACCGTGATGTCAAAATCATACAATTCCTTGAAAATCTGGAAATCATTTTTTGCCAGGTCGTTAATGCTGCCCTTGATCGCTCCTCGTATCTCGCTTGCCATACTGAAAGCGTTCTCATGATTTACCAGAAGGAAGGTAAGATATGTATGCCAGATATTTCCGGAAAAACCGTACATTCCTGCCAGCTCCACCAGCCCGTTGACACTTTTGAAAAACTGGTCTTCTCTTGCCTTGAGTGCTTCTTCATCTGCTTCATAAAGATTAATAAGTTCTGTCATATCGTCCAGTATCTCACCGTTTGAAAATCCACGGTAAAGGATACATTCCTGAATTCTTGCCAACATAATAATTTAGCTCCTCTGTCTCTTAATAATTTCCAAGAACACGGAGAACATTCGCCTCCGCCTCGATTCCTCTTAACGCATTCTCCACAGCGCTTTCGCCAAGTTTCCCTGTGAAATCCACGAAAAAACGGTATTCCCAGGATTTTCCCGGAATCGGACGGGATTCAATTTTGGTCATGTTCAGTCCGTTGTAGATAATATGTGAAAGCATGTTGTAAAGAGTTCCGCTTTCATGAGGCAGCTCAAAACAGATGCTGATCTTCCCGGCCTTTTCCTCGTATTCCGGTTTCCTGCTTACAATAATAAAACGTGTAGAGTTTGCTTTTTCTCTGCAGATATTTTCTGCAAGGACCTTCAGACCAAATACCTCACCAGCCTCACGGCTTGCGATAGCTGCCACGCCTTTGTCCCCCACCTCACTGACCTTTTTGGCCGCGCCTGCGGTGTTTTCCACTTCCTTCTTTTTCCAGGAAGGGTTTTCCTCCAGAAATGCCTTGCACTGGGCAAGCCCCTGAGGATGAGAGCAGACTTCCCTGATATCCCCTATCTGTGCATCCGGCATGCCCAGAAGCACATGATCCACACGGATGATCTGCTCGCCTACGATATACAGCTTGTACTCCATAAGAAGGTCATAGATATCAGCCACGATACCTGCAGTAGAATTCTCAATAGGAAGTACCGCATAATCGGCCTTGCCATGGGTTACATCCTCCATAGCTGTCCTCCATGTTTTTACATGGTAGCTTTCGATATTTTTCCCAAAGTACTGCCGCATAGCCGCATAGCTGTAGGCTCCCTCTACACCCTGGAACACAACCGTTGCGTTTTCAAGGGGAACATGCTTCACAGTTGTGAAATTGCGCTCTCCGTAAATCCCATGCTCTGTCAACAGCTGGTACTGTCTCTTACGGCTGATGGCCATGATCTGACGAAAAAGCTCCTGCACGCCGAGGCTGTTAAAGTCCCCGTGGGCCTTGTTTTTCAGCGTATGGATCTTCTGGCTCTCACGTGCCGGATCCAGTACCTGCTTACCGGTTTTTATTTTATATTCAGCGACTTCCTCACTCACCTTCATTCGTTTTTCAAAGAGACGTACGATCTCACTGTCGATCTCATCGATCTCGTCTCTGTATCTTTCCAAATCCGTCATTGGTTTCCTCCGTTATGTTTCCTGATAATTTCTGTAAGATCCCCCAGGAACGCCAGGGAACCAAAAGCAATGATCACATCCTCTTTTCCTGCCAGCTGATAGGCCTCTGCTACTGCGGCTTCGATGTTGTCAAAGGGCCTTACATCAGAATGAAATTCCCGCACCGCATCTGCCAGCTCCTGCGGGGTCAGAGCCCTGGGGTTATCCGGTGCCGCAATCGTCAGGATGGTATCTGCGTATTTTTCTGTTTTCCGGATGACCTTGCGGTAATCCTTGTCACGGAACATTCCCATGATGTAGATGATCCTTTTCCCCTTAAAATACCGTTCAATGGATGCTGCCAGCATGTCTGCCGCTGCAGGGTTATGAGCTCCATCAACCACAAAATCCGGTTCTGTCCCGAGAAGTGCAAATCTTCCCGGCCAGTGGTACGTTTCAATCCATCCTGTCTCTGGACCAGTGTTGTGGGATATCCTTGTTCATTCAGGATTTCCAGTGCCCGGAGCGCTGCCACCGCATTTTCCTTCTGATAGGCACCTGCCAGGGATATTGTATATTTTTCTCCTTTATAAAGAAAGGTCTGGCCGGTTATGGATGCTTCCAGTACCTCTGCGCTGTCCTGGTCTGCCGCCTCGTATGGCACATTCTGTTCTGCGCATATTCTTCGTATGACCGCCTCTGCCTCCGGCTGCTGCTTTACAGTTACCATATGACTGTTCGGTTTAATGATGCCGGCCTTTTTTTCTGCTATCTCGCCCAGGGTATTTCCAAGAAATGCCGTATGATCATACTGATGGATACCAGAATGGAAAGAACTGTAGTACTTATAATGTTGGTGGCATCCAGATCACCGCCCATACCAACTTCCATTAATACCAGATCGCATTTCTCATCCCGAAAATAAAGAAATGCGGCTGCAGTTTCAATTTCAAATACTGACGGATGCGGTTTTCCCTCTTTTACGATCTCATCGATCACCTCCGCGATCCTTGTCACATATGCTGCAAATTTCTCTCTGCTGACAGGTTCTCCGTTAACCTCCATCCTCTCTCTGTAGGAATAGACCGCCGGGGAAATATATCTTCCGACCCGGTAACCTGCACCTGATAAAGCGGAATACAGATATGCGATCACAGAACCCTTTCCGTTAGTTCCCGCTACATGAACATACTTCAGTTCATCCTGGGGATCTCCAAGCCGCCTCATCAGTTCTCTCATATTTTCCAGTCCCAGAACAATTCCCTTTTTCAATTCCGCAGCTCTGATGTAGGCACGACTTTCTTCATAATTCATCGTCTGTTTTCTCCTTCCGCATGTGTTGATGATCCATTACTGCTTTTTCACTTTGCAGTAATAATTTTGTTCATTATAACCCACGTGTATATTTTTTTCAAGGCAGGGAAGGCTATTAAAGACGCTTTTCCACGTTAAATATATTTAAAGTCCAGGCGGATATTCGCAGCCCCGCAGGGGACTTTCTTAATTCAGTTAAACTGACATTTTTCCGGAAAGCGCAGGATTTCTGCTGATGAGAAGGAGCTTTAAAATGCAAAAGAAGGATTTTTTTCTATGTGGTTTTACAGGCTGGTGTCTGGAGATCTTATGGACAGGACTGCACTCTCTTGTCACCGGACATTTTACTATGATGGGCAAAACCTCTCTTCTGATGTTCCCTATTTACGGACTTGCAGCACTGATCCGTCCGGCTTACTACAAGCTTGCCCGCTTTCCGGTTATGGTACGGGGGATCATTTACAGCTGCGGGATTTTTTTCGTGGAATTTTTAAGCGGATCTTTTTTTCAGAAGCTTCACATCTGTCCCTGGGATTATTCTCATGTTCCGCTTCAGTATAAAGGAGTGATCCGGCTGGACTATGCTCCTCTGTGGTTTTTTACCGGTCTCTTTTTCGAATGGCTTCTTCGACAAAATCCTCGGAAAGTCTCTTGAAAATCTCACAGTTATATTATATGATAACTGGAAGGAATCTTATTTCCAGTAAATAATTGGAGGTACAACATGAGACATTTAATGAGTCCATTGGATTTCTCGGTTGAAGAGCTTGATAAGCTTCTGAATCTCGCCGACGACATCGGGAAAAATCCAAAAAAGTATGCGCATACCTGTGATGATAAAAGGCTTGCGACATTGTTTTACGAACCAAGTACACGTACACGTTTAAGTTTCGAAGCAGCATGATGAATCTTGGAGGAAAGGTTCTCGGTTTTTCTTCTGCTGATTCCAGCTCCGCATCCAAAGGCGAAAGCGTTGCCGATACTATTCGCGTTGTTTCCTGTTATGCAGATATCTGTGCTATGCGTCATCCGAAAGAGGGTGCTCCGCTTGTAGCTTCTATGTCATCCAACATTCCGGTGATCAATGCCGGTGATGGCGGCCACCAGCATCCTACCCAGACATTAACCGATCTTTTAACTATCCGCTCCCTGAAGGGCAGACTTGACAATATTACCATCGGCCTCTGTGGTGACCTGAAATTCGGCCGTACCGTTCACTCTCTGATCGAGGCTCTGGTCCGTTATGAAAATGTGAAATTTGTTCTGATCTCTCCGGAGGAGCTTCGTATTCCAAGCTATATCCGTGAGGATGTTCTGAAACGCAACAATGTCGAGTTTGTCGAGGAGGAACGTCTGGAGGATGCACTTCCGGATCTGGATATCCTGTACATGACCCGTGTTCAGAAGGAACGTTTCTTCAACGAAGAGGATTATGTCCGCATGAAAGATTTCTATGTTCTGGACAAACAGAAAATGGAGCTTGCACCGAAGGATATGTATGTCCTCCACCCACTCCCACGTGTTAACGAGATTTCTGTTGAAGTGGATTCTGATCCACGTGCCGCTTATTTCAAACAGGTCCAGTATGGTGTGTATGTCCGTATGGCCCTGATTCTTACATTACTGGAGGTGGAACTGCCATGTTAAACGTAGGTGCTCTTCGTGAGGGTTATGTTCTGGATCATATCAAAGCCGGCAAGGCAATGACGATTTATCATGACCTGAAGCTGGATAAGCTGGACTGTACGGTTGCTATCATCAAAAATGCCCGCAGCCAGAAAATGGGAAAAAAGGATATCATCAAGGTTGAATGCCCCATCGAGGATCTGGATCTGGATATCCTTGGTTTTATCGATCATAATATTACCGTAAATATCATCAAGGACGAAAAGATCGTTGCAAAGAAAGAGCTGAAGCTGCCGAAGCAGGTTGTGAACGTGATCAAATGCAAGAATCCTCGCTGCATTACTTCCATCGAGCAGGGGCTGGATCAGATTTTTGTTCTTGCAGATGAAGAGAATGAAGTTTACCGGTGTAAATATTGTGAGGAGAAATATAGAGGTAAACGGAATAAATAGGGATTCAAGGATTCCTGCGAGAATTATTGACAAACAGACGCGTCCGGCTCCTGCGAAGGCCTGAATATCGAAGCGGGAACCGGGCGCTGTGTTTTCATAGAAAAGTTTTTTACAAAAAAGCAACTGATATTTTACAGAACATATCTGCAAAATACAGTTGCTTTTATTATGTGCTTATTATCATACACAGTCAGACCGATAAGCCGGGTTATGTCGTTGGGTGATCATCTATCTAGGCCTTCCGTTGCCAGAAGGCTCCAGCGACCTACCTGAAAGCACGACGGGCCGCCGTATGGCTTTCTTCTCGGTCTTGCTTCGAATGGAGTTTACATGTGCCCGCTCTGTTACCACAGCGGCGGTAGTCTCTTACACTGCCTTTCCACCCTTACCCCGCAAAACGGGGCGGTTTATTTCTGTTGCACTGGTCTGGGAGTTACCTCCACCGGACGTTATCCGGCATCCTGCCCTGTGAAGCCCGGACTTTCCTCGTCTGGACCCTTTCGTCTGTCCAGCCGCGATCACCTGGCCTGGCTGCGCACCTGCTATTTTAACACAGGTGTATAGACTTGTAAAGTTAGAATTTTCTTGGTCTCCTATGTCTTTTACATGGAAATCCATCCAAATGCATTTGCCACAGAACTGAAAAGAATGATCGCCGCAAAGATTGGGCAAAGATACTGGATCATAAAATTAAAGATTCTTTTTCTGCGGAAAGTACCACCTTCCTGCAGTACTTCCTCTTCAATCTTCTTTGTACCAACTACTCTGGATATCAGAAGACAGGTAGCAATCGCTGCGATCGGCATCATGACAGAGTTCGTCAGGAAATCAAAGAAATCAAGGAACTGCATTCCAATGATCTTAACACACGCCAGAGGACCATAGCCAAGAGAAGAAAGACTTCCGAGAACAACCATGATAATTCCGACAAATACTGTTGCCTTCTTGCGCCCCCATTTCAGTTCATCCTGAAAAGTAGATACTGCACTCTCAGTCAGTGCAATAGAACTGGTCAAGGCTGCACAGAGAACCAATACAAAAAACAGGATTCCAACCAAAGTTCCAAATCCCATGCTTGCGAATACCTTCGGAATCGTAATAAACATCAGTGCCGGTCCCGCCTGTAACGTATCCGGATTTCCACCGGAGAATGCAAACACAGCCGGAATGATCATCAGACCTGCCATCATTGCGATCGCTGTGTCAAAAATTTCTACATTTTGTGTAGACCCTTCAATAGATACATCCTTTTTCATATAAGAACCAAAAGTTACCAGAATACCCATTGCGATCGACAGAGAATAAAACATCTGTCCCATTGCCGCAACCACTGTCATCCAGGAGAAGTTTTTGATATTTGGTATCAGAAAATATTTCACACCTTCCAGTGCTCCTGGCCTCGTTACCGAATAAATGACAATGACCACAGACAAGAATACCAGTATCGGCATCATTAATTTGGAAACTCGTTCCACGCCATTCTGCACACCTGCATAAATGATCACCAGCGTAAGCAGTGTAAAAAACAGGAAACAGGTTTCTGTAGAAAATCCATCCGCTATAAAAGCAGAAAAATATCCGTCTTCAGCAAGAATCTGACTGCCTCCCTTTACATACTCCACCAAGTATTTAATTACCCACCACCGATCACGGAATAATACGGCACGATCAGAACCGGTATGATCGCATTGATCCAACCGCCCAAAGACAGCCACTTTGATTTACCAAAAGTTCCAAACGCACCTACCGGACTTTTCTTTGTCATACGTCCCAGAGCTGTCTCTGCCACGATCATAGAATATCCAAAGGTCAATGCCAAAATGATATAGATCAGTAAAAAAATTCCACCGCCGTACTTTGCCGCCAGATAAGGGAATCTCCATATATTCCCAAGCCCTACCGAAGCACCAGCTGCAGACAGTACAAATCCAATCTTCCCGGAAAATGTACTCCTCTCATGTTTATGTTTCTCCATAATTCTTCCTTTCCCGTCACATTTTTCATATTCTTTCTTTATGTCTTCTCAATTTCCGCTCATATGATAATACCATGCTTTTATCCCTTAGGCAAACAATATATAAAAAATACAGAGCATATATTTCATGAATTACTGTTCACTCCATTCTCAGTAACACGCTTCGCAATGCACAGAATTTATGCTAATCACATAAATTCGCGCAGTATGGCTCGGGTTTTCTGTGACCTTCGCTCACAAAAAACACCTCGCGGAATATTACCAGTAAACAGTAATTTTCCTGTTCTGCATCCCACAACCATACTCTCCACACATTTTATGTTTTCCTACCAGCTGGATGCACCAGCCTGGGGGAGAGGATATCGGTTTGGCTGCTGCGGAGGAGGGGTGATAACTACTTGGGCTGCGGGAGTCGGCGTTATTGCGGCAGGGACAGCTGTCTGAGCCAACGGCGAGTTCTGACCCTGCGCAATGCTTTAGCGACTCACGGAGTCCTAGTAGTATCCCCCGACGGAGTCCCTGCCCGGACCGATATCCTCTCCCCCAGGCGTCCGCCATCCGCCATCCGTCATTCTGCTACCACCACTTTCCCCAGCAGTATCCCCCTACGCAACCATCCACTCTGACGTTATCGTCCAAACATTCGTTCGTAAATTAATTTCCTACCGGATCTCCAACGTCCACTCCCGCCGATCCACAACCTCACCGATCACCCACCTGCAGACCAGCCGCATCCAGCCGCTTCATGATCTCCTGCACATCCCTCTCCGGAACCGCCGCCAGCAATCCCCCAGAAGTCTGCGGATCAAACACCAGATCCTCCCGCCAGAGCTCTGCCACACTTTTCACTCCGGTTTTCTCAGCAAACTCCCGGTTCCTGTAAGCCCCACCCGGAATCAATCCCATAGAAGCAAACTCCTCCACATCCGGAAGCACCGGCAGCTTCTCCGTATCGATCACAACCGTCCGGTCACTGGCCACAGCCATCTCCGTAGCATGTCCCCCAAGACCAAACCCCGTCACATCCGTACAGGCATGAACCTCAAACTCTTTAAAAACCTCACAGGCATCCCGGTTCAGTTTCTTCATGGAAGCCAAAACCGCCTTACGTGCACCTTCCGTCACCAGATCCGCTTGATCGCCGTATTCACGATCCCCGCACCCAGCGCCTTCGTCAGGATCAGCTTATCTCCGGTCTGCGCTCCAAAATTCTTCCAGAACTTCCTCGGATCTACAAAACCCGTCACACTGAGCCCATACTTTGGTGTATCATCCTGGATCGTATGGCCACCGGCAAGAACCGCCCCGGCCTCCATCACCTTATCCGCACCGCCACGCAGGATCTCCCCGAGGATCTCCACATCCATATCCTTCGGAAACGCCACAATATTCAAAGCTGTCTTCGGAGTTCCACCCATGGCATACACATCACTCAATGCATTTGCCGCCGCGATCTGCCCGAAATCATAAGGATCATCTGCCACCGGAGTAAAAAAATCCAATGTCTGGATCAGTGCCAGATCTTCGGAAACCTTATAAACGGCCGCATCATCCGAAGTGTCCGTTCCAACCAGAAGATCCGGATCACAGAACTTTGGCAGCCCGCCAAGAACTCCCGCCAGAGTCCCCGGTCCTACCTTAGCTGCACAGCCACAGTTTGGAGCCAGTTTTGTCAATTGTATTTTTTCTTTCATGATCATTTTCCCTTTCCTTTAAGTCCTGTAAATCCCGTCATCCATCCGCAGCACCACAGAGGACTTTAACTTTTCCGATTCACACTCAAAAGGCTCCACACACCACAGATCCTATGCACAGAGAAATCCTAATCTTCTCATCTTTGTGCCAACCGATATCTGCATTGCATAGAGCCTTATATCTACACATAGCTTTTTTTATTCATACAATTAATTTATACATTAAAACAACTACCGCCAATAAACTCCCTCAGAAGCGAATTAAACGGAACGCCTTCACTGGCACCGGCACAAAATAATCCAGGAACTTCAAAAGCCGCTTCGCCTCCTGATACTCCGGTTCACTCTTGTCAATTCCAAAAAGCAGCGGTTCCGCATAAACCTTCAGGCAGGCAAGCTCATACACAAGAGCTGAATTAAACATCACATCTGCTTCCTCCTGGAACGGAAAAATATTCTGCTCCTCGCCTCTCCGTACAGAAGGCCACCTTGCAATGGTATCCTTTGCGGAAGTTCCACGTGTACGTGCATCACGGACAATTCGGCGTATCAGTCTTCCATCCGTTGTGGGGATCCGGTTATGCTCATCAATGTTCAGCTGTGTCAGTGCACTGATATAGATCTTAAACTTACTCTCTTTTGGAAGGGCATAACTCAATTTGTCATTGAGCCCGTGGATACCCTCAATGACCAGGATATCATCTTTTCCAAGCTGAAGCTGGTCTCCCCGGTATTCCCTGCATCCGGTCTTGAAATTAAATGTAGGAAGATCCACGGTTTTTCCCGAAAGGAGATTCAGCATATCTTCATTAAACTGCTGCGTGTCAATGGCTTCCAGACACTCATAATTCTTTTCTCCGAATTCATCCAGCGGCGTATGTTCACGATCCACAAAATAGTTATCCACAGCAATGGGATGCGGCTTCAGACCATGAGCAGAAAGCTGAATAGATAATCTGTGAGAAAAACTGGTCTTTCCGGAAGAAGACGGACCTGCGATCATTACGAACTTTACATTGCCCCTTCTCCGGATCTCCTCGGCAATCGAAGAAATCTTGGCCTCATGGAGTGCTCCTGAATCAGCATCAGGCTCTGCACACCTTCTCTTGTGATCCGGTCATTGAGATCTCCTACAGTGGCAACATCCAGCTTATCGCCCCACTCTTCCGATTCCTTCTGCACATGGAAAATCTTATCCTGGGGTTCAAAAGGCTCCAGCACATCCGGGTTCTTCTGCCTCGGAAGGATCAGCACAAAGCCTTCATCATAAAGCTGCAGATCAAAATGCTTCACATAGCCGGTATCCGGTGCCATAAATCCATAAAAATAATCCTCGAAATTTTCCAGGCTGTAAATATTCACTCTGGAAACCCGCCGATAACGGAACAGCTTTTCTTTATCATACATATGATGCCTGTGGAACATGGAAACGGCATCATCCGTGCTGACACTGCGTTTGCAGATCGGAAGCTTCCGGTCTACCAGTTCCCACATCCGCACTTTTACCCGGTCAAGAAGCTCCTGATCCAGGGTAGCACTGCCTTTCATGGTAAAATAAAGAGCATTTCCGATAGAATAATGGATCACAACATGATCCACATTCTCTTTTCCAGCTACATCAAAAATTGCCTTCAAAAGAATAAAGATCGCACTTCTCCGATAGGTTTTTCGACCGGCACTGTCCTTTGCGGTTATAAATCCCAGTGTACAGTCATGCTGAAGCTTCTTGTGAAGCTCACGGAGCTTTCCGTTCTCAGTCACAAGGATCACCGGATACTCTGTTTTGCCCTCATAATCCCTTATGATCTCAGAATACGGTGTCATTTTGGGGTATTCCCTTGTTTCTCCGTTTATGGTCACTTTAATCATTGTCTGTTCCATAACGATCCCCTCCACAGGCTTATATATTTATACAGCTGCCCGATTTTTCGGACAGCCATGTGTTTCACAATTCATTTTTCCGAAACAGATAATCGTATTCCATCCCACTACATATTCATGAATACAAGCACTTTTTGCAATCCGCTTTTACAAAACAGTATATGGATTTTTCACACTGGCGCAGGTTGTCTTAAGCGCAGAGAATGCCGCATTCAGTTCCTTCTCCATAGCTTCCGCAAAAATATACTCTGTACCGTAATGTCCGGCATCTACGATTGCCAGACCATCTGCCATAGTATCGATGGCAGTATGATAATCAATATCTCCGGTCACATATACATCCGCACCGGCGGCCATTACATCACCGATCATACTCTTTCCGCTTCCTGTACAGATCGCCACAGTCTCGATCTTCCGATCCAGATCACCGTAAACCCGCACATCCGGAAGATGATTGCATTCTTTTACATATTTTCCAAACTCACCAAGAGTCATAACATGGGGAAGCTTTCCTACTCTTCCGAACCCCTCCGGCTGCTCCCCGGATCCATCGGTAACTGTAAGCACCCTTGTATCCTGAAGCTTCAGATGCTCTGCGCTTAAATCTGCCATTCCGATCACATCATAATTGGTATGCATGGCAAAATACGGGATATCCTCCTTTATCAGACGGAGGATCTTTCTTCCGGTAAAGGTATGATTGTTGATCTTTTTGATTCCGGAAAAGATCATTGGGTGATGGGTAAGGATCATATCCGCACCAGCAGCCACCGCCTCATCCAACACCGGTTCCGTAAGATCCAGCGCAAGAAATACATGGGAAATCTCTTTCTGGTCATCTCCCACCAGCAGTCCCACATTATCCCAGTCCTCCGCAAATTTTTGCGGATGATGCTCATTCAGCCATTCGATCAGTTCATATGCTTTCATATCGTTTCAGAGCTGTATGGATCAGCTCCATTTCCTCCTTTACTTCTGCCAGACGAGTTTTTGCGGAAACAGACTCTGCCCCGGAAAGACCGGCAAGTATTTTCTTACGGATCATTTCCTCCCGTAGAAGATACTCTTTAAGGACCGGGTGACATTTTTTCAGAAGGAGAGGTCCAAACCAGGCCTCTTCCTCTGTGTAAACAGTCTTTTCTCCCGCATTGTTACGTACCGCTTTCATCATAGGATAAAATTTTCCGTCTTCTTTTATCATTTCTTCCCTTACGATCTCCCAGCCGATCTCAGAAAGAAAATGCCGGAAATGAGGAAGGTCCGACTGAGGCTGCAGGATCAGTTCCTGAAACCCCTCCCGGACCTTCGCTCCATCCTTTAATATCCTTTCCATCAGAGGACCACCCATTCCCGCGATCACCAGGGTATCACCTTCTCCCGGCTCAAGCTTCGCAAGCCCGTCGCTCAAACGGGTCTCTATGTAATCTTCAAGGCCATAACGGGTAATATTCTCCCTGGCTCTTGAAAGCGGTCCCGGACGTACATCCATGGCAATGGCTGACGGAACTGTTTTTTCACTGACAAGCCAGATCGACAGATAGCCATGGTCACATCCTACGTCTGCCAGCCGGTTTCCTTTTGTTACCATACCGGCAATGGCACGAAGACGCATGGAAAGCTGTACGGATATATTTTTATCAGTCAAGATAATCCTTCAGCTTGCGGCTGCGGCTGGGATGACGCAGCTTGCGCAGAGCTTTTGCCTCGATCTGACGGATACGCTCTCTTGTGACATTGAACTCTTTACCAACTTCCTCCAGAGTTCTGGCACGTCCGTCGTCCAGTCCGAAACGGAGGCGGAGAACCTTCTGTTCACGGTCAGTAAGCGTACTTAAGACTTCTACCAGCTGCTCCTTCAGAAGTGTAAATGCAGCTGCATCTGCAGGTACCGGAACATTATCATCCTGGATGAAATCGCCAAGATGACTGTCTTCCTCCTCACCGATAGGAGTTTCCAGAGATACCGGCTCCTGAGAGATCTTAAGGATCTCACGTACACGGTCTACCGGCATGTCCATCTCCTCAGCAATTTCCTCCGGCGTAGGTTCACGTCCAAGCTCCTGGAGCAGCTGACGGGAAACACGGATCAGCTTGTTGATGGTCTCAACCATATGCACAGGGATACGGATGGTACGTGCCTGATCCGCAATGGCTCTTGTGATAGCCTGACGGATCCACCAGGTTGCATAGGTACTGAACTTGTAGCCTTTTCTGTAATCAAATTTTTCAACAGCTTTGATAAGGCCAAGATTTCCCTCCTGGATCAGGTCGAGAAACAGCATTCCACGTCCAACATAACGCTTTGCAATGCTGACAACAAGACGGAGATTGGCCTCTGCCAGACGTTTCTTGGCAGCTTCATCCCCATTTTCCATTCTC
>ENA-OQHY01000992-OQHY01000992.1-human-gut-metagenome-genome-assembly--contig:-NODE-992-length-13681-cov-2.223698_pt1 | contig 13681 bp, 20 predicted proteins | sample MGYA00242570_ERZ504733 | MGnify/ENA primary metagenome ERZ504733 (study PRJEB26092, sample SAMD00036219) | human gut metagenome | host: Homo sapiens | study: EMG produced TPA metagenomics assembly of...
CCGGAAGGACGAAGATAAGATCAAAGAAGCCGGTCTGACACCATATTATGTAGATGGAACAGTTGCGTTTGAAGAAGCAAAATGATCTTTGTATGCAAGAAGGTTTATGTACAGCGCATGGGAGAAGAAAATTTTGTTGAGAAAGCAAATCTTGACAAATGGTATGCTGACAAAGATATGCATAACATGTATATGGGAGAAATTAAGAAGATTCTTGTGAAAGAGGATTAGGCTATGTGTAGTAGAATACAGAAGCTGACTGTAGTTCTGGCCTCTGCATCACCGCGCAGGACAGAACTGCTGGAACAGGGAAATATAAAGCATGTAGTCATGCCGTCACACAGTGAGGAAGTAATTACATCCCAGGTTCCAAGCCAGGTTGTGGAAGAACTTTCTGCGCAGAAAGCAGAAGATGTCTACCAGCAGTATGAAAAGAAAAATGCAGGGGATTTTCTGGTGATCGGTTCGGATACGGTGGTTGCAGCAGATGGAAAGATTCTCGGAAAGCCAAAGGATAAAGAGGAGGCATATCAGATGATTTCCATGCTTCAGGGAAAAGCGCATCAGGTTTACACCGGTGTTACGCTTCTGATAAAGAAGGATGGGAAAAGATCCGGAAGACATTTCATGAATGCAGTGATGTGCATGTATATCCGATGTGCAAGGCTGCTTCCAAGTTCAATCTTTGCTTCTATCTCACAGATTCCGGCAGGAACATTCCCACCGGCAGTTTCTGTGACAGGTAAGTAATGGCAATCGCAGGTGCAGTCGGTCTGCTTCTGATGTCTGGACGTGCAAATAAAAATGTTGCACTTCGTCTGGCACTTGGAGCTTATGATATTTATAACGTAACAGGATGGTTAAGTGATGTACTTTCTTATTCCCGTCTGTTAGCTCTTGGTCTTGCGACAGGAGTTATCGCATCGGTTGTAAACCAGATGGGAAGTATGTTAGGAGATGGAATTCTTGGTGCAATCGGATTTATTGTTGTATTTATCATTGGTCACACATTAAATCTGGCAATTAACCTGTTAGGTGCTTATGTGCATACAAACCGTTTGCAGTTTGTAGAATTCTTCGGAAAATTTTACGAGGGTGGCGGAAAGCCATTTAACCCATTTAAATTAACTACGAAATACGTGGATGTTAAGGAGGAAACTTATTTATGAGTCAGTTAGGAATTGTTTATGCATTACTTGGTGCAGCAGTAGCAGTATTTTTAGCAGGTGCAGGTTCAGCAATCGGTGTAGGTATTGCAGGACAGGCAGCTTCAGGAGTTGTATCAGAAGACCCAAGCAAATTTGCGAAAGTTCTGATTATGCAGCTTCTTCCGGGTACACAGGGTATTTATGGTCTGTTAGTTGGATTTATTACACTTTCTAAAATCGGTTTATTAGGTGGCGGAATGTTAGATTTAACACCTCAGCAGGGTCTTTTAGTACTTGCAGCATGCCTTCCGATTGGTATTGTAGGTCTGATTTCCGGTAAATATCAGGGAATGACTTCAGCAGCAGCAATCGGTATTGTAGCAAAGAAACCGGAACAGTTTGGTAAAGCAATGCTTTTCCCTGCAATGGTTGAAACTTATGCAATCCTTGCTCTTCTGATTTCTATTCTTTCAGTAACAAACCTGTCCTTCTAATTTTACAGGACTTATAGGGTGAAAAATAGAAACAGGAAAGAAAAAGAGCAAAGGAGAGCGCAGGGATGACTGGATTAGAAAAAATGAAAAGCCAGATTCTGAACGAAGCAGAGCTAAGTGCAAAGAAAATTTTGGATGAAGCGAAGCAGGATGCAGAAAAAGTAATGCAGACAGCAAAAGAAAATGCTGAGGCAGAATGTGGGCGTATCTCCAAAAAATCAGAGGCGGAACTCGAAGCGGTAAAAGAAAGAGCAGCATCTTCCCGTGACCTGCAGAAAAGAAAAGCAATTCTTCAGGCAAAACAGGAAGTGATTGCAAAGATTCTCGATGACGTTTATGAAGCACTGTTGGTGTTAGATGATAAATCTTATTTTGAATTTATCCGCAAAATGCTGAAAAAATTCGTTCTGCCACAGGAGGGAAGCATCTGCTTCTCTTCCAATGATTTAAAGAGAATGCCGGAAAATTTTGAAAGCGAAATTATGGACATTGCAGCCAAAAAAGGCGGAAAACTGACTCTGTTAAAAGAGGGAAATGATAATATCCGCGGCGGTTTTGTTCTTTTATATGGAGGAATCGAAGAAAACTGTACCTTTAAGGCAATGTTCGATTCCAAGAAAGGTGAACTTTCTGATAAAGTTCATGTATTATTATTTTCATAAGCGATAACCGCAAAAAGGAGGAACTTGTTTTGATTGATACAAAATACACTTATGCGGTTGCGCGAATCCGTGCGTTAGAGACATCTTTATTAAATTCAGCGGTGATTGAACAGCTGATGGCATGCCAGACAGATGTGCAGTGCCTGCAGTTGCTTCAGGAAAAAGGCTGGGGAGATGCCGATACACCGGAAAATGCAGAGGCGATATTAAGCAGGGAGCAGGAAAAAATCTGGGAGACAATCCGTGATTTAGGGGTGGATATGTCAGTATTTGATGTATTGTCTTATCCGAATCTGTTTCACAATTTAAAAGCTGCAATTAAAGATGCGTGTACATCTGAAAGTGGAAAGCATTTAAATATTTATTATGAAGATACTTCCATCAGTCCGGATGAGATGCTTGAGATTGTAAGAAGCAAAGATTTTTCCAGACTTCCAAAGATAATGTCGGAAGCGGCAAAAGAAGCTTATGAGGCACTGCTTCATACCAGAGACGGGCAGCTTTGTGATATCATCATAGACAAGGCACAGCTCGAAGCTGTTTATCAGGCAGGAAAAGAGGCAAAGGACAGCATTATTAAAGAGTATGCTGAATCGACAGTTGCCATTGCCGATATTAAGATTGCCGTGCGTGCACAGAAAACCGCAAAATCTATGGAATTTATGAAGCGTGCGATGGCGGAATGTGAATCATTAAGTGTAACCCAGCTTGCAAAAGCAGCAGTCAGTGGAATGGATGCAATTGTAGAGTATCTTTCTCAGACAGAGTATGCAGAAGGTGGAAGAGCGATTGCAGAATCAGCTTCCGCATTTGAACGTTGGTGTGACAACCGAATGATGCAGACCATGCAGCCTCAGAAATATCAGTCGTTTTCGGTAGGTCCTTTGGTAGCTTATGTGCTGGCAAGGGAAAATGAAATAAAAACGGTACGAATCATTGTGTCCGGTAAGCGCAGCGGACTGTCGGATGATTCTATTCGGGAAAGGGTAAGGGAAATGTATGTATAAGATTGCGGTAGTAGGTGATTATGACAGCATTTTTGGCTTTGCGGCGCTGGGTCTTGACACGTTTCCGGTAACATCCCGAAAAGAGGCCGAAGAAAAATTAGAGACACTTGCAGCAAATGAATATGGAATTATTTATATTACAGAAGCGATGGCTGCAGAGTGTGAAAAAATAATCGAAAAATTTCAGGAGCAGCTTTTCCCTGCTGTGATCCGTATTCCGGGAGTTTCCGGTAATACAGGTGATGGTGTGGAAGGCGTGAAGAAATCCGTAGAGCAGGCTGTTGGCTCGGATATCCTTTTTGGAAGTGAAACGTGATGATTAACTTTATTAAAGTCACGATACGAATATTTTAGAAAGCAGGTGATTCGTTCCCATGAGCAAAGGTACGATTAAAAAGTTGCAGGACCGCTGGTTATTGCAGAGGGAATGCGCGATGCAAATATGTACGACGTGGTTCGTGTAAGTAACCAGCGTCTGATTGGTGAAATCATCGAGATGCATGGTGATGAAGCCAGTGTTCAGGTTTACGAGGAGACATCAGGCCTCGGACCTGGAGAGCCGGTAGAATCTACAGATGCACCTCTTTCCGTAGAACTTGGACCTGGTCTGATTACCAGTATTTATGATGGAATCCAGCGTCCGCTTGATGATATCATGAAAGTTTCCGGAACTAACTTAAAAAGAGGTGTTGAAAGTTCCTTCTTCTGAAAAGAGATATCAAATGGAACTTTGAACCAGTTGTAAAAGCAGGTGAAGAAGTAGAAGCCGGAGATATTCTCGGTACTGTTCAGGAAACAATTGTAGTAAATCATAAAATCATGGTTCCTTACGGAATCAAAGGTAAAGTAAAAGAAATTAAAGCCGGTGAATTTACAGTAGAAGAAGTGGTTGCTGTAATCGAAACCGAAAATGGAGAAAAAGAACTTACAATGATGCAGAAATGGCCGGTTCGTCGTGGACGTCCATATCTGAAAAAACTTCCTCCGGAAATGCCGCTTGTAACAGGACAGCGAGTTGTTGATACTTCTTCCCAATTGCAAAAGGTGGTGTTGCCGCAGTTCCTGGACCATTCGGTAGTGGAAAAACCGTAATCCAGCATCAGCTTGCAAAATGGGCCGATGCAGATATCGTTGTTTACATCGGATGTGGAGAACGTGGAAATGAGATGACAGACGTATTAAACGAGTTTCCGGAACTGAAGGATCCGAAAACAGGTCAGTCTCTGATGGAAACGAACCGTTTCTGAATTGCCAAATACTTCCGATATGCCGGTTGCAGCCCGAGAAGCTTCTATTTATACCGGTATTACAATTGCAGAATATTTCCGTGATATGGGATATTCCGTAGCGCTGATGCAGACTCCACCTCACGTTGGGCAGAGGCACTTCGTGAAATGTCAGGACGTCTGGAGGAAATGCCAGGTGAAGAAGGTTATCCGGCATATCTTGGTTCTCGTCTGGCACAGTTCTATGAAAGAGCCGGACATGTAATTTCTCTTGGAAAAGATAAGAGAGAAGGAGCACTTTCTGTTATCGGTGCCGTATCTCCTCCAGGTGGTGATATTTCCGAGCCGGTCTCTCAGGCAACCCTGCGTATTGTAAAAGTATTCTGGGGTCTGGATTCCGCATTGGCTTATAAACGTCATTTCCCGGCAATCAACTGGCTGACCAGTTATTCTCTGTATCTTGACAATATGGAAGACTGGTTTAATACACAGGTTGCATCGGATTGGATGGAAAATCGTCAGAAGTTAATGGGTCTGTCTTTCAGGAATGAAGCAGAACTGGAAGAAATCGTTAAGATGGTAGGTATGGATGCCCTTTCTGCAGGCGACCGTCTGAAAATGGAAGCAGCTCGCTCTATTCGTGAGGACTTCTTACATCAGAACTCCTTCCATGAAGTAGATACCTACAGTTCACTGAAAAAACAGCATCTTTTGATGCAGCTGGTTGTAGCATTTTATGAACAGTCCAAAGAAGCGTTGGAAAAAGGTGCTTCCATTCAGGGACTGCTTAAAATGGAAGTTCGTGAAAAAATCGGACGTTTCAAATATGTGACAGAAGATAAATTAGATGAAGAATACGACCGCATTGAAAAAGAACTGGCATCAGAAATTGCGAATGTATTAGGAAAGGGGACTTCTAAAATGCCGAAAGAGTATAGAACCATACAGGAAGTTGCCGGACCTCTGATGTTAGTACGTGGTGTTGAAAATGTACACTATGACGAGCTGGGAGAAATCGAGCTGGCAAGTGGAGAAACAAGACGTTGTAAAGTTCTGGAAATTAATGGAACTGACGCTTTAGTACAGTTATTTGAAAGTTCAACAGGTATCAACCTGTCCAACAGTAAAGTACGTTTCCTTGGACGAAGCATGGAACTTGGTGTATCAGAAGATATGCTTGGTCGTGTCTTTGACGGTCTGGGACGTCCGATTGATGATGGTCCGGAAATTCTCCCGGAAGAGAGAAGAGATATCAATGGTCTGCCAATGAATCCGGCAGCCAGAATGTATCCGGAAGAGTTTATTCAGACAGGTGTATCCGCAATTGACGGACTGAACACACTGGTTCGTGGACAGAAACTTCCAATCTTCTCAGCATCCGGTCTGCCGCATGCACAGCTGGCAGCACAGATAGCAAGACAGGCAAAAGTTCGTGGAACAGGTGAAAACTTCGCCGTTGTATTTGCTGCAATGGTATCACATTCGAGGAATCTAACTTCTTTATTGAAAGCTTTAAAGAAACAGGAGCGATTGACAGAACTGTTTTGTTTATCAACCTTGCAAATGACCCTGCGGTAGAGCGTATTGCAACACCGAAGATGGCATTAACCGCAGCAGAATATCTTGCATTTGAAAAAGATATGCACGTACTGGTTATTCTGACGGATATCACAAACTACGCCGATGCACTTCGTGAGGTATCCGCCGCACGTAAAGAAGTTCCGGGACGTCGTGGTTATCCGGGTTACATGTATACAGACCTTGCAACAATGTATGAAAGAGCAGGACGTAAGAGAGGAAGTAATGGTTCTATTACTATGATTCCGATTCTGACCATGCCTGAAGATGATAAAACTCATCCAATCCCTGACCTTACCGGATACATCACAGAAGGTCAGATTATCTTAAGCCGTGAACTTTACAGAAAAGGTGTAACACCGCCAATCGATGTATTACCATCTCTGTCCCGTCTGAAAGATAAAGGTATTGGTGAAGGTAAAACCCGTGCAGACCATGCAAATACAATGAATCAGTTATTTGCAGCTTATGCGCGTGGTAAAGATGCGAAAGAGCTGATGACTATTCTTGGTGAAGCAGCACTTTCAGATATCGATTTAATTTATGCAAAATTTGCAGATGCATTTGAACAGGAATATGTTTCACAGGGATATAATGCGAACCGTGATATCGAAGAAACTCTTCGTATCGGATGGAAATTGCTTTCCTTACTGCCTAGAAGTGAACTGAAACGTATCGATGACAAGTATCTGGACGAATATTACGGCAAATATTGAAAGAGGTGATTGGATTTGGCATCTACCCAGATAAATCCAACCAGAATGGAGCTGAACAAGCAGAAGAAAAAATTAGTCACTGCCGTAAAAGGACACAAACTTTTAAAGGATAAACGTGATGACTGATGCGTCAGTTCCTTGACCTGGCAAGGGAAAACATGGCTCTGCGTTTAAAAGTAGAAGAGGGAATCGCAAATGCAAATAAGAACTTTGTCATTGCAAAAGCCGGAATGTCAGAACAGATTTTAAATACTGCGCTGATGGCACCAAAGCAGGAAGTTTATCTGGAAGCGGGAAAGAAAAACGTAATGAGCGTTGATATTCCGGTATTCCAGTCACAGACAAGAACTGCTGATGCAAATGATATTTATTCTTACGGTTTTGCATTTACTTCCGGAGATTTGGATGGTGCGGTAAAATCACTGGCAGACATTTTGCCGGATATGCTGCGCCTGGCTGAAGTGGAGAAATCCTGTCAGCTGATGGCTGCGGAAATCGAAAAGACCCGTCGTAGAGTAAACGCTCTGGAACATGTAATTATTCCGGAAGCACAGAATAATATTAAATATATTACTATGAAATTGGATGAAAATGAGAGAAGTACCCAGATTCGTCTGATGAAAGTAAAAGATATGATGCTTGAGGATGCTCATAAGTTTAAAGAAAAAGACAGAGAGCGTGCTTACGCAAATATGGAAGAGTAAATAAAAGCGAAAAGAGAAAAGGAAGCCATGGCAATTGCCGTGGCTTCTTTTTCTATACACATTGGATAGATAAAGATACGATAATTGTATAAAAAAAATAGAAATTTTGATATTCAGAACGGTTCAGATGTGATAAAGTTTAAAGTAGAAAACCAATGTAGAAAGGGGAATTATTTTTTAATGAAGCGTGATATTAAAGCAATTGTAAAACAGATGACGTTAGAAGAAAAAGCCGGAATGTGTTCCGGAGAAGATTTCTGGCATTTAAAGAGTGTAGAGCGTCTTGGAATCCCGAGTGTGATGGTAAGTGACGGTCCTCACGGGTTAAGAAAACAGGATCAGGAGGCAGACCATCTTGGAGCAAATGATAGTATTAAAGCAGTGTGCTTTCCAACTGCGTGTGCGACAGCCTGCTCATTTGACCGAGACTTATTATACAAATTGGGAGAGACCTTAGGTGATGAGTGTCAGGCACAGAACCTTTCTGTTATTTTAGGTCCGGCAGTTAATATCAAACGTTCTCCGCTGTGTGGAAGAAATTTTGAATATTTCTCGGAAGACCCGTATCTTGCATCCGAGATGGCAGGGGCACACATCAAAGGAGTACAGTCTAAAAACATCGGTACTTCGATTAAGCATTTCGCAGCAAACAATCAGGAATATAGAAGAATGTCCTGTTCTTCGGAAATTGATGAGCGTACGTTTCGTGAAATCTATTTAGGGGCATTTGAAACTGCGATTAAAGAAGGCAAACCGGACACCGTGATGTGCTCTTATAATAAAATTAATGGCGAATTTGCATCCGAAAATCATAAACTGCTCACAGAAATTTTAAGAGATGAGTGGGGATTTGAAGGTTATGTCATGTCTGACTGGGGTGCAGTCAATGAACGTGTGAAAGGATTAAAAGCCGGTCTGGATTTGGAAATGCCGGGAAGCGGTGGATATACCGATGCAGAAATCGTATCAGCGGTCAAAGATGGAACATTAGAAGAAAGTGTGCTTGATACCGCAGTAGAACGTATTTTAAATATTATTTTTAAATATACCGATAATCGTCAGGAAGGCAGATTTGATTTAGAAGCGGACCATCAAATCGCAAAGAAAATTGCGGAAGAATCGATGGTTCTGCTTAAAAATGACGGAATCCTGCCACTTAAAGCCGGCGAACAGAAGATTGCTTTTATTGGTAAATTTGCAGAAAAACCAAGATTCCAGGGTGGCGGAAGTTCCCATATTAATTCTTTTAAAGTAGAAAGTGCACTGGATGCGGTAAAACGTATACGGAAGTTGCTTATGCACAGGGGTATGATGTAAAGGAAGATAAAATTGACGAAGCGATGTTAAAAGAAGCTGTGGAAACTGCAAAAAATGCAGATGTTGCAGTTATTTTTGCAGGACTTCCGGATGCCTTTGAATCCGAAGGATATGACAGAGAACATATGGGAATGCCAGACTGTCAGAATTATCTGATTCAGGAAATCTTAAAAGTACAGAAAAGTGTTGTAGTTGTACTGCATAACGGTTCACCGGTGGAAATGCCGTGGGCAGATGACGTAAGTGCAATCTTAGAAGCGTATCTTTGTGGACAGGCAGTTGGCGCAGCAGAAGCAGATATCTTATTTGGTAAAGTGAATCCATCCGGAAAACTGGCAGAAACCATTCCATATCATTTAGAAGACAATCCATCTTACTTAAATTTCCCAGGAGATGGACAAAAAGTGGAATATAAAGAAGGCGTATTTGTCGGATACCGCTATTATGATATGAAAAAAATGCCGGTTCGATATCCATTTGGATATGGTTTAAGTTACACCACATTTGAATACAGTGATTTACAGCTTTCAAAAGAAAAAATCAAAGATACGGAAACCCTTCAGGTTAGTGTAAAGGTAAAAAATACCGGAAAAATGGCAGGAAAAGAAGTGGTACAGCTCTATGTTTCTGATAAAACAAATGCAGTCATGCGTCCGGTTAAATGAACTGAAAAACTTTGTGAAAGTAGAATTACAGCCACAGGAAGAAAAGACCGTGACAATGGAACTTAATAAACGAAGTTTTGCATGGTATAATACAAAAGTAAATGACTGGTATGCGGGAAGCGGAACTTATGAAATCTTAATCGGAAGTTCTTCCAGAGACATTCGATTAACCAAAACAGTAGAACTTGAATCTACAATGAAGATTCCGATGGAAATTCATACAAACACGACCATTTCTGAATTGATGGAAAATGAAAAAGCAAAAGAAGTCATGAAAGATTTAGTAGACCAGATGATGGCAAACATCGGTGGTGGAGAAGAAGGCAGTGCGGCAAGCGAAGCAATTTCTCAAGAGATGATGATTAAGATGATGGAAAATTCTCACTTCGTGCTTTGAGAAGTTTTGCCGGAATCAGTACGGAAGAAGTGCAGGAATTAATTAAAAAGTTAAAAGAAGCAGTAAAATAAATATTTTTTGGGAAAAGGGTTTTGCCTTTTCCCATTTTTATTGCCAAAATTCGACAAATATTCACAAATGGGTATACAGGAGGACAAGAAAAACATTCTACAATATAGTAAAAATTGGAAATTATTGGAGAATGTTTATAACGTTGGAGCACAATAGTATATCTCAAAGACTGGTATCTTACCGCCAGCAGCTTGGCAAAAGTCAGGCAGAAATGAGCAGAGAATTTGGTGTGAATCAAAGCCACTACAGTAAACTGGAAAGTGGAACAAAATATATTTCATACAGCAGTTTGAAGAAGTTTGAAAAGGCTGGAGGAGATGTCAATTATCTGGTTACCGGTGTGCATTATAAAACAGGAATCGTGGAGGACTGTATGAAACGGTGCAGGACTTCGGATGGAAAAATAGAATTAATGAAGGCATTATTCTGGCTGACCAGACAGGGAATTATGCTGATGCACGGAGAAAACTGGAAAGAGGCAAATCAGAGAGTGTGGAAGTATATCCGGCTTGCTGAAGAAAAAGAACAACATAGAAATATCTGGAGAAGTATCCGAAAAATAGAAGATTTGACACAAATGAAAATGGCGGAACGGCTGGATATTAATATCAAACGTTACCAGCGTCTGGAACGAATGGAAGCAGAGCCGGATGCTGTGATTTTAAATTCTTTGTATACACTGTTTGGGTATTCTCCTTTGATTATTTTGCATGAAAATCTGTATTATGCAGAAGAAATTAATAAATGCTGGAGTGAATTTTCGGATGAAGTCAGAATGCAATTGAATGGAGTATTGGAAGAAGATTTGAAATTGATTGCACTGTGTGAGCAGGAGACAAATATAGCTTACAGAAAATCTGAAAAATGGTAGGGTTAATTGGAATGGTAGTTTCAGGATTATTATCTCTGGCGCTTCCGTTGTGGTTAGTTGGTGGAGTTGTCGTACCGGTTTTGCGAAAAAATGAAAAATCTTGAGGGCGTTGTTTGTTTAAAACAGCGCTCTTTTTGTCGTAAAATTTACGAGAATTTTGGCGCTTGTGCTTATAATGAAATCAAGAAGAACAAAAAGAAACAGAAAATTTTGAGAATACATGAAAAAGCACAGGAGGTCAGTTATAATGAAAGAAGAAAGCTATATCCGCAATGTTAAATATTTTTTAGAAGAGCTCATCAGAGGTTGTGGAATCATCCAAAAAGAAAATCCAGCGGTTCAATTTACCAAAGATGCAAAAGCGGGACTTTATGATAACTATACAGATGAAGTCTATAACAGCATGTTAAAGGATATTGAAGATGTCGCAAAATTCTGGCATGGAAAGAAGTATGAAACGGTCTATAACTTATTTCAAAATGCATTGGCCGGTGTAAAAGTCGATTCCGATGATATGTGGCAGATTGCAAAGATTCTTACCAGAAGCTGTGAAAACTCCATGACTGCCAGATACAAGCTTGAAAAACCGGTTCCGAAAAATGAGGAAGAACCGGAATGGGAAGATTTCGAAGATGAGGAACTCATTGATGCGTTTGAAGAAGAAAAACAGATGACTCCAAAAGAAATCTATCGTTATGTTTCGAGCCAGATTTTGGGTCAGGAAGAAGCAGTAAAAGCGGCTTCCATGCTGTTATATAATCATCTGCATGGAAAGAAGCGCAATGTATTATTTGCCGGACCGACCGGATGCGGAAAAACCGAAATCTGGAGGGTACTAAGCCAGTTATATCCGAATATCCAAATCGTCGATGGTACAATGCTTACAATGGAAGGCTGGAGCGGTGCGTTTAAACTTCGTGACATTTTTGCAAATATGTCACGGGAACAGGCGGAAAGTGCCATTATCGTCATCGACGAGTTCGATAAACTGTGTGAACCAAAGTACGGTTCAGGCGGAAACAACTACAGTGCTGCAATGCAGAATGAGCTGTTAAAGATGATTGAGGGAAACAAAGTATTCTTTCCGGAAGATAAAGGAAAGGTGGCAATGGAGTTTGATACCTCAAAAATCAGTTTTGTATTCTGTGGAAGTTTTGAAACACTGATCACAAGAAAAAGAGAGATAAATTCTTCCATTGGATTTGGAAAATCTATTGACAAAAGTGATATTTCCGTAGAATATAAAAACAAAATTAAGACGGAGGATTTGATGACTTATGCGGGTGTGCGTCGTGAAATCTGCGGCCGTATTAATCAGGTTGTACAGCTTCGTCCGATGACCGCTGAAGATTATAAGCAAATTCTCCAACATTACAGCATGTCTCCGGTTCGTAAGCTGGAGAAGGAGTATCATATCCGTTTGAAATTAAATCGAGAAATGCAGGATATTCTTGCAAAAGAAGCAGAAGAAAACCAAAATGGGTGTGCGCTATCTCAATAGCCGAATTCAGGAGCTGTTAGATGAGCAGATGTTCTTAGACAGTGAAAAAGAAGAATATCTGCTGGAAGCATAAAAAACTATCATCCGGTAAGGACATGCGTGGGATTTCCACCAAAGCAGTTGGGAAGTGCCTGGTATGTACTTGCCGGATGAAACAGAAAGGAAAAAAGGATGAAATCAGTAGAGCAGTTTACACAAAAAGAAATTGAAATGATGGAATTTCGGGAAAAGCTGTTTTTAGAGCAGGTAGAGCAGTACCGTGCAGCGGTAACCGGTGAACAGGAGAGTATTCTTCCGTTTGTGCGTGATGAAAATGGAGTTTATAGTGAAGAAAAGGCATGGAACTTGATAGAGGAATTAATCAAATGTTCCGAAGTTTATTTTCAATATATGAATCAAAGACGAGACAGTGTAAAAAGAAGAAGAGTTTCTCAAATTTTTGGTTATATGAAACCTCCAAAGAATTTTTAAGAGATTTTTTCTACTGTGTGATTCGTATTTCAGAAACCAATGCATGGCGCAATAAACAAGGAGCGACGCAGACATTTCAAGATTTTATCACCTTTTCAAAGCAGGAATATGCAGATGAATGTGAATTATATAAGGATGAAGTGTTTGCAGATATTATGAGGACCGGAGATTATCATTTTGTAAAAGGAATCTTTGGACGGGCAGATTTCCTGGTTCGCCTGCTTTCAGAGGAGTTTATAACCGGGCATTATTCAGAGGAAAAAAGAAAACGCTATTATCCATATTTATCAGAGTTTTTAAAAGGCGAACTTGGTTCAGAAGAAGCAGTTCCGCATGAATTTGCAAAAGCTTTGTCAGAGGCAGAAGAGGAAGCAATTGAGATGGTAATGGAGCAGGATGGAAAAAGCCGGACCCGGAAAATCCCTAGTATTAAAAGAACAGAAAATTGATAAAAGAAAATTTTGTCCAAAAAGAAGAGTTTCTGAAACGATTATTTTAATTTCCGTAAGGAACTGTTCTGGTGGTTAGATGAAGAAACACAGATGAATTACACAGATATCTTTATCATGGATGATGAAGGTGAGAGGGAGCAGGTTGTTTTGTCTCTGGAGAAAATTGTAAGAGGAGCACTGCGCCTGTTTGCTGAAATCAATCAGCTTTCCTGTCTGCAAAATGATGATGCATTTTTTACGGCAGGGGCATTTTTGAGACAGCAGAGTAAAGAAATTAAGAGACTTAAGAAACTTGAAAAACGTTAAAAGAGGGAATCAGTATGTCAAAATTTCAAGACGGATTTTTTCAGGACCTTTGGTGTGACATGGTGCTTAGAGAAGCAGATTCCATTTATTGTTG
>ENA-OQHY01000993-OQHY01000993.1-human-gut-metagenome-genome-assembly--contig:-NODE-993-length-13662-cov-6.193498_pt1 | contig 13662 bp, 19 predicted proteins | sample MGYA00242570_ERZ504733 | MGnify/ENA primary metagenome ERZ504733 (study PRJEB26092, sample SAMD00036219) | human gut metagenome | host: Homo sapiens | study: EMG produced TPA metagenomics assembly of...
ATGTTTTTACCGGAAAGTCCGATAAATTCCTTGCAATCATCGGTCCTTGTTCAGCAGATAATGAAGATGCTGTTCTGGACTATCTTACCAGATTACGCAATGTTCAGGAGAAAATAGCTGACAAGTTCTGATTGTTCCACATTATTCTTCTTCCTCTGCCTCTGCTGCGTGCTCCTCAATAAGCTTCTGCTGCAAATCGTTCGGAACAAGCTCATAGCTTGCGAACTTCGTTGTGAACGAAGCACGACCACCTGTCAAGCTACTCAACGAGATTGAATAGTTGCTGAGCTCCTTCAATGGTATTTTAGCCTGAAGTTTCTGATAGCCAGCCTCACTATCCATACCCATAATGAGCGCGCGACGACCCTGAAGATCAGACATCACATCACCCATATAGTCGCTCGGTACGTACACCTCGAGATCGTAAATAGGCTCCAAAATCTTCGGACCTGCCTCCTTAAACGCTGCCGAGAATGCATTGCGTGCTGCCAACATGAACGAAAGCTCATTAGAGTCAACCGGGTGCATCTTTCCATCATAAACGATAACACGCACATCACGTGCATAGCTACCAGTCAATGGTCCGTGCTCCATGCGCTCCATAATACCCTTTAGGATAGCAGGCATGAAGCGTGCGTCGATGGCACCACCGACAACAGAGTTGATGAATACGAGTTTGCCGCCCCATTCCAAGTTAATCTCTTCGCGACCCTTGATATTAATCTTAAACTCCTGTCCGTTAATCTTGTATGATGTAGGATCTGGCATTCCTTCTGCATACGGTTCAACGATGAGGTGTACCTCACCAAACTGACCTGCACCACCCGACTGCTTCTTATGACGATACTCAGCGCGTGACATCTTTGTGATAGTCTCACGATACGGTATGCGTGTCGGCTCAAACTTGATAGCGAGCTTCTCATTGTTCTCAAGACGCCACTTCAATGTGCGGAGATGGAATTCGCCCTGACCACGTACGATAGTCTGACGCAACTCCTTGCTCTGCTCGACAAGCCATGTCGGATCCTCCTGATGCATACGCAGCAATGCCGACATAAGTTTTTCTGTTTCTGCTGTATTGACAGCCTTGATTGCACGTGAGAACTTAGGGTTAGGATATTTGATAAAGTCAAAGCGCCATTCGCAATCTTTACCATTGAGGGTGTTTCCTGTCTTTACATCTTTCAACTTAACTGTGCAACCGATATCGCCGGCAACGAGTTCGTCCACTGGTATTCTGTTCGCACCAGCACAAGCGAATATCTGACCGATACGCTCCTTCGAGCCACGATCAGCGTTTGTCAAGTCATCACCCGACTTAATCTTGCCGCTCATAACCTTGAAGTAGCTTACCTCACCAATATGCGGTTCCAAACCTGTCTTGAAGAAGTAAACAGACTCCGGTCCGTTTGTATCAGCAACAATCTCCTCACCACGTGTATTGTGAAGCTTCGGCATTTCGCTTACGAAAGGTACTACATTGCCCAAGAACTCCATCAAACGACGAACGCCCATATCTTTGCCTGCACAAACGCAGAACACAGGGAATATAGAACGTGTAACGAGTCCCTTGCGGATGCCTTCGCGCAACTCGTCCTCAGAAAGAGCTCCTTCCTCAAAGAACTTCTCCATCAATGTCTCATCGTTCTCGCTGCTGCCTCAACAAGAAGCTTATGGAGTTCCATTGCCTTATCCATCTCTTCTGCAGGGATGTCAACGATTGTTGGCATACCACCTTCTGGTCCCCATGTGTACATCTTCATCAAGAGCACATCAACGATAGCATTAAAGCCTGCACCTGTGCTTACCGGATACTGAATCTGAACACACTTAGAGCCGTAGATAGCATTCATGTTTACCATGACATTGTCGAAGTCGCACTTATCAGAGTCCAACTGGTTGATAAGGAAAATGACTGGCTTATGAAGTTTCTCGGTATAACGGAAGTTGTTCTGTGTACCAACCTCAGGACCATACTGACCGTTAATAAGGATAACAGCCTGATCGGTTACGTTGAGAGCTGGGATTGCACCACCGATAAAGTCGTCAGAACCTGGGCAATCGATAATGTTGAGTTTCTTGTTGTTCCACTCTACATGGAACACTGTGGGGAACACCGAGTAGCCATACTCATGTTCTACCGGGAAGTAGTCGCTTACCGTGTTCTTTGCTTCCACCGTACCACGCGCTTGATAATACCACTACCATAAATCATAGACTCGGCAAGGGTGGTCTTGCCGCTACCCGCACTGCCTAAAAGGGCAATGTTCTTAATCTCATTTGTTTGATAGACCCTCATATTCTTCAGGTTTTAAATGGTTAATAATAAATTCAGGCGGATTGACTTTGGGGCGGGTGTCTATCCGTCTACTAAATTATATATTTATATGGTATTTCCAAAAGAATTGCACAAAAACTAATCAAAATTTTAAACTTATTAGTAAATTTGTAGCCATAAAACATAGTGTGACACTATGTACACCTTATTATATAGTGAATGAAAGCAGGAATATACGTACATATACCATTTTGCGAGAGCCGTTGCATCTACTGCGGCTTTTATAGTACAACGGCAAAAGACTGGTGTACTCGCTACGTAGACGCACTTTTGAAGGAGATGCGTATGCGCAGCGATGAGTTACGCAGCCTTTATCCTGACAACGAATGTACGATTGATACTGTTTACATTGGCGGCGGAACACCTTCTACACTCTCCACTGAAGACATCGCACGCATCATAAACACTATAAAAGAGGTTTATCCTTGCACTACACGCGAGATAACGATGGAGATGAATCCCGACGATGTTACGCCCGAAATCATCACCTCGGTACGTACGCTTGGTGTGAACCGCATCAGTCTTGGCGTGCAGACCTTCAGCGACGAACGCCTGCGCTTCATCCGTCGTCGCCACAACGCTGCGCAAGCCGTAAAAGCCGTTGAGACAATCCGGCGTGCAGGCATCGATAACATTAGCATCGACCTTATGTTCGGCTTCCCCGACGAAACATTAGATGATTGGCAGAACGACTTGAACACAGCCTTGAAGCTACGCCCAAATCACATATCAGCATATAGTCTGATGTACGAAGAGGGCACTCCACTCTATCTGCTGCTTCAAAACGGCAAGATCAAACAGACCGACGATGATACTTGCCTTGCTATGTACACCATGCTTATGGACACGCTTTCAGCCAATGGTTACGAACATTACGAGATAAGCAACTTCTGCTTACCTGCTATCGCGCCATACACAATAGTAGTTATTGGAACGATACGCCATACTTAGGTTTTGGAGCAGCTGCCCACTCGTATAACTTACTGACACGCAGTTGGAACGTTGCTGACATTAAAGAATATATTAACACCGTCGAAAGTAGCAAACTGCCGTCTGATAGCGAGCGCATTGACGATGACACTCACTACGACGACATCATTACGACTGCCATGCGAACCCACGAAGGCGTAGACTTGAAACGTCTGAAACCTGAGTATCGCGACTATGCTCTGCGTTCTGCAAAGAGCGATATCGACGGCGGACTTCTCGAACTCACCAACGACCATCTGCGACTCACACGTAAAGGACTTTTCGTTAGCGATATGGTGATGAGCAACCTTATGAAAGTCTGATAAAAGTAAAAGGTAAAAAAGTAAAAGGATATATAAATCACACATTAATTATAATCAACAAATAAGAACATGGAAAAGAAACTTCGCACCGCTTCACTTTGTGTGCAGGGCGGTTACAAGCCAAAGAATGGCGAACCTATTGAGGTACCAATCATACAGAGTACTACATTCAAGTACGACAATTCAGAGGAAATGGCTATGCTCTTCGACCTCAAGAAGGAGGGCTATTTCTACTCACGATTGCAGAACCCTACAAACGACGCTGTAGCCAATAAGATTGCGCAACTTGAAGGTGGCGTAGGCGCAGTGCTCACCAGTTCTGGTCAGGCAGCCAACTTCTACGCTGTATTCAACATCTGCGAGGCTGGCGACCACATTGTAACATCTAACGAAATCTACGGCGGAACATACAATCTCTTCGGCGTAACATTGAAGAAGCTCGGCATAGAGTGCACTTTCGTTAATCCGAACGCATCTGAGGAAGAAATACAGAAGGCATTCCGCCCGAACACAAAGGTTGTATTCGGTGAGACAATCAGCAACCCGGGTTGTGCTGTGCTCGACATCGAGAAGTTCGCACGCATCGCTCACAAGAATGGTGTACCTCTTATTGTTGACAACACCTTCGCTACACCTATCAACTGCCGCCCGTTTGAATGGGGCGCAGACATCGTAACCCACAGTACAACAAAGTACATGGACGGCACAGCGAGCCAGGTCGGCGGCGTAGTTGTAGACAGTGGCAACTTCGACTGGATGGCTAACGCCGAGAAGTTCCCAGGTCTTTGCACTCCCGACGAAAGCTACCACGGACTCACTTACGTGAAGGCGTTCGGCAAGATGGGCTACATCACAAAGCTCGTGGCTCAGCTCATGCGCGATCTTGGCTCTATCCCAGCTCCGATGAACTCGTTCATCCTCAACCTCGGCTTGCAATCGCTCCACCTGCGCATGAAGCAACACTGCGAGAACGCACAGCGTGTTGCCGAGTTCCTAAAGGCTGACGAGCATGTGGCATGGGTACACTACTGCGGTCTGCAGGGTGACGAGTACCATGAACTTGCACAGAAATATCTGCCCAACGGTTCTTGTGGCGTAATAGCGTTCGGACTGAAGGGCGACCGCGAGACTGCTATCCGCTTCATGGACTCACTCGATATGATTAACATCGTGACCCACGTGGCTGACGCTCGCACATGCGTGCTCCACCCAGCAAGCCACACCCACCGTCAGCTCTCCGAAGAGCAGCTGCGCGAGGCAGGCATTGCGCCCGACCTTATCCGTCTCTCTGTAGGCATTGAGGACCCTGAGGATATCCTCGACGATATCAAGCAGGCTCTCAACAAGATGTAAACCGACATGAGCATGACAAACAACGAAGACAAGGAGCAGCTTTTCCGCGATGACCTCCATCAGTTTCTACTCTCTGTAGACATGATTGATGAGCGTCTGCCGGAAGCTCCCGACCTCGAAGAGTTGTGGCAGCCAATAGCTCAGAGCTACATGCCCGATGCCATACGCGAGTTCAACGGTGAATATCCGCGTGTGGCGTTCGGTTGGATAATGTACGTGGGCATGGCACTCGCAAAGTATTGGGACGTGGAATGGTCTACCTACTCGAAGGTGACCGACCTCTATGCCTATCTGCGCGACCGCATCGACTTCGACCACATGGACGACTATATCTGCGAGAAGGTGCTGTGCCTCGATGCTAAAGAGCACGAAGTGGTAAACAACGTGGTGGGCGAATGCGCTGCACGCACCTACAACAAGCTCTGCCGCATGCGCCTTGAGGCTGGCTCAAAGGAGGCGTTCCGCACCTTTGTAGCGGCGCTTCACCAGATGTATCTGATGGGTATTGCCGTAGAGTTACGCAGCCTTGGCTATCACATGACAAAAGTACAATAGCATGACTGACAGGGAATTTGATACTTATTGGAAAGAAAATCGCATGACGATACTCGAGAAAAACGACGAGTATCGCCATGCGAAAGAGAATTTCAAGATACACTCCGGTGCCGATCTTATTCTGTTTGGCATACCCGTAGTGGCAGGCATCGTTTCGATAAACAACGTGCCGCTGCAGAACGAGCTGCTCAAATGGATTGTGAGTGCGGTTATCACCATTGTCTGCTTCGCCCTCAGCGTGTGGGTGAAAAGCTTGATAACCGGCATGGTGTCGCCCGACGAAGTGGAACAACGCCTGAAAGAGACTAAGAGACGCGAGATGGTGGAATAGGTTTACTTTCCACCACCTTCCGCGCTTTTAACGTCGTCGTTAGAGATAGATCGCGCCACCTTCTTTACACCCGACGACAATTCGCCGATGCGCCAACTTACGTTTATGCCGACGCGACACGGATTGTACGACGAGTCGCTACGCGTTATGAAGTTCGCACCAGTGACAGTCGATTTATAATGGCGCTTTGCATCAAGGAAATTACTTGCATACAAGTTGAAGTTGAGTCTATCCTTGAGGAACGACTTCTGCACATTCAAGTTATAGTTGTACCTACCCTCTGTCTTCGATTGAAGACCAGGATTACTTGTACAGCCATAGAAACCTAAATTCACTCTCCAATTCTTAGGCAGCGTCTGCTGCACACCTACATACGCCGAACCGTAATAGCCATAGTTGTGCAGCTGCTGATGGTCGTTGTAGTCGGAATAGTCGCCCCAGAGGTTCATGGTTAAGCGTGTATTCTTGAAGATGTTCCAATTGACATAGCTCGACAACGACACGGTCTGTGTGCGTCCGATGTTGCGGTACGTAGTGTAGCTGACGAGTTTGCCCATAGGATTCTTCACGCTCTCGATAGTGTTGTCCTCCACGAGCGACGTAACGCTCGATATGTTGTTGTTCGTGAAGCTGTAGCGCATGGTGCAACTAACGGAGAACTTTGCCGCAAAATAGCTGTACGTAAGCTGCACGTTATGGTTCTTCTCGCTCACCAGATTAGGGTTGCCCTGCTGCAGCGCTTCGGGGTTAGTCTGGTTGAGATACGGATTGAGCGACCAGATGCCCGGTCGGTATATGCGCATATTGTAACCGAATCGCAGATTGTTCTCGTCGTTTATGCGGTAGCCGAGACTTGCCGACGGCACCACATCGTCGAACCCGGTAGAGAAGTTTTCGCCCTCGCCTAACTCATACTTTATCTTCTGGAACGTATGCTCATAGCGTGCGCCAAGTCGTCCCGACAGATTGCCTATCTTAAGCCGTAACCCAAGTAAGCGGCGAGGATATCGTTCTCGTGACGATAGTGCGACGAATACTGTTCGTCGAACGTGTATTCGCCGTCGGTTCCGTTCGGACGCACATAGCGGTCGTCATCCGAACGGTTGTCACGCAATATATATTTTGCACCCACCTCCACGTTGTGCGCCTTGCCGATAGGCGTGGTATAGTCTACCTGCAACGTGTGCTCCATACTTCGTCCGCTGTTTTCAGTATGCTCGTCAGACAAGCGCTTCACGAGCGGCAGCCACTCGTCGGTAGCTTCAGCCACATCATAAGACGAATAGTTGTCGCCGCCATTGGTGCCCCCGTTTATCTTGTAGGAGAAGGTGAGCATACGACCTTTCAGCTTGAACAGGCGCTGATAGTCGAGGTTGCCATAGAGATACATATTGTCAGAGACGCTGCGCCCGCCATTGGCATACGAATAGAGCGTTGCGCCAGACAGGGGCGATATGGCGTTGCTTCTTGACAGACTGTGCGCGTTCGACTTGTTCGTCCAGATGCCGAACGAGGCAGTTACGAGTCGCAGCGTGTCCACATCGTAGCTCGCCTCGAAGTTGCCCGAATGCGAGTGGTTATACGAACGGCTGTCGCTCGTAGCATAGCGGTCAAACGCAGAAGGCGTGGCAGGGTCGCCCGTGAACAGACTGCTAAAGTCGCTATGCATATTACGCATATCGTAGTAGTTGTACGAGTAGGTTCCACTGACGGTGAACTTTCCCTGCTTCACCGTAGCATACACACTGGCATCAGTATCAGTGTTCGACACACCGGCGTTCGTCGTAACGGTATAGCCTCGATGCCCTTGCCCACGGTCACGATGTTGAGGATGCCGCCCACGCCCTCTGCGTCGTACTTCGGACCGGGGTTGGTTATCACCTCTATCTTCTTTATCGAAGATGCCGGCATACTCTTCAGCACCTCCTTCGGGTTCTTCGACATCATGTTGTTGGGTCGTCCGTTGACGTACACCTTAAAACCCGAGCTGCCGTTCACCTTGATATTGCCATCGCCGTCTACCGTCACCATCGGCACCTTGCGCAACATTTCCAGTATGTTGTTGGTCTTCGAGTCGGGGTCTTCCTCTATGTCGTACGTAATTTTGTCGATGTCGGCTTTCACGAGCGGCTTCTGCGCCACTATCTCCACAGCGCCCAGCACGTGCGAAGCCTCCTTTATATATAATGTGTCGAGCGCGGCTACGGGCTTGCTATCAGACACAACAAGTTGCGCACGATGGGCTGCTTGCCCATTGCGTTGACAAAGAGGCGATAGCTGTCCGCCTTCTTAAGAGTCATGCTGAAGGAGCCGTCAGCCTCCGACACGGCGAGTGCGGCGGTGGATGTAGAGTCGGTTTGCGATGTGATTTTCATGGTGGCGTACTGCTCTCCTTCCTTAGTAGCGGCATCAGCCACTACACCCTTCACCACGAAACGCTTTGCGGTCTGGGCTGTCGCCCCGGTCGCTGCGAACAATAATGGAGTTACGACAGTGGCAGTCAGAAGAAACTGACCTTTGAAACAAGTCATATATTACAAGATTATTGGTTCATACTTACATTAAAACGCAGAGGACTTACGCCACTCTGCGCCATTAAGAATTCAAAGTTAATTATTATGTATAAACCAAGAGTTGTTTCGTGTGTTCTTTTAACAATTCTTACACTAACCACACCCCATATTGCTGAGGCGGAACATCTCCGCAACACTTAATTGTCACTAATGCCACTAACGGCGGCTTCCGAACGGGTGCTTCTCATACCGGTCGTCCTTATCGTATTTACGATGCTTGTCGTGCTTATGATGTTTGTCGTGCTTATGGTGTTTGTCGTGCTTATGGTGTTTGTCATGCTTATGGTGTTTGTCATGCTTGTCATACTTATGATGCTTGCATGGCTTGCACGACTTGTAGTGCTTATGGTGCTTACAGGGCTTCGACTCGTGTACGACAACCACTCTGTTCGGATATTTTGCATAGATATTGTGTACGTAAGCGTTGCTGCGCCAGTCGATAGGCTGATAGAAGTAATAAGACTCCTTGTAGCGTTTCCATTGGCGGTCGCTCATCATTCTGCGCAACTCCTTGTTGCGGTGCTTCCATGCCTTGCCGTTTATGTCGCGATAGCTGTTAATGGCATCGAGATAGCTGAGGTTGAGCTGCATGATGTTGTTGCGCTGCACGTTTGAGAGTCCCAGTTCGAGAACCATCTTGTCGGTTATAAAACGTGCCTCCACCTGAATATTGGCGAGTCGCTGTGCGCTTGCTGAGAGTGCCGTTACGAGAGCTACGGCGAGTGTCAATACTAATCTTTTCATAATCGTAAGCTGTTAAGTTATTAACTATTGTTTTTCGATATTGCAAAATTACGCCAAAGAAAACATAAAAGCAAGGGATTTTTCATATAAGAGCATAGGATTTGATTGTTTAACATAAAGCTCTAAAGCAGCCTAAGGAGAATAAGAGAGGTTGGAACGTAAACAGTTGGGAATGAGTAGATTTGCACAAAGTTGCCAAATCGACATAAAGCAAGCGAGTGAGGAATATTGAAGTAGTTCAGTTACTAAATCGTGAGCCACAGTTACCTATGCAAAGCAGGTAACAATGCGGAAAGGCAACTTTGTGCATCAACGGATTTTATTGCGCTGATTCTCAATGTTTTGCGTATCAAGGAACGCTTACAAAATGATTATATTTGCACACTCAAAATGTAAGCGTTATGAAAATCGAAAAATTCAAGGTGTTGCTCTACCTAAAAAAGAGCGGAATGGACAAGAATGGAAAAGCTCCCATCATGGGACGCATCACGGTGAACAGGACTATGGCGCAGTTCTCCTGCAAGTTGTCTTGCTCTCCATCGCTTTGGAATCCTCGTGCCAGCCGATTGGAGGGCAAGAGCAAGGAAGCCGTGGAGACCAACAAGGACATCGGGCAGTTGTTGCTTTCCATCCAAAAGGCTTTCGATGTGCTTGTGGAAAAGAGAACGGACTTCGAGGCTAAGGATGTCAAGGAGGCTTTGCAGGGCAGCGTCAAGACACAGACCACCCTTCTCTCCTTCGTGGACGAGCATATCAGTGAACTCAGCACCCATGAGGGCATCGATATGTCGAAGAGCAGTGTCTGGACTTACAGAAAGATTCGCAAGAATCTCGCTGAGTTCATCGGGGAGAAGTATAGGTTGACTGATTTGGCTTTCGGACAGCTGACCGAGCCTTTCATCAGTGACTTTCACCATTACCTGCTTGACGAGAAAGGCTTTTCATCAGGAACCATCACCATCTATGTGTCGCTCTTCAAGAAGATGTGCCGCATCGCCTTTGAGCGAGGCTTGTGCAAGAACCTGCTGTTCGCCCATTATCGGGTTGGCACTCCAAGGGTTACGACACCCAAGGCTCTCAGCATGTCTGATTTCATAAAAATCCGTGATGTGGAACTGCCCGAAGACAAGCCGAGACTATCCGTTAGCCGTGACCTGTTTCTTTTCGCCTGCTATGCAGGAACAGCCTTCATAGACACCGTTTCCATCACGAAAGCCAATGTCAAGGTGTTGGAGGATGGCGACAAATGGCTCGTCTATAACCGCAAGAAGACCGGAACACTTGCCAGGGTGAAACTCCTGCCTGAAGCGTTGGAGCTGGTGGCGAAATACGAGGACGGGGCAAGAGATACCCTTTTCCCATTGCTGAGCACGAATCGTGTTCGTATCGATCTCATCACCATCTGCAAGTTGGCGGAAACGAGCAAGACCTATTCCTACCATTCGGGACGACACTCGTTCGCCAGCCTCATTACGCTGGAGGCTGGTGTGCCGATGGAGACCATCTGCAAGATGCTCGGTCACAAGGATGTGAAGATGACGCAGCGGTATGCGAGAGTAACCCAAAAGAAGCTGTTTGAGGACATGGACAAGTTCATCGCTGCAACCGAGAAGGACTTTATTCTCGCATTATGAACAAGGCTTTCAACTTTTCTTTTTACAGTTTCAACTACATTATTATATTATAAGGACAACAACTATGAGCAGAAGTACATTTTCAATTTTGCCTTACATCAACAGACAGAAGGTGAAGGCAGACGGAACAGCCAACATACTTTGCCGCATCACCGTTGACGGCAAAAGTGCAGCCATTTCCACAGGCATATCCTGTACCCCACAGGAGTGGAACGCCAAGAAGGGAGAGGTACGGAACGCAAGGGACAACGGACGATTGGCAAGTTTCCTTGCTGAGGTCAAGGATAAATACAACTCACTTCTTACCACCAATGGCATCATCACCGTGGAAATGCTGAAGGCTGTGTTGAAGGACAAGGACACGACAGGAAGGTTCTTGCTGAACTTTGGTGATACCATCGTGGAATGGTATCGAACCTCAAAAGCCAGACAAACCTTTCTGCACAAGCGGACATGGCAGAAGAACCTGAGAGCCTTTGTCCATTCGTTGGATAAGGACGACATCGCCTTTGAGGACATAGACGAGAATTTCGGGGAGGAATACAAGCTGTTCCTGAAACGAGACCAGGGACGTATCGACAGCTACGTGAACCATTGCCTTCTCTGGCTGAACATGTTGATGTACAAGGCAGTGGACAGGAGCATTATCCGCTTCAATCCCATAGCCAAGATAGGGTATGAGAAGAAGGCAGCCCCGAAGATGACCCATATCAGCAAGGCAGACTTCATCAAGATGCTCTCTACCCCGATGGCTGACGAGCGAACGGAGCTTGCACGCAGATGTTTCATTTTTGCCTCGCTCACCTCCTTATCCTATATAGATGTAAAGAAACTGTACCCTCACCATATCAGTGAGAACTCCGAGGGTAGGAAGTTCATCCGCAAGGAAAGAGAGAAGACAGGCGTGGAGTTTTTCGTGCCACTCCATCCGATAGCGAGAAGATTCTTTCGCTCTACAATACCACAGACGACAGCAAGCCTGTTTTTCCACTGGGTGAGAAGAAAGACATCTATCTTGATGTGCATACCCTTGGTATGGTGCTTGGCATAAGTAATAAGTTGGGATTCCACGCCAGCCGCCATACATTCGGAGTCTTGATGCTCAACGAGGACATTCCCATCGGCAGCATAGCAAGATGATGGGACACGCAGACATTACAAGCACACAGGTCTATGCGCAGGTGACGGAGCAGAAGATTTCCAATGACATGGATAAGCTTATTGCCAAGCGAGAAAGGAACAAAAATCCAATGGCATAGACCTGCCATAAAGCAACGTTCCTTGGAGGCTTTGCGCCTCCAGCCACTTGGGCGAACCACCGCAGTGTGGTTTAGCATGGTATTAGATTTATACAGGTAACACAAATGATACCCGGCAAACACGAACAACTCGGTATAGCCAATAAAACGAGGCGACAACCTACAACAACCACACTCGGTAAGTTATACGTTGTCGCCTTGTTCATTTCACACACTCATCAAGGACATTCTCCTACACACCTTTCATTCTGTACGCCTCACGATAGTTAGCCATCAGAATCTTCTGAATGTCGGACTCGCGGTAGAGTATCTTTCCGCCAAGCTGGATATATGGGATGATACCGTTGTTTCGGTAGTCCTGCAGGGTTCTTCGGCTCAGTTGCAGTCTGGCGCAAAGCTCCTTGTCCGTCATGAAGCGCTCACCGCCAAGCATGGGGCGGTAGTTCATAACGGCACGTTCAAAATTGTCAACCATTCGGTTGAGGTGGTTCACGATGTGGTTCATCCACTCGCTGTTTCTTGTCATTACTTCATTGCTCATAGTTGTCTCGTTTTATTGTTGATACTTACGTTACTCGGTTTACTTGCTGCTTTGGATAAAGTGGCTGTTGTATATTGACTGCCTAACCTGTGCGCTTGCGAAAACGCATGTCCTTTTTCTTGTCCTCCACTACTGCTACGATAGCCATCACGTCCTCCGGCTTGTAGTAGGTCTTGTGGCTGATTTGCGTATAAGCCAAAGTTCCGTTGTCCCGAAGCGTCTGCACTGTCCGTGGGCAGATGTTGAGCGTCTGACACACGTCCTGCGTGTCGAGCCACTTGTTCATGGTCTTGTCCTCACTGCGCTCACGGATTCTGTCCATGCGCTTCACGAAGTTCTCCAACTGGGCATCAAGATAGTTGAATGCCTCTTCCTCGAATACGATGAATCCCATACTTTTCTTTTTTCTAAGTTAATACTATGTTGTATGTCGCAAAGCTCCACGCATATGCTGTGCTCCACGTTTGTGAGTGCAAAGATAAGGCACGGTAATCTAAAAACAAGCGTTTTCAATTTCTGTGGCAGTATGTTGCCGGGGTTTGCCGACTTCAACGCCAAAAACAACAAGAAAAACTTGCACGACTGCAACGAATACATGAACAATGATGAGTTGAGAAATACGTTGAAGTTCTCACAACTATCTCGGTATGCAAATAAGCAAGCCACAACTAAATTGCCACGTTACACCCAATCAGTTGCATGGCTGCACTCTGTACACTTACTTTGCACCCGACAATCGGTCAATGGTGCAAACCGTGACCACTATACTAACAAATAAAACAGCATAAGCTATGGCAAGAACAAAAGATGTAGTCTTGGCTCCTGAGCAAAAGGAGCTGATGGAAAAAGAGTATTTGGATTTTGTTAAACCATCTACGTATGCAACAAAGCCAATCCAAGTAGTTGTGATTCTCTCTATGATGATGTAGAGAACCCGGAGTTGAGAGCAATTGTAGAGAAAGTTGCTGCAACAACTCCCTATAGAGAGGAAACATCAACGAACGAGGCTCAATCGCCACCGAATCCGCAGAAGCGCATCAGT